>Ga0307469_10000130_pt1 | contig 29422 bp, 29 predicted proteins | sample atmos_gasesAM2C__FD_203084 | JGI IMG/M metagenome (GOLD analysis project Ga0307469, IMG submission 203084) | Hardwood forest soil microbial communities from Morgan-Monroe State Forest, Indiana, United States - atmos_gasesAM2C_515 | ecosystem: Environmental > Terrestrial > Soil > Temperate... | reverse complement strand
CTCGCGGCGGAGATCGCGGAAGGAGCCCCGCTCGCGATCCGGTCGATCAATGCAACGCTCCGCGCCGGCCTCGCCGACCGCGTCCGCGCTGCGACGAAGCACGAGGCCGACGAACAAGCGCGCCTCTTTGCGACCGAAGACTCGAAGGAGGGCGTCCGCTCCGTGAACGAGCGCCGCCCCGGCGACTTCCAGGGACGCTGATGACCGTCAGCGAGCTGAACGGCATCGAGATCGGCTACGACATCACCGGCGAGGGCCCGGCCGTCCTCTTCACGCACGGCTACCAGGCCTCGCGCGCGATGTGGGCCAAGCAGAAGGAGCTTGCCGACCGCTACACGGTGATCACGTGGGACCTCAGAGGTCACGGCGACTCCGGCACACCGGACGACCCCGCGCAGTATTCCCACGAGCTCATGCTCGGCGACATGCTCGCGCTGCTCGACAAGGCGGGTGCGGACGAAGCCGTGTTCGTCGGACACTCGCTCGGCGGGTTTGCGAGCCTGCGGTTCTACCTCGACCACCCAGACCGCGTCCGCGGCCTCGTCCTGTTCGGGAGCGGGCCCGGGTATCGCGACTCCGAGGCGCGCGGGAAGTGGAACGAGATGGCCGAACGCTTCGCATCCAGTGTCGAGACGAAAGGTCTCGAGATCCTGAAGCGCGCGAGCGAAGAGGTGTCGTCCGCGAACCATCGATCGGCGACGGCGCTCGCACACGCGTCACGCGGGATGCTCGCGCAGCAGGACTCGCGCGTCATGGACGCCATCGCGGACATCAAGGTGCCGACGCTCGTCATCGTCGGCAGTGAGGACAAAGCATTCATCGGTTCGTCCGAGTACATGGCGAAGAAGATCCCCGGCGCGAAGCTCGTGATGGTCGAGGGCGCCGCACATGCCGCGAACATGAGCCACGCCGCCGAGTTCAACGCCGCGCTCCGGACGTTCCTCGACGGCCTCACTTGAGCCCTCCGAGGTGATGTGACCACGGGGCCCCCACGTGCATACACTCTTGACTCTTCAGTCAAGGGAACCGGGAGGGGTCCCCTCTGGCGGCGGTAGCTGAGAGCATTCGCAGTCGCGTCGACGGCCTGTCCGGCCGTCAGCGGACCTATGGCACGCGCATCGGCTTGTTCGCGTTGGCTGTCATCGTGTGGCAGATCGCCGACCACACCTTCAGCCAGCACGTCCCGCCGGGGGTCATCATCCTCGGGCTCGTCTTCGGGTCGTTCTACGCCCTCACGGCGATCGGTCTCGTCCTCATCTACCGCGCGAACCGCGTCGTCAACTTCGCGCAAGCCGAGCTCGGCGGCGTGGCGGCGGTCCTCGCGATCCAGCTCGTCCTGCAGTTCAACCTCAACTACTTCGTCGCGGTAGCGACGGGCGTCGTGGCCGCGGCGGTCCTCGGCGCCGCGGTCTACCTCTTCGTCATCCGCCGCTTCCGCAACGCACCTCGGCTCATCGTCGCCGTTGCGACCATCGGGATCGCGCAGATCCTGGCGGGGGCGTCCGTCGTCGTCTCGCTGCTCTTCGGGGAGCAGCCCGCCGGACGAACCTTCAACGCGCCGTTCCACGTTCAGTTCAGGGTCTCGACGATCCTGTTCAAGTCCGACTCCGTCCTCGCGATGATCGTCGTGCCGGCGGTGATGCTCGCCCTCGCGCTGTTCTTCCGTTACACGGACTTCGGGATCGCGATCAGGGCCGCGGCCGAGAACGGGGACCGCGCGAACCTCCTCGGCATCCCGATCCACTACCTCTACATCGCCGTGTGGGCGATCGCGAGCGTCCTGTCAGCGTTCGCGGTGATGTTCCGAGCGTCCATCCTCGGGTTCTCCTCGTTCACCGGAGTCACGAACGGCGGCAATGCGCTCCTGCTCCGAACGCTCGCTGCGGCCGTCATCGCTCGTATGGAGAACATCCCACGCGCCGTCGTCGCTGCGCTCGGCCTCGGTGTGTTCGAGATCTCCGCGCAGTGGGTGACGTCGAACACGAACATCTCGGACGCGCTGCTCGTCCTCGTCATCCTCGTCGCACTGCTGCTCCAGCGCGGGTTCTTCCAGCGCGCAACGGAGACCGGCCTCCAGACGTGGCGCGCGATCAAGGAGGTGCGTCCGATCCCCGCCGAGATGCGGAGACTGCCCGAGGTGATCTGGGGAAAGATCGGGCTCGGTGCTGCGCTCGCGGCGTTCATCCTGACGTTGCCGATCTGGCTCGGGCCCGCGCAGACCGAACTGGTCTCGCTCACGTTCATCTACGCGATCGTCGCGATCTCGCTCGTGATCCTCACCGGTTGGGCCGGACACATCTCGCTCGGCCAGTGGGCGCTGGTCGGGTTCGGTGCGGCCGGGACGTCGATCCTCTACGGACGGCACCACTGGGACTTCTTCGCGGCCTGGCTCGTCGGGATCGCGCTGTCCGCGACCGTCGCGCTGATCATCGGACTTCCGGCCTTGCGTATCCGCGGGCCGTTCCTCGCCGTCACGACGCTGGCGTTCTCCGTCACTGCGGGCACGTACTTCCTCGTGCAGCACTACTTCCCGTGGTTCATCCAGGACAACCTGACTCGTCCGACACTCCTCGGCCGCCTACCGCTCGAGCAGGAGTGGCAGATGTACTACTTCGTGCTCCTCGGACTGATCGTCGCTCTCGGGGCGGCGATGAACCTCCGGCGGTCGCGAACCGGACGCGCGACGATCGCCGTCCGAGACAACGGTCTCGCCGCCGAGAGCGTGAGCATCAATGCAACGCGGGTGAATCTCACTGCGTTCCTCATCGCGGGGGCGCTTGCGGGCTTCGCGGGAGGGTTGTACGCGTTGCACCAGCGGGGCGTCCAGACCGGTGCCTTCGATTCGCAGGTCAGCATCCAGCTCTTCTCGATGGTCGTCATCGGGGGCCTCGGCTCCCTGCCTGGTGCGATCCTCGGCGCGGCGTACATCCGCGGGGCGCAGTACTTCCTGCCCGGTGGCTGGAAGCTCATCGCCAGCGGAGCGGGGATCCTGCTCTTGCTGATGTTCCTCCCCGAAGGGCTTGGCGGGTTGCTCTACGCGATCAGGGACGGCATCCTTCGCCGCATCGCGCGCCGGCGTGGCCTCGTGGTCCCGAGTCTCCTCGCCGATGTGCGGATCGAGCGACAGGAGGTCGAGATCGATCTGGGCGGTGTCTTGTCGGCGAACGGTTCGCGTCCGATCGCCGCGGAGCGGAAGGTCGAGGCCAAGAGATCATGAACGAGTGCGGAGCGCGCGAGCGCGGAGCGAGCGAGATCTAGATGGCGAAGACGCAAGACGAGATCCCGTCGATCGCGAACGAGGGCCGTGAGTTCGGACGATTCGATCCACGGCGCCTGACCTATCCTGCCGCGCTCTTCCCGCTCGTCATCCTCTTCGCACTGTCGGCCGTCGACGAGCTCGACCGCGCCGCGCTGGCCGTGATCCTCCCGAACATCCGCGACTGGTTCGGGCTGTCGATCACCGGCGTGACGCTGCTGACGGCGGCGACCTTGCCGCTCGGTCTGCTGCTCGAACTTCCCGTCGCGTACTACGCCGATCGCTTCAACCGTGTCCGGTTGGCCGTCATCGGCGGGGCCGTCTGGGCCGCGTTCTGCGTGCTGTCCGGCATGGCACTGAACATCGTGCTGTTCGCGGTGGCGCGCGTCGGAACCGCGGTCGGTCGCGTGTTCAATGCGACGCACCGCTCGCTGCTCTCCGATTACTACCCATCACAGTCCCGCGCCCGTGTGTTCTACGCGTACTCGCTCGCGCCGGCCGTCGCTGCAGCGTTCGGCCCCCTTCTCGCAGGTGCGTTGACGGCCGCGTTCGTGTGGCGAACGCCGTTCTTCGCTTTCGCGATCCCGGGTGTGATCTTCGTGTTCGTAGCGCTTCGTCTGAAGGAGCCGGTGCGCGGCGTCAACGAACGTCTCGAAGCCGGTGCGGACGAAGCCACAGCGCAGATCGAGGACGATGCACCGACGTTCTCAGAGACGTTCCGTGTGCTCTTCGCCAACAAGTCGGCGAAGCGGATCTACTACTCGCTGCCGTTCCTCACCGCGTCGACGCTTGGCTTCGGGACGTTCTTGAGCCTCTTCTACGCGGACATCTACCACATCGGTCCGTTCGGCCGAGGCGTCATCTTCTTCGCGGTGGAGCCGGTCCAGATCGCCGGGCTCATCTTCGGAGGTCTGTTCTTGCAGAGGTACGTGAACAAGGATCCGGGGCTCGCCATGAAGCTTCTCGGCGTCGCGGCGGTTGGTGTGAGTCTCGGCATCGTCGTCCTCGCCGTCTCGCCGAATGTCGAGATCGCGCTCGCCGGCCACTTCTTCCTCTCGTTCGCGAGCTCGACGATCTTACCGGGGACGCTCGCTGTGATCTCGTTCGTGATCCCGCCACGGATGCGCACGCTCGGCTTCGCGACGGGGAACCTGTGGATCCTCCTCGGTGTACCCGTCATCCCGATCATCGGCAGCATCGGCGACCACTTCGGGCTCCGGACCGGGATCCTGATCTTCGTCCCCGTCTATCTGCTCGGTTCGTTCCTTCTCGCGTCGGCCGGGTTCTCGATCGAGGAGGACATCGAACGCGTGCGCAGCGGAGCGAGAGCGCAGGCGGAGATGCGTCAGTCGCGCGAAGAAGGGAGCGCGAAGCTCCTCATCTGCCGCGATCTCGACGTCGCGTACGACAACGTCCAGGTGCTCTTCGGCGTCAACTTCGAGGTGAGCGACGGCGAGATCGTCGCGCTGCTCGGCACGAACGGCGCCGGGAAGTCGACCCTCCTGAAGGCGATCTCGGGACTCCTGCCGGCGGCCGCCGGGACGATCCTCTTCGACGGACGGATCATCCAGAACGCCGATCCCGTGCAGGTCGCGCACCATGGGATCGCGCAGATCCCCGGGGGTCGCGCCGTCTTCCCGACTCTCACGGTCGAAGAGAACCTCCGCGTCGCGGGGTGGATGTTCCGCGGAGACGAGCAGCACCTGAAGGACGCGACCGACCGCATCCTCGAACACTTCCCAGTGCTGCGCGAGCGCTGGCACACGGCGGCCGGTGATATGTCCGGTGGCGAACAGCAGATGCTCTCACTTGCGCAAGCGTTCCTCGCGAAGCCGAAGCTGCTCCTCATCGACGAGCTCACGCTTGGTCTGTCACCGACGATCGTCGCGAAGCTGCTCGACATCGTGAATGCGATCCACGACCAGGGCACGACCATCGTGCTCGTCGAACAGTCGGTGAACATCGCGCTCAAGCTCGCGCAACGAGCGGTCTTCATGGAGAAGGGCGAAGTGCGGTTCAGCGGCCCCACGCGCGATCTCCTCGAGCGTCCGGACGTTCTGCGTTCGGTCTTCCTCGAGGGCGCAGCCGGCGCCGCGCACGCCCATCACGATCACACCGCCACGCGCAGCGAGCGCACGGAGGTCGTACTCGAGGCCATCGAGGTCACGAAGACCTTCGGCGGTATCACCGCCGTCGACAACGTGAGCATGAAGCTCCACGACGGCGAGATCCTCGGCATCATCGGCCCGAACGGCGCCGGCAAGACGACGTTCTTCGACCTCCTCACGGGGTTCCAGCCGATCGACGAAGGCAAGATCACGCTGCACGGCGAGGACGTCACGAAGATGCCCGCCTACCTTCGCACGTCGCACGGCCTCGGCCGTTCTTTCCAAGACGCACGGCTGTGGTCGTCCCTGACGGTGTTCGACACCATCTGCGTCGCGTTCGAGCGCAGCATCGGCGACCGCAACCCGATGCGCGCGATGTTGCACCTGCCGATCGTGAAGGACGCCGAAGCGGACGTCCGGCGACGAGCCGACGAGCTGATCGATCTCCTCGGCCTCCAAGCGTTCCGCGACAAGTTCGTGTCCGAGCTGTCGACGGGCTCACGCCGCATCGTCGAGATTGCGGCGATCCTCGCGCATCGTCCCTCCGTGCTCCTGCTGGACGAACCATCGTCCGGGATCGCGCAGAAGGAGACGGAAGCCCTCGGACCGCTGCTGCGGCGCGTGCGCGAGTACATGGACGGCAGCCTCATCGTCGTCGAGCACAACGTGCCGTTGATCAATTCACTCGCCGATCGCATCGTGGCCATGGACCTCGGGCACGTGATCGCGGACGGGCCGCCGTCCGATGTCCTCACGGACAACGCTGTGGTCGAGAGTTACCTCGGCGCGACGGGCTACGAGGAGATCGCCGGCTCGCTGAGCGGCAACGCGAAGCCAACGCGGAAGCGCAAGCCCGCCCGACGGAAGCCTGCCCGACGGAAGACGACCACGGCGCGTAAGACTCGATGACGCGTCGCTTCCTCGTTGTCCTCACCCTTCTGGGCATCGTCGCATCCGGATGCTCGCTCGGGCCCCGGGAAGATTGGGCGAAGTCGATGCGCAACGCGCGCGACACGGCGGCGAAGATCGGCGGAGCGCACGTGCACGTGACGGTTTCGCTGGCGGTCATCCAGACGACGATCCGTGTCGTGCCGAGCCCGCTCTTCACGAGCATGGACGGCGTCGTCAACTTCAAGGACCGGACGAACAAGGTCAGCGCGACGGGAGCTGGGAGCACGAAAGCCTCGGATGTGTTCTACGACGACCTCGTGACATATCTTCCACGAAGCCCAGGGTCGATCGCCGATCACAACGGCAACATGCACTGGGCGCGCTACGACTTCCGGAACAAGCCCAAGCCGGACAAGATCGACGCGAATGACAAGCTGATCTCGCTCGGATACGTGATCGCGCCGTCTCTCGCCGTCGATCTGTTGAAGGGTGTGCTCGCTGGGAGTCTGAAGCAGCTCGGCACGTCGCAGATCGAGGGCGACACGGTGACGGAGTACGCAGGCAAGCTCGCTCCGGACGCAGCGACGAGGGATCTGCGCGAGCAACCGCGCGTCGACGGGATCACGCGGATGTTCAAGATCATCGGCGTGTCGACCGACATCTTCCCCATCCACGTCTGGATGGACTCGAACGGGCTCGTGCGCCGCGTGGAGTTAGCGTTGAAACAACAGGAGGATGTCGTTGACTCGTTCCGGACGACGGTCGACTACACGTTCACGAAGTTCGGCCCGCCGACGACGGTGCTCGTCCCGTCACGCAGCGACTGTCTCGGGCACAAACGGTTCGTCGACTTCGCCGACGAGTACACGCGAGCGTCCGTCTAGAAGGGGCTTACCCGCCGGGTCGGCGGTACTGCAGGCCCTTCGAAGCCTCTGCCGCCGCATCGATGTCGGGCGGCGTCATGAGGACGATCGTCCGTGCGTTGACGGCGCCGCTCGCTCCGACGACGAGGCTCGTCGCCGCGGCGCTTGCGTGATCGGGGAGGTCGAGGACGACGTATACATCGTCCGAGCCGAAGCCGAAATAGAAGCTCTCGACCTTGCCGCCCACGCCCGACGCGACGGCTTCAACGGCTTTCACGCGAGCTGAGCCGCCATCCTTCAAGAGCCCTGCCGCGCCGTCGGCCGTGTACGAGGCGATGACCATGTACTTGCCCATGTCCCGATCTCCCTTCGATCTGTCTCACCCACATCAAACACCGGCGTGCAAGATGACGATTGGGGCAACTGCTTTCGACACGCAGTGCCTCGGACTGTTGCTTTCCGTGAGACGAGCGGGAAACGGCTAGTACGTGTTCGGGACGTGCCGCCGCTCGCCATGGACGCCGGCACGCAGGTCGTCGACGACCGCGGGCAGGACGTTCGTTGATGGCTCGGGGATCTCATCGAGAGCGAACCAGCCGACCTCGGCGATCTCACCGCTCGGCGGCACCCGCAGCTCACCAGATCCGACGGAGGCACGAAAGACTGTCACCTCGTGAGGCACGGCGATGTCGATGACGTACGTCCCGACGACGTAGCCAACCTCGATCGAGAGTCCGGTCTCCTCTGCGGCCTCACGGAGCGCGGTCATCTCGGGCGTCTCGCCGACTTCGCTCGCGCCGCCGGGGAGCCCCCAGCGGTGGTGGCCGTAGTTCTCCCGGATCAGGAGTAACCGATCCGCACCATCGAGGATGACGACGGCTGCGCCGGTCGTCCGGTGCGATGCCGGGCTATCCGCCGACCCAGGTGCCCTTGGGGTAGATCGGTGGCGACTCCGCCGGCCACTGGCCATTGCGGAAGCGCTTGTCGTTGTACGACGGCAGGTACTCGCCGCCCTTGCCGTCGTAGGCCTTCGGCGCGTTGCACCGGCTCGAGCCGCTCGAATCCGCGGCATAGCCCGTGCAGACCCAGTAGATCTCGCGCATGTCGGAGACCGACGTGTGCTGACAGCCGTGGTTCACGCCGTGCTGTGTGCACCACGTGCTCGGTGCCGTGCTCCCGTCGGGGTTGATCCCGGAGAATGCGTATCCCACCTCGAAGTTCGGCGCTCCGCCCGGCGGAAGGCTCCAGACGGCTTTCGCGATGTTGTCGTAGGTGAGGATCGGCCCCGCGCCCTGGAGCAGACCGAAGATGCTCATCTCGTTGTAGTACTGCGTCTGCGTGCCGGGCGGGATCGTCTGGCCTGTGGCCTTCTTGTAGGTTGTGCTCCCCTCGCCGCTCGGCTGCAGGACTTTCGGCGTGTCGACCTGGCTCATCCCGAAGAGGCTGTGGTTGATCTGTTGTTGGTCCCACAGACGCGCGAACTGCTCGACGTCGGTCAGACCGGCACCGTTCGTCACCCACTCGGGGAAGTAGCCCTGGCTCGTGGCCTGCTGTGTGAGGAAGATCGGCGACAGCGGGTCGCACGCGAGGAAGATCGTCGTGTCGTCGGCCGCATGGAACTTCGCGATCGCGACCTGTGCTTGGTCCGCCAGTCGCGTGACGTCGAGCTGGTAGTTGAATCGGTCATGGAACGCCGAACCGTCGCTTGCCTCGTGCATCTTGTACTGGTTCTCGAGGATGCTGTTCGCGAGGTCGACGCACGACTGGTATTCGGCATTCGTCGGGACGTAGAGGGCGAACGACCTCGTCTTCTTCGTCGCCTCGAGTTGCTTCGCCCACTTCGGCGGCCGGTTGTTCAGGCGCTTCCCGACGTACTCGGCGTTCTGGTAGGCGATCATCGTGCAATTCATGGTGCCGTTCCACGTGTAGGGGTGGTACTTCTGGAACCACCACTCCGGGTAGTACGCGCCGCCGCCGTAGGTCAGGAGGTGACGCTGCGCTGCGCATACGGCGAAGACACCCGTCGCGCCGGGGCTCGGCCCCGTACCGACGACCATGAACGGGTGGTACTTGGCGATGATGTCGTCGGCGTCGGCGCAGGCGCCGGCTTGGCCCGAGCCGAGGGCCTCAGACGTGGAGTCGCCGTTCTTCGACATGTAGTCGACGTACTGCACCTTGCGGCCCCACAACTCGAAGATCTTCTCGAAGTATTTGCGGAACTCGAGGTCAGCTTTCGTGATCGTGTCGCCCGACGCGAACCCGGCCTGCGATTCGAACGCCGCGATGGCTTGCGAGCTTGCGCTCGCCGGGAATTGGCGGCTGACGACGACGATCTTGCCGGACGTCACGCCTTTCGCCGTGTTCCCACCGTTATAGGAGAGCGCGACGTGCGGATAGCAGGGCACTGCGTAATCCGACCACGGGATCTGCCGTACGCCGGGCTTGCACGCGAAGCCGCCGATCGTAGCGCCCGACTTGTTCCACGCCCACGGAACGACCTGCGCTTCGAGGTTCTTCACCGCCGCTGAATTGAGGTTGGTCAGTCCGGTTCCCTGCGACTGCGTTTGGCTGACGGCACCTCCGGCCCCCTTCGCCGCTCCCGCGGCGGCGGTCGAACCGGTTGATCCAACGCCGGCGTCAGCGGTGGCGCCACCGGAGTCGCCGGATGTGATGGCGCCGGCAGACTGCGCCTGGTTCGAGCCGCTGTTGTCGCGGCTCGGCGCGAAGATCAGGAGGAGCGCCAGGATAAGGCCGACGGCGTAGAACGGCGCATAGCGCTGCAGGTGAAGGCCGACCGGCGTCTGGGCGTACGCGGGTCCGGCGCCGGCAGCAGCAGCGCCTGCGACCGGCATGGCGCCGTGGCCGTTCTGCTCGATCGTCTCGAGCCGGTCGGCCATCTTCTCGAACGCAGCCGACAGCCGGTCGACGGATTGCTGAAGGGCCCGATTCGGGTCCCGACTACCTCGTGTCGCCAAGCCCCCTCCCGAAAGCTAGGCGTTCCAGCCACTTGAACGGCGAGTCAAGTGATACCTCGTCCGGGCGAAAGTTGCAAGCCTGAACGTTCTCAGGGAGCAGGACGAGCGACGAGCGCCTGTGGTTCGTCCGGTGTCCGGTGTTCGTGTGATGCGACCAAAGTCGTAGAGCGATCGAGGACGTTTTGACGGTCCCGATCCCGTCCTTGTCGCGGATGTGACCGCGGGGACGCGCCCGTACGGTTCGACGGTGAGCGCGACCGCGATCGGTGCGGACCACGTCGTGCGTCTCTGCGACGCGATCCGCACGAAAGACGACTCCACGCTCACGCGTGTGCTCTCGGACGCGAAGATCGACGCCCCGGACGACCCCCTCGCTGCGGCGTTCCGTCACCTCGCAGCCGCGCTGAATGACGCACCGCTCGCCGAGCGCGTCGTCCCGGCGTTGCTCATGCTCGGCAGCCTCCCGCCAGCGACGGTGGCGGGACATCGCCCGACACTTCGCGCGATCGTCGGAGCGCTTCCCCCGGACGGTGTCCGTGACGCCGAGCATTCGCCGCGCCCGCACGTTCGCGCCGGTGCCGTCGTCGCGAACGGATTGCTTGCCGGCGACGGACCGATACCCGAGGACGCGATCGCGGAACGTCTCGACGCTCGGCCCGCCGAAACCGAGCCGGACGACGTCGCGCGCATCACGGCGCTATGGAGCGATGACGCTTCGGTTGTCGCCGGAGCGCTCCTCGACGTCGGGACGTGGCCGCCGGCGACGGCCCTCGCGCTGCTCTGGACGACGCTGCCCGATCTCGCCGACGACGCGGCAGCTATCGCCGCGGAGCGCATCCGCGAGATCGACGAGCGCGCGCTGTCACTCTTGACGAGATCGGCGATCGCCCGCGGGGGAGAGTGCGATCTCCTTCGCGCGACGAGTGCACTGAGCGTGTTGTCGGACGCGTCCGAGCCGCTCGTCGACGCGCTGTCGCATCCGTCGACCCCGGTCCGGCTGCGCGCGCTGCGAGCGCTCGCGAGACGGGACGGTGCCCTGGACGCGATCGGGAGTCGCGTGCGCGATGCCGCGCCCGAGGTGCGCCACGAGGCCGTCGGGGTGCTCGCAATGCGCAAAGACCCGAACGGTGCAGTTCATCTGCTCGATGCATCGGCCGACCCCGTGCCGTCCATCGCGGCTGCCGCACGTGCGGCTCTTCGACGGCTCGCGTCATCAGCACTCATCGAGCAACTCGTCGACGCGCTCGACGACGCAGAGCGCTCCGCAGCGGCGGCCGACGTCTTGACCGAGCTCGCCGAGCACGCGCGCGGTTCGCTCTTGGAAAGGATCGGCGACTCGACGGGGCTGGCGCGGGAGCGGATGGTGCAGATCCTGCGCCGCACGGGGGCCGAACGGCGGCTCGTCGAGTTGCTGGACGACCCGCACCCGATCGCGCGTTCTCGGGCCGCGGAGGCGATCGCGGCGCTCGATGGCCCGAACGCGGCCACGACCCTCCGTCCGTTGTTGCACGACCCCGAACCGGAGCTCCGAGCACGCGTCGCCGCGCTCATCGCCGAGACGGGCGACACGTCCGTCGCCGACGAGCTCTCGATCGTGTACCTCGAAGAGCCCGACCCGCGAGTCCGCGATGCGATCACGGACGCCCTTCGCCAATTGAAGAGAACGGATACCCACGCAGCACAGGGATCGACCGGACCGATCGGAGGACGCACGTGATGAAACCCCCGGAGGACCGTTTGAGCGTGCTCGCCATCGGCGCTCACCCGGACGACATCGAGCTCGGATGCGGAGGAACGCTCCTCGCGCACGCCGCGCAAGGTGATGACATCTCGATGCTCGTGATGTCGGCGGGCGAGCTCGGGCCCCAGGACGAGAACTCCAGAGCCGATGAGCAGCGGACGGCGTCTCGCGTACTCGGCGCGAACCTCTACTGGGGGCGCTTCGAAGACACGCGCGTCCCGAGCTCGAGTGAGACGGTCGCGGTGATCTCGGACGTGATGGAACGGGTGCGTCCGGACGTCGTCTACACGCACAGCCCGCAGGACAGTCATCAGGATCACCGCGCGACGGCCCTTGCGACGTTCGGCGCGGCGCGGCGTTCGTGTCGCGTCCTCTGTTACGAGGCGCCGAGCTCGCTCAACTTCACGCCGCTCATCTATGTCGACATCGCGGCGTGCCTCGACGGGAAGCTCGATGCGCTTCGCGCGCACATGTCGCAGGTTCTCCGCAACGGACTGGTCGATCTCGAAGCCGTCGAAGCGCAGGCGCGCTACCGCGGCTTCCAGGGACGGATCCGTCTCGCCGAGGCGTTCGAGGTCGAGCGGTTCGTCTGGGACCTCGGCGGCGCGCCGATCTCGGGATCGATGGAGACGAAGCACGTCAAACCGTTGGCGCTCGAGGGGGTGAGCTGACGTGAGGAGGAAGATCATCGTCGGCGCGGTGGCGCTGCTCGCAGCCGCCGTCGTGTATCCGGTGATGGCGCGCGTGTCCGTATCCATGACGGTGCAAACGCTCAGCGCCCAGCTCGTCGGTGGATGCACGAACGGATCGCGGATCTGGCGGGTCGCGCTCGACGTGAAGGTCGACAACACGTCGAGTGACACGGGGACGTACAAGACGACCGGGTATTACGCGAAGTTCACGCAGCCCGGGAATCCCGGTCAGATCCAGAACAACGTGACCGTCGTCAACGACGGCGGGTTCGTGCCCGGCGCCTCCGTTCCGGCGGGGCAGACGGGCGAGTACAAGCCCCAGGTCGAGGTGTCCGTGCCGTGTGACACGAGCGGCGCGTCGATGTTCGCGACCGCGACGTTCGTCGGCGGCGACAAGACCTACCAGGCCGGCGACACGTTCCTCCAGAGCGGGACGCCCGTGCCCGTCGGTGCGACGGGAATCTTCGGGATCGCGATCGTCGTCGCGGTGATCGGGCTCCTCGGACAACGCCTGAGCCGCCGCCCGCGGACGCGGACGAGCGCCTAGGTCTCCTGTCGTGGTGAGGTCGGAAAGTGGAGCGCGCACGTGGAGGGTTGTGCTCGTCGCCGGAGCGCTGCTCGTCGTCGCCGGTGCCGCCGGCTTCGACGGGACCGTCCGCGCGGTGTCCATCGTGCTCGAGATCGTGTTCGTAGCGTTCTTCGCGCGCCATCTCGCGTTCGCTGTGGCGGCGTTGCGCTTCGCTCCGACGGATCTCGACGCTGATGTCGACGTCGCGAGCGCGACGCACGATCTGCCCACGGTGAGCGTCCTCGTTGCGTGCCTGAACGAGGAGGCCGTCGTCGGATCGCTCATCAAGGCGTTCCAAGCGCTCGACTATCCGTCGCACCTCATCGAATTCTTGATCGTCGACGATGGCTCGACCGACGCGACGGGGGCGATGCTCGACCGCCTCTCGTCGGACGACGGACGCATCACCTGTCTGCATCGCGCCGCGGGATCGGGCGGCGGGAAATCGGGTGCGCTGAACGAGGCGCTCATCCACGCGCGTGGTGAGATCATCGTCGTCTTCGACGCCGACCACCGTCCGCGGCCGGACGTCGTGCGGCGCCTCGTCCGGCACTTCCGCGATCCGAACGTCGCCGCCGCACAGGGCCGATGCGTGATCCGCAACCGCGCCGACTCGCTGCTCGCGCGACTCGTGTGGGTCGACTACCTCGCCGGATACCTCGTGAACGAGTACGGACGGCAGGCGCTCTTCCAGCTTCCCGCCTACGGCGGTGCGAACTGCGCCGTCCGCGCGGCCAATCTGCGCGCGGCCGGGGGATGGAACACGGATAGCGTGACGGAGGACACCGATCTCACGCTGCGACTCATGCTTGGCGGTCGCCGCGTGCGCTACGACGTGACGGCCGTCGACGAGGAAGAAGGCGTCGTGTCCCTCGACCGCTTCTGGAGGCAGCGCTACCGCTGGGCGCGCGGTCACCAGCAGGCGTGGCGCGACTACCGGCGTGCGGTCTGGCGGTCGGAACGCTTCACGCTCGGCGAGAAGGTCGAGCTGACGATGTTCCTGCTCGTCTTCCACCTGCCGGTGGCGTCGGCGCTCGGCCTCCTGATCTTCCTGATGTGGATGACGGGGCTCGCGCGTCCCTTCGGCGACGTCAATACCTTCATCTTCTGGACGTTGCTCTTCCTCGGCCCCCTGCTCGAGCTCGGTGGCGGTCTGCTGCTATCGCGGAGCCCGCGCAGCAGCGCACGCTTGCTCGTCTACTTCCTCCCGGTGTTCTTCGTTTCGATCGCGCTCTGCACGAAGGCGTGGCTCGACACGGCTCGGCGCCGTCGGTACTCGTGGGTCAAGACGGAGCGTGCGGGAGCGATCGCGCTGTGATCGGCCGGACGGACCGCGTCGCGCTCTATGTCATCGGCGTGTGCGTCGCGGCCGCGCTCGGCTTCGCCGTCCTGCATCAACCCGTGCGTGCGTTCGAGGCGGCGACCGCCATCGCGTTGTTGCGCACCCTCGGCGCGACCGGGGTACACGGCGGCGGGACGTCCAGCGTGCTCGTCACGCCCGCGCATCACGCTGCCTTCTTCGTGCTTGTCACGCCGTCGTGCTCGTCGCTGGCGTCGCTTCTGTCGTTCGGCTGCCTCTACCCGTTGCTCCCACGCAGTTCCGCCGGGCGTTCGGCAGTGGCGCTGGCGACGGCCGTCGGCGTCGTCGCGACGGGCAACATCATCCGCATCACGGCGTCGATCGCGATCGGTCTCGTCGCGGGCCGCGCGAGTCTCGTCCTGTTCCACGACTGGGTGGGATCGATGTTCACGTTCGTCTACACGATCACGGGGTTCATCGTGATGCTCGCGATGGTCCTGCCGAAGGACGGGACCGTCCGCGCCAGGAGAGAGGTGGTCGCCGTTGCGTAGCCTCACGACGTCCTTCCCGGGTTCGGCCGTGATCCTCCTCGGCGTCACAACCATCGTCGTCGGTCTCGCGTGGCGATTCCTCTCGTCGCTCTGGTCGTCGCGCAACGTCCGCGCGCGTCTCGCCGACCCACGTCCGGACGTCCGCCGTGCTGCGGTCGCCGTCGCGACGAATGGTGGGCTCGCGCGCCACGCGGCGCGACTGCTCGAGATCGCGCGGAACGATCCGGACGGATCCGTCCGGAGGGCGGTCGCCGAGTCCGTTCGGCGCAACGTCTGGGAGCCGATCGACAACCCCAGCGTGCTCGAGCTGCGGATGTGGGCCGAAGGACGCCGCGCCCCGGCAGACGAGAACCGCGGCGAGCGCGTTCTCGTGACGGGAGCAGGCGGGCCGGCGGGCGTTTCGGTGATACGCGCGTTGAAGGCGGCGCATCACACGGTGATCGCCGTCGACGTCGATCCGCTCGGCGCCGGGCTGTATCTGGCGGACGAGATCGACAGCGTCCCGCCGGTGGACGTTCCGGGATTCGTCGACGAGCTGATCGACATCGCAGAGCGTCACGGCGCGACCGCACTCATGCCGACCCTCACCGAGGAACTCTGTGTCATCGCGCGATGCGCGGAGGACGTGGCCGCCGTCGTCCCGCTGTGGATCTCGTCCTTCGAGAGCCTCGAGGCGTGCCGCGACAAGTGGCTCTTTGCGGCGGCGATGCGCGACGCGGGCGTGAGCGTTCCGGCGACGGGACTCGCGTCGGCTGAAGGCGTCCCCGGTCCCTGGATCGTGAAGCCGCGATGTGCTCGCGGGTCGCGCGGCGTCGTTGCCGTCGATCGCGCCGAGGACCTTCGCACGGCCATCGAGGCGACGGACGAACCGATCGTGCAGACGCGACTGAACGGTTGCGAGTTCACGGTGGACGTCCTCGTTTCGCGCGAAGGCGAGCTCGTTGGGGTCGTCCCGCGGTGGCGCCTCGAGACGAAGGCAGGGATCTCGACGAAGGGCCGGACCTTCAGCGACGACGGCGTCCTGCTCGGTGTCGCGTCCATCGTGGGCGTGCTCGGTCTGGAGGGACCGGCAAACGTGCAGGGCTTCATGACTGACGACGGTCCGTGCTTCATCGAAGTGAATCCCCGTTTCTCCGGCGGGCTCCCGCTGTCTCTCGCGTCGGGGGCCGATCTCGTCGGCGAGTACCTCCGCGGCATCCTCGGTCGGCCGCTGCGACCGGAGCGGCTCGCGTACCGCGAGGGAACGACGATGATCCGCCACTTCGAGGAGATCTACGCATGAGGATCCTCGCACCGATCGGTACCCGTCCCGAGATCGTGAAGATGTCGCCCGTCGTACATCTCCTCCGACGCCGCGGTTTCGACGTCCGAGTCGTCGCGACGGGTCAGCATGACGACCCTGCGCTCGCCGGTGTGTTCTTCGAACGCTTCGGCATCGAGCCGGACGAAGCATGGCAACCGCCGTCGGATGAACCGAGTCGCGTCGCGTACATCCTCGAGCACGCGTACCGCGAGCTCTCCGAGCGTCGTCCGGACTGCGTGCTGGTCGTCGGGGACACATACACGGTGCCGCTCTTCGCGCTCGCCGCGCGGCGCTTCGGCGTCCCGCTCATACACGTCGAAGCCGGCCTGCGGTCGTTCAACGAGACGTCGCTCGAGGAGTCGAACCGGCGTATCGCGGGTCAACTGGCGTCGCTCCATCTCGCACCGACGGAGATGGCCGCGCGGTTCCTCGAGAACGAAGGTGTCGACACGCAGCGGATCCACGTCGTCGGGAACCCTGTGATCGACACGCTGCGCTTGTCGGGTGTCCGGCGGCGTCCGGCCGCGACGCGATCGGGCATCGTCCTCACCGCGCATCGCGCGGGCAACGTCGACAACGTCGTACGTCTGCAGCGTCTCGTCGACTTGGTGCTGAAACTCGCCGACCGGTTCGGCTCCGTCACGTTCCCCGTCCATCCGCGGACGAGAGCGCGCCTGCTCGACTCGGGCGACTGGTCGCGTTTGCAGGGAGGTTCGGTGCGGTTGTTCCCGCCGCTGCCGTTCGACGGCATGATCGAGCTCGTCGCGACGTCGCGCGTCGTCGTGAGCGACTCCGGCGGACTCCAGGAAGAAGCGGCGTGGCTCGGGGTGCCGGTCGTCGTGCTGCGCCAGTCGACGCCGCGCTGGGAGGGCGTCGCCGCCGGGATCGCGGAGCTGACCGGCCTCGACGTCGACCGCGCGCTCGAAGCCGTCGAGCGTTTCTCCGCCGACGACGAACAGGAACGCGTTGCCGCGGTGCCGTGTCCTTACGGCGACGGTCACTCCTCGCAGCGCATCGCCGAGGTACTGTCGCAGGCGCGCACGCGCGAACTCCTTCAGCTGAACGAACGAGACTTCGTCGGACGGCCCATCGATGTGCTCCCTTCGGGACAACTCCTCGTTGGCTGAGGGAGGCGTCCGGGCCGTCCTCTTCGATCTGGACGATACGCTCTACGCCCAGGACGAGTGGTTGTCCGGAGCGTGGGACTCGGTCGCCGAAGCGGCTGCGATCTTCGGCGTCGATACCTCGCGCTTGCGGCGCGCGCTCGCAGCCATCGCGTCCGAGGGGACGGACCGCGGACGCATCATCGACCGCGCACTCGAAGCGATCGATGCGAAGTCGGTCGACGTCGCGCTGCTGGTCGACACGTTCCGCTCGTTCGAATCTCCGCCGCTCGTTCCGTTCTTCGGTGTGCGCTACGGACTCGCATCACTCGCGGAGCTCGTTCCGATCGCGCTCGTGACGGACGGCGATCCGCGGATCCAGCGGTCGAAGCTGCGCGCACTCGTGCTCGAGGACAGCTTCTCCGTCATCGTGTTCTCGGACGAGCTCGGGCGCGAGTTCCGCAAGCCGCAGCCCGCCCCGTTGCTCGAAGCGGCGCGGCGTCTCGGCGTGCCGGCCGCGGAGTGCGTCTACGTCGGAGATCGTCCCGATAAGGACACGGCCGCCGCGCACGCGGCCGGGATGCGCGCGGTGCGCGTCCGCTCCGGTGAGTACACGTGGCAACCGGACATCCCGGCTCCGTGGATGACTGTTTCGCGGACGCGCGACGCGATCGAGCGCTTGCTCTCGCTCGTCAGGGAAGGGTCGGTCCGCCGGTAAGCAGGACGATCAGCTGCCCCGCGACGGCCGGCGTGTACGGCCACGCGCGTGAAACGCTCTGGGCCGCACCTCGCAGGGTGGTCGCCGCCGAGGCGGCGAGATCCGTCTCGCCGGCGTGCGCTTCCGCCCATCCCGCCACCGGCCAGTAGTCCGTCGCGTCCGGTTGTCCGGTGCTCGTCGGGACGGACCACAGCGGATGCGCGGCCGTCAGGTGCTCTGTGAGCGCGACCGAGCGTCCCGCGTCGGTCAACCCGAAGGCGACGGCCCACTGCTGTTCGAGGGTGTGCGGGTAGAGGACCGACCAGTCGGTCGTCTGACGCGCGCCATCGCCGTGGAGCGCCCAGTCGTAGGACGCGAGGGATGCGTTCCAGAGCCCGTCGACGCCGGCCTTCAGGTGCGACGCGCGGAGCGACACGTTCTTCGAGGCGGACGTCGCCCCGAGCGCCGAGTACAACCGCGTTGCCGCTCGGAGGCCCGAGTACGCTTCGGCTTCGTCCATCAGGTACTTCACGTGCCACGCCGGCTTCGCCCATGTCAGGCCGTCGGTGTCGGTCGTCGCGGCGATGGCGCGGACGGCTCCGTTGATGCCGGGACGCAGCGCGCTCAGCTGCGCCTTGTTGTGATCGGCGTGGAAGGCGGACCAAACCGCGAGGAGGTACGTGCCGGCGTAGGCGTCGGTCGAATCCATGTCGCCCGTCGAGACCGGCACGCCGCCGACGATGTTGTAGTCGGTGACGAAGCCCGTCGACGCCTCGCGGCCCTGGTACCACGCGAGCCACCGCCAAGCGTCCTTCGCATATGTCCCGTTGCCGGTCACCTCCGTCGCGCGCGCGAGCCCGACGGCGGCGTAGTTCGAGAGGTAGGGCCAGATCTTGACGCGGTCGGTGTAGTGCGCGATGGCTCCGTCCGGCATCTGTGCCGTTGCGATCCAGTCGGCTTCAGAGCGGACCGCGTTGACGGTGTCGACGGAGTACGTCGGTGACTGCACGACCGCGCTCTTCGGGACGGTGACGGCCGCACCCGCGCTCGGCGTCGCGGCATCGGCCCCATCCGTGGACGCCGGCAGCGTAACGGCAGCCGTCGCCACGAGGGCGAACAAGATCAGGGTGACCCAAGTACCCCGGCGCACACCCTGTCATCGGCCCCCGTGCGCCCCGTTGTAGGGGACCGATTCGCAGCCCTTCCCTGCCCACACCTAGGCTACGGCCATGACCCAAAAGATCGGTGTGTTCATCGACACGCAGTCCCTTCCCGACTTCGTCGGCCGCGTTGCGTCCGCCAAACAGGCCGGTTTCCCGTCTGCCTGGGCGCCGCAGGTCTTCGGTCTCGACGCGCTCACGGCGCTCGCCGTCGCCGGACGGGAGGTGCCTGGGATCGAGCTCGGGACGGCCGTCGTTCCGACCTACCCTCGCCATCCGATGGTGCTCGCCGGGCAGGCGCTCACGACGCAGGCCGCGAGTGCCACGCCGCAGGGAAGCGGAGGCGCGAAAGGCCGCCTCACGCTCGGCATCGGCCTGTCCCACAAGATGGTCGTCGAGAACATGTGGGGGATCTCGTTCGACAAGCCGGCGCGGCACATGGAGGAGTACCTGTCCGTGTTGATGCCGCTCCTCAAGGAGAAGTCGATCGCGTTCACCGGCGACACCATCAAGGCCATGGGACAGCTGCAGGCGAAGGACGTCGAGGCGCCGTCGGTCCTCGTTGCAGCCCTCGGCCCGAAGATGCTCGGCCTCGCCGGCACGCTCACCGACGGGACGATCACCTGGATGACCGGTCCGAAGACGATCGGCGCGCACATCGTGCCGCGGCTCACGGAAGCCGCGGACGCCGCCGGGAAGCCGACGCCCCGCGTCGTCGTCGGTCTGCCTGTAGCCGTCACGGAGGACGAACAGGCAGCGCGCGAGCGCGCCGCGACGGTCTTCTCGATCTACGGACAGCTGCCGTCCTACCGTGCGATGCTCGACCGCGAGGGGGCCGAGGGCCCGGCGGACGTCGCGATCGTCGGTAGCGAATCGTCGGTGCGCGCACAGATCGAAGAGGTCTTCGCGCAGGGAGCGACGGAGTTCATGGTCGCGCCGTTCATCGAGCCGCAGCGCACGCTCGAGGCCGTCGCGAAGATGCTGTAGCTACCTCGGACGGACAACGGTATCGAGCGTCACGCGGCCCGAGTTCTCGATCGACCACACGAGGCTCGTGTCCGCCGTGACGACGCGTCCGGCTCGGACGCTCCACGCGATCTCGGTGTGTCCGACGAGCGTCCCCGAGAACGTCCCGCGCGGGTTCGTCGTCTGGACCCGTCCCCTGATATCGCCGGCGAAGTCCGCGGCATCCGTGCCGGCGATGCGACTGAACCGGACGATGCGCAGCACGGTGTGCAGCGAAGTGACGAGGGTCGACGTCCGGATGCGCTGCGAGCTCGACCAGTGTTGTCCGAGGCGGATGGCCCGCTTCGGGAGCGACGGAGAGAGCTGTCCGACGAGCGACGCGAGGTCGGCCTCGACGCCCGATCCTGCGCCGCGGACGCGTTCGAGGAAGACGGATCCGTCCGGCGTGAGCAGGACGTCGGCGGTGATGACGTCGCCGCTCGACGCGCGGAGCCTGAACACCGCTCCCGACGGCCGCGCGTCCACGCGGAGGTCGGCGCGGCGGAAGGTGTGCAGCCCCACGGCGGCACCGGCCGCGCGCACTTCGACGACGTAGTGGGCGGGTCCAAGGCTCCCGCGCGAGAGATGGACGCTGTCGGTGCTGCACGCGGACGCGACGAGTCCGAACGAGACGAGTGTGATCAGGATCCGCCGGTAGGGCGTCCCTTGGCGTTGGAGTCGCTTCATGTGCTGCGATGGAACCTACCGATATGGACGTGACCTCGCTCCTCGCCGAAGATCCGTCCGCGGTCGGCATCTTCTGCGACTTCGACGGAACGCTCTCGCCGATCGTCGACCGGCCCGAGGACGCGCAACCCGTGGACGGTGCCGTCGAGCTGCTCGAGAAGCTCGCGCAGCGGTACGCGGTCGTCGCAGTGCTCTCTGGTCGTCCGCTCGACTTCCTGAGGAGTCGTTTCCCTCCGTCGCGGGTGCTGCTCTGCGGTGCGTACGGGCGCGAGCGGTCCGACCATCACGAGCGGCGCATGACGGAAGGGTGGGAGCCTGTGGCCGCGGCGGCCGTCGCCGCGACGTCGCATCTCGAGGGCGTGCTCGTCGAGCGAAAAGGAGCCGGTGTCGCCTTGCATTACCGTCTCGCTCCGCACCACCGGGCCGAGGTGGACCAGATCGCGATCGTGCTCGCGACGGAATTCGAACTCGAGATCCTGCCGGGCCGGCTCGTGGCGGAGCTCGTCGTGCCCGGACCGACGAAGGGCGACGCACTGCGATCGCTCGTCCGCGAACGCGGCTTACGCTCGGTGCTCGTGGCCGGCGACGACGTCGCGGACGTCGGATCCTTCGAGGCCGTCGCCGAACTCGACGTCGGCTCGGTCTCCATCGCGGTTGTCTCGGAGGAGTCGCCGGAGCGACTCATCGAAGCCGCCGACACCACGGTGAACAGCCCGGCTGAGCTGATTGAGCTGCTGAAGGGTCTTCTTAACTGACCATCGCCGGGTTCAGCTTGCGCTTCTCGGCGCGGTGGAGCCCGGTGATGTGGATCAGGAAGAAGATCGAGAAGATCACGAGCGACATCAGCGGCGGCAGGCGCAGCGCGCCGTAGTCGTAGATGAAGAGCATCTTGAACGACTCGCCCATGATCTTGCCGGTCTTCGGGTCCTTCGCAACGCGCGGGTCGTGCGTGACCGGCGTGACCGTCGTCTCGGCGAGCAATCCGTGATCCGATGTGAACTTCACGTCCGTCACCAGCGTCTGGAGCGCGACGGTGTTCCCGTTGATGACGGGGATGGTCTTCACCGGCGGCATCAGGCTCTGCGCGTCGCCGCACGGTTGTTTCTCCTGAGGGGTGAACTGGGCGGCCGCCGTCGTGATGCACGTCTGGACCGCGGAGGTCAGAGCTTGCGCGCGACCCGTGTCGTTCGGCTCCGTCCAAGGGCTGCCCGGATACTGCGGGGGCGACGGGAGAGATTCATTCTTGTACGAGGCCTGCGTGATCGTCTGGCGGGCCGACGCGACCGGAACCCAGGTCGCGAAGTTCCCTTGGGGGCCGACGGGGTTGACGAGCCAGAAGATCGACATCAGCACCATCAGCGCGCCGAACGTCGCGCCGCAGATCCAGTAGCCGAAGCGCCAGCCGGTATTGAGCGCGACGACGACGTACGTCATCCCGTAGAAGCAGATGACGGCGAGGACGACGGCGATCATGCCCTGCGGGAAGTTGAACCAGCCGTTGCCGCCCGTCGCGGCTTCCTGAGCGAGGTAGTGGATCGCGTGCAGTGGCATCAGCTCGGCACCCTTTGTATCGACTCGAGGTACTTGAGGACTGCATCGATGTGCTCCGGACGCAGGCGGTTCTGCCACGCGGGCATCGGCGTGTTCTTCCGGCCATTCATGATCGTGTTCTGTGCTGCGGTCTTCCCGGCCGCCATGATCTGCGCCGTCGTGAGCTTGGCCATCGCCGCTGTGATCTGATCGGGCGTCGGCTCAGTCTGGTCGGAGTGCGCGGCGAGCAATGCATTCGTCAGGTTCTGCGTCACGGTCACCTTCTCCACCTTGAGGCCCAGACGATAGAACTCCGTCGTCAGGTCGGGCGCGTAGAAGGTCGGGAGCGGCTGACCGAGGGCCTGTCCGTGCGCGTCTTGGCCGTGACACACGGCACACTTGCGCATGAAGACGGTCTTGCCGTCGGTGATGGACGCCGGCAACTCGTACTTGTCCTTCACCTGGAGCGTCTGAAGGAAGTTCACGACGTCATCGATCTTCTGGTCGTTCAGCGGGCCGCCGAACTCGATCCCCCATGTCGGCATCGGCGTTCCCGGACGACCCATCTTGATGATCTGCGTGATCTCGTCGACGGTGTAGCGCTGGAACTCGTTGTTGAGCGGCGGCGCCGGCCAGTTCGGATCGGTGGCCGCGAACCCGCCCTCGCCGTTCGGCCCGTGGCATTGCGCGCAGTTCGCACCGGTCTGACCCGCCGCCAGATCCGGACGGAACTGCTCTTCGCCGCGCGCAACCGAGGCGGCCATGAACTTCTTGCCGTACGACGCTTCGCGGAAGGGCTCAGCGACGAAGTAGATCGTAAGCATGCCGGCGAGCACAACGGAACTCGCCACGCCCCAGACGAGGATGCGCTGCAGGCGCTGGTTCTCGAGGATGGCGTCGGGGTCGCCCCGCGAGAAGTTGACCGGCAGACCTTCCTGCGCGCTCCGGCGGGGGCGTCCGTACAGGACGAGCAGCACGATGAGCAGGCCGAGGGTGACCGCGATGACGGCGACCGCTACTTGTTGGGGGCTCACGCGCGAGAAGTCATCTCGTTACTTGGCCCCGATGTTGATGCAGTGCGGACCTTGCGGCGGCTCGTTGATCGTGTCGGTTCCCGCCGGCGGCTGCGAGAGTGGCGCGGAGGTATCGACGACGATCTGTCCGGCGGTGATGTCGAACGCGAAGCGCCACAGACCGGCCGGCGCCGGCGATCCGACCTGCCGTTCACCGGCGTAGTTGTACTTCGAACCGTGGCACGGGCACTCGAACCATTTCGACGAAGCGCAGTACGGGACGCGGCACCCGAGGTGCGCGCACTTCTGGTACAGCGTCATGAGTCCCTGCTTCGCGACGCCCGCCTTCACGTACATGTTGTTCGGGTCGTCCGTGTGCGCATACGTGACGATGTAGAAGCGGCCCTGCGTGTTGTAGTAGTAGCCCGTGCTGTTGATGGCCTTCAGCACGTCGGCCACCGCGCCAGCCTGAATCTTGCCACCGAACCCGGAGATCTTGTTCGGCCACAGCATGCCGATGGACGTTGCCCCGAAGGCCACGCCGAAGACCGACATCGCCAGGAGCCACGCTCGGTTGAGGAAGATGCGGCGGTTCACCTGTACTTCGGGTGTGTCCGGCACCGGCGGCGCGACGGCAGGCGGCGGCGGTCCGGGCTCGGAGGTCTGGCGCGACTTCACGATCATGCGCCCGGACGGACCACGCACGGCCCCCGTCTGGGCGCGCTTGCGCAGCGCCGTCATCGCGAGGAGCAGGAACCCGACTCCCGCGAGGACGACGGCGAGACCGATGACGAGGTCGGCGGCTTTCATGATCTACATCTCAAAGAAGAGACCGTCCTTCCAGGGGAAGACGAAGTTGAACCCCGGCCCCCTGAAGAACGAGCCGAGGATCACGAGGGTTGCCCAGTAGAAGACGAAGAGCGTGAACAGGACGATCGCGAGCTTGCGGTCCTGCGGGCGCGATGAAGGATTGCGGTCCACGAACGGCAGCACCATGAGGCCGAGGATGTTGAACTGCAACAGCGTCACACCCGCGACCTGCGGGTGGTAGTAGCGCAGCAGCTCCTGGAGGCCGAGGAAGTACCACGGCGCCTTCGAGGGGTTCGGCGTGAGGTTCGGGTCGGCGAGCGTACGGAACGTCGCATTCGCGAAGCCGCCGCCGGAAATCACGAACAGCAGCACCGTCATGAGCAGCAGCGACACGAACTCGGCCGCGATGAGGTGCGGCCACGTGTTGATCTTGTCGTCCGGCACGCGCTGCATGCGCTGGATCGCTTCTTGCCGAACGACGGCGAGGAGTCGATCCGCCGGTGGTTGGCCGCCTTGCGACTGAACCGGAAGTTTCTCTTGCTGCGTCATGTCCTAAAGGGGTCCCGAGAAGCCGTCCTTGCGCACGCGCCAGAAGTGCACCGACATCAAGATGACCAGGATGAACGGTAACGCGAGCACATGTAAGACGTACCAACGCAGAAGCGTTGTCCCCGTGATCTCGACGCCGCCGAGGAGGACGAAGCTGAAGTTCTTGCGGAGGACCGGCGAGTAACCACCGATGTTCGTTCCGACCGTGACCGCCCACAGCGCCAGCTGGTCCCACGGAAGCAGGTAGCCCGTGAACGACAGCGCGCCCGTGAGGAAGAGGAGCAGGACGCCGATGATCCAGTTGAATTCGCGCGGAGGTTTGTACGCGCCGGTGTAGAACACGCGCGCCATGTGGAGGAACACCGTGAACACCATGAGGTGCGCGCCCCACCGGTGCATGTTCCTGATCAGCAAGCCCATGTTGACCGTGGTGTGCAGGTCGCGGACGTCCATCCACGCCTGTGGGTCGGTCGGGCGGTAATAGAACATCAGGAAGATGCCGGTGATCGTGAGGACGATGAAGAGGAAGAACGAAAGTCCTCCGAGGCAGAGGGAGTAGCTGAACCTGACGGAGTGCCGCTTCACCTTCACGGGGTGAAGGTGGTACAGCACGTTGTTGACCATCACCATCGCGCGGTTGCGTGGATTGTCCGCGTAGCCGCGACGGAACGGCGAGCCCGGTCGGAAGATCGACTTCCAGACCTGTGAGTCCCTGACCCGTTTGTCGACCTCGTCGCCGATCCCGGCGATGTCGGGCTTTCTCAGCCTCCGCGCCACTACCTGTTCGCTCCTGTCTAGCCCTCTGCAGCTTGCGAGAGAGGCACCGATGCCAGTTTCCGTTGCTTGCCCGGTTTCGCGACCTTGTCCATCGTGATCACGTCGGTCGGACAACGTTCGACGCAGACGTTACACCGCGTGCACTCGAGGTCGTCCACCCAGAAGATGACCGACGGCTCTTCGTCCTTGATCGCGTCGTCGACGAGCCACTGGTCGTTCTCTCCCTCGACGACACGCGAGTCGACCATGAAGAGGCAGTGCCATGGACACTGGTCGACGCACGCGCCGCACACGATGCACAACTCGGGTATGAACCCGAGGTACTTCTTCGAACCCTTGCGTTGCAGCAGAAGCTCGGAGTCGATCTCTGCGACGGTGAAGTGCTCGCCGGAGAATGTGATCGGTTTGTCCGTCATGATTTGAACTTCCCTTCTTTCCTGTGTTTCTCGCCCCAGAAGTAGGCGCCTGCGGCGATGGCGACGAAGAAGACGCCCTGGACGGAGTTCGCCACGATGTCCGCGACCAGCTGGTAGCCGGGGTTGTTGGCGAGCGGCTTCTCCTGCCACCGCATGAAGCTGAGCTTCGCCGAGATGAGTGCGTGCGTTGAGTCGAACCAGTACAGGAGCCGCGACGGGACGTCGCCGATGAGCACGATGGAGACCGCGAGGAGCCACGCGCCGAGGAGGACCGACTCCGTCCACGTGATCTTGGTCGTCCGGTCCCGGGCCTTGCGGAGCACGATCGGGAGGGGAAGCGCCAAGGCCAGGGCCACGAGTAGAGCCCTCACTACGCTCCAGGGGAAGAGCGGTGCTCCAGCCATCGATTGGATTCTATCCACCCGAGTGTCAAGAGCGTGAATCCATTCACAACGGGCTCTCTGACCAGCGGATTTACCGCGAATTCACGCGCTGGACGCAGCCGCTGACCGAACGTCAGTCGTTCGGGATGTCCAGGTCGCGCAGGACCTCGGTGCCCCGCCCCTCGAGCGAGGCTCGCTCCGCGGCGTAGGTGGCCTCGTCCACGGCGCCGGAAGCCCGGTCGATCTCGAGGTCGGACAGCGCCCGGACGACGACGTCGTGGGCGGCCTCGAGTTCCCGGCGATCGCCTCGAGGGGAGGGGTTCGTCCGGGCGTAGAGCGGCCGGGCGACGAACGCGGTGAGGGCGAGCAGGACGAGGCAGAAGACGACGACGTCCAATCAGACCTCGCTTGCTGCGCGCTGCCGCGCTCCGCAGTCGTGCATCCAGACCTCGCTTGCTGCGCGCTGCCGCGCTCCGCAGTCGTGCATCAGGCGACCGCCTCGAGTTCCTGCGAGGGTTCGGTCGGGGTCGGTTGTGCGCGACGACGGCGTCCGCCGAGGAGGGCGAACAACCCGCCGATGAACGCGATCACGGCGCCGAGCCAGACCCAGAAGACCAAGGGATTGCGGTGGATGCGGAAGATCGACGCGCTCGTCTGCGAATCGACGCCGGCGAGGATGACGTAGAGGTCGGCCCGCGGCGTCATGCGGATGGCGATCTCGGACTGCGGCTGGTCCCAGTTGCGGTGGAAGTTCAGCTGCGGACGGAGCGTCCCGAAGCGATGCGTGCCGTGATACAGGCCGAGCAGCGCGAGGTTGATGTCCTTGTCGGGGACCGAGTACTGCTCGAGCTTCTCGTAGTGGAACGTCGTGTCGGCGAACGTGAACGTGTCACCGGGTTTCGCGGAGATCTCCGTCTGGACGCGGCCGATGCTTCCCGCGAATCCGATCACCATGATCGCGACCCCGAGATGCACGACGTACCCGCCGTAACGGCGCGGGTTGCGGGCGAACAGCCCGCTACCCGCGGCGGGCATCGAGAGTCCGGCGAGGCGCGATCGTGCGCGCGCGGCGCGCACGATCTCGACGATCGTCGTCGCGCCAAGCAAGCCCGCGACGTATGCGACGCCCGCGATCGTCGTCCTGTGCATCACGGCGTACACCACGAGCGCGACGGCGAGTGCGACGAGTGCCGGCGTCAGTAGCCGTTGCGTGATGCGGCGCACCGTCCCGCGTCGCCATGGAACGACGGTGCCGATGGTCGCGAGCAACAACAGCGCCGCTCCGATCGGTGACAGCACGCGGTTGAAGAACGGGGGACCGAGCTGGAGCTGCTGTCCGGAGATGACTTCCGTGATGAGCGGGAGGATCGTCCCGATGAGCACGATCGCGGCGGCGCCGACGAAGACGAGATTGTTGATGAGGAACATCGCTTCCTTCGAGACGGCCGAGCCGAGCTCGCTTTCACCGCGGAGGTCGGGGAGCCGCCACACGAGGAGCCCGATGCCGCCGATCGCTTGGATCGCGAGGAAGACGAAGAACCATTTCCCGATCGGCGACTCCGCGAAGGTGTGCACGGACGAGAGCAATCCGGACCGCGTGAGGAACGCGCCGAAGGTCGCGAGGCACGCGGCGAGCGTCACGAGGAAGACGTTCCAGATCCTGAGGTTCCCGCGGCGTTCCTGGACCATCCCGGAGTGCAGGTAGGCCGTGATCACGAGCCACGGCATGAACGCGGCGTTCTCCACCGGGTCCCAGCCCCAGTAGCCGCCCCAGCCGAGCTCGGTGTAGGCCCACGCACCGCCGAGGACGAGGCCGATGCCGAGCGCGATGAACGGGACGAGTGCCCACACGCGCGTGACGCGGATCCATTCCGTCCCGGTTCGCCGGTTGATGAGTGCGGACACGACGAGTGCGAACGGCACCGTCATGCCGATCAGGCCCGTGTACAGCATCGGCGGATGGATGAGCATCCCCGGTGAGTGGAGGAGCGGGTTCAGTCCGCGTCCGTCGGACGGAATGATGTCGAGCCTCGCGAACGGGTTGATCGGCCCGAACGCGAGCGCGAGGTAGAAGAGCTCGGCCCCCGCGAGAACGACCATCGCCCACGGCACGAACGGTTCGCGTGCGGCGTTCCGTCGAAGCGAGAACACCGCGCCGTACACCGACAGGATGAGCGCCCACAGCAGAAGCGATCCCTGCATGCCGGACCAGAACGAGGAGAACGTGTACCACGGCACCGTTCCGCGCGCCGTCGACAGTGCGACGTAGGAATAGGAGAAGTCGCGCGAGAACAACGCGTACCACAAGATCGCGGACGCCCCGGCGACGCACAGACACACGGCACCCATCGCGCGTCGCGCGCTTGTCAGCAGTTCCGGACGAACCACTTCCCACGTACGCTTCGCGTGGTCGTAGCGCTGCGCGCAGATGGCCGCGACCGCGGCGTAGAGGGCGAAGGCGATCGCGAGGCCGAGGAGGCCACGTCCGAGCATCAGCTGCTACCGATGTGCGACTTCGCGTCCTTCTTCGTCATGAACTTCGACGAACACTTCGCCTGCACCTGCGTCGCCTGCATCGTGCCGCCGGTGACGTGTCCTTCGGCGATGCCGTCGGTGCCGTCCTTCAGCGTGTCCGGGACTTCACCGCGGTACCGCACCGCGACGTTGTTCGTTCCGTCCGTCAGCGTGAAGTTCGCGTAGCCCGCGCCGCGTTCGAGGTCGCGGACGCGTCCGCCGACGCGGATGTTCTGCATCGGATCCGGGCGTTGCTGCGCGATCTGCGACGGTGAGCGGTAATACGCGAGCGCGCCGGGCGATGCGACGGCCCAGAACGCGAGCGCGCCGATGCCGGCGACGACGAGTGAGATCCCGAGGCTCCAACGCAGGCGCTGGGGCTTCTTGGTGTTAGCCGTCTGCACGGCGCCTACCTTACGTCGTCCGGGCTCTTTTTTCTCTCTGACAGCTTGCGGTCGAGGTCGCGCTGAGCCCGAGCCAAGCGGACGAAGTACGCCGCCATCGCGACCCACGCGATGCCGAACGCGGCG
>Ga0307469_10000129_pt1 | contig 29482 bp, 21 predicted proteins | sample atmos_gasesAM2C__FD_203084 | JGI IMG/M metagenome (GOLD analysis project Ga0307469, IMG submission 203084) | Hardwood forest soil microbial communities from Morgan-Monroe State Forest, Indiana, United States - atmos_gasesAM2C_515 | ecosystem: Environmental > Terrestrial > Soil > Temperate... | reverse complement strand
GTGTTAATGAAGGCGCCGAGGCCGGGAAGATTCGAAGACGTCATCAGCGAAATAAAATCCTTGAGCGGGCGGATTTCATAGCGCGGGAGGAGCTGACGGATTTCATCCATGGCGGCAGGAGTGTGATCCGCGCGGTCGCACTTGATAAAAAATACCGAGGCCTTATCGTGCGCGCCCGCCATTTCCTGCAACGTGGGCATCAGGACAAACAAGCGGGCGCCCTTGCCATGTTCGACGATGCCAGCGACGTGAAAATCGCGTTCGAGAATATGAAGCGTCTGTCCGACTTTGATTTTTTTCGACGCGACGTAAATATCATCAACCAAAATGTCGTTCGGATCCTGAAGGTCATGCCCGGCATGAAAAACGAACCCGCCGGTGACCGCGCGGAAACTTTCGGGATCGATGCCATACACGATGTCGAGCCCATTCACGGAATTGAATTGCAGCAGCACGGGCGCCACGGCCTGCACGTAATCGAGTTCCTGCAATTTGCCGGCAATCGCGATGGGCATGGGCGCGCCGCTGAAGGCCATAAAGACGGAAGCGGAGGGCGGCTGGACCATGATGTCTGCGCCAACGCCTTCGATGCGCTTTGCCGATTCGAGCAACAAGCCGCTGGTGAGGCCGACGACGATAATTACCAGGGTCACCTCGACGGCAACAGCTATCACGGTGATCAGCGTGCGCAGAGGCCGGTGCAGCACGTTTTGTACAATCATGTGCCGGATCACTGATGCTCCTTCGTGTCTTCGCCCACCCGCACGAGTTCCGTGCCCGGTGGTTGCTGGATGACAAAGCGGTCGGCCGCGATGGTTTCGTTCAGAGTGATTTTCTTGATGGTGATCTCCAATTTATAATCGTCGCCCGGGCGGCTGACAACGATTTGCCGGGGATATTTTATCGCGGCCGCCGGTTGCCAGTCACCGTAGCGCACGTCCGAGTTAATCTTGCCTTCGGGAGCAAAGTTTGCGATGCGCGCCACATTCAGGTCCAAACGATCGAACCAGAACTTTTGCGCGATCTCCAAATCGGAGACACGTACAAAGCTCGCACTTCCAGTCGTCAGGTCGCCCCCTGTGAGCCGAAGCATAGTCAACACATAGTAGCGCCCTGTGGCTTCGATTGCTTCCTCAAAGAGGATCGGGGTTTCGCTTGGAATCGACGACCAGAGGAGCGCATCCACGAGATGCTGAGGACGGAGATTCTCGATAGGTTTTTTTGCCGGGCGCTCGAGGGCCGCCTTCCCCTCGAGGAACTTGTTCTTTGAGGGGATGAAGATATGGAATGTCTCGCCGTCACTCACCATGTCGAAAATGTTCTTTCCCACGACGGGTGCCTGGCCAATCACGCGAATGCTGGCCGGCTTGGAAGCAAGAATGAACCCATTTACCTGGTGATACTGCTCGATCACGCCGGAGTAGGCCGAACCGGCGGTGAGTTTCATGGAGACCGTCGCATTGAGCGATGTAACTGCTGCCGCCTGTTGATTGTAGCGCGCGATCAGGTCCGCTTTGGTCGCGGTCAGGAGCGGCCCGGGTGCTTCCCCCGGCTTCACGACGGTCTTCTTGCTGACGGCGCAGCCGCAGGCGAAGAGCGCCACTGCTGCCAGCGAGACCATCCAGATTGAGCGACGGCTTCTCAGTGCGAGTTCCCCCCGTGTCTGCAAATAATTGAATGTAGCAGCCGCGTTCCGGGGGTGTCAACCGGGCGCGGGCGTCAGGGTTTGGATACATTCGATCCGCGGCGAGAGCACGCGCAGGATTGGCCACAGAGACGCGGAGAAAAATGGCAATCGCGGAAGAAGGTTTTTTGTTGCGATTAGAAATTGTTATGTAGGTGCGTTTTGAATGAGTTGCAACGATTTCTAATTTTGTTAGTGTTGCGATTAGCCTTTTCTTCGCCTTGATATCTGAGGTGGGGCTCGGCCTTCCCGTAAGAGATGAAGAGAGTTCCGTCGGCTCCCGTTGGTCGCCAAGGATGCCGATGCTTCTCGGATCGGCAGTTGCGATTAGCCTTATCTTCGCCTGCGAGGGAAACCGGCCCCCCACAGGATCTGTCGCGCGCGCCATGCCAGAAACCTCCACTCTTAGCATGGCAGATTGCGGGGCAAAATTCTACTGGCCGTTAGTACAGATCTTGGGGATTTGCGTACACTGGCCGAATTGTCGGTGCCACGTAGCGTTGACTCGGCCGTGGCGGACGCGAGCGGATCACCCATTTCCGCCCCGCACCGGTCTGACACGGCTGCTGTAGCTATTTCGATTGCTCGGTTCCAAACCGGCGATTGCGACGTGCCGGTGAGAAACGAGATCGCGTTATCATTTCGGCCGGGACAACTTCTAACTTCTGGAGGGCACTGAATTACATTGTGCAATCAGGTTAAAGGCAAATAGAGCCGGGGGAAAATGATGAGCGGTGCTACACTCGCACCAACTCGCGCAGTATGCTATCTCTTTTCCGACAAGATCTGCAGACTGTACCTCATTGGAGAGGCACGGTGGACAGATAATCGCACTCAGGGTTGCGGTAGCCGCCTGGGAGGTTCGCAATCGTATCATCCAACCTTATGATGTTCTCGGCGGCATCGTAACGAAGCCAGGTTGTTGCTCCACCCCCATTTCGATCGTTCGGGTCACCCGTCGCTGCGAACCGCGCCCAGTAGTCCATTATTTCATTGGAAAGAGTGACCTCGGCTGGGCTCGGCGTGTACGGCACCCCGGCGTAAGACACCAGGTGAAAATTGCCGGAAACAAAATTAAGCTCCGCGGTGTGGAAGGCGCGCAGCGCATTTAGACTGACATCGTTCTCGTACCGGTGAGTGAAGAGATACCGCCAGACCGCCGGCCTCTGCGCGCCTGTCGCCGCCGCGCGGGCAAGATTCCGTGTCTCCCAAGTAAAATCGTAATCGGTTTCCACGTCAATGTGCGCATAGTTGGGCGTGGTGTCAAACGAGGCGGGGTAGAGCGAAAGAATCGTGTTGCCGGCCCCCGCTTTCAATGGATCGAATTGAGCGTGGATGGCCGCTGCATAGCCAGTGGCATCCAGGGGAGGGTTGAAAACTTCCGACTGAGACTGCTCATCGCTATTGGAGCCGATAAGAAGCGGCACGGGAGAGCCGAGCCGCTGCAGCTTGTTGAAGGGGTCCTCGGGAAGGACGGTGGGCTCGAGGTTGAAACCAATAAACCCAAACTCATTGGGCAGGAGCTCCGTTAGCACCATCGTATTGGCTGGGACCGCTCGGAGGCACACCAGCACATCCGGGGCGGTGTCGCAGTGAACGAGCTTGGCGAGATTGGCATAGGTTGGGTAAGCGTCGGCCACACCGGTACCCAGCAGGCCGCCGGGGAGGACGCTGCTTTCCATCCCGGCGCTCGCGAAGAGTCCCTGCGCCGCGGGAGAGGCTAGCAGGGCCTGTACATTCAACGATCCTGCGGACTGCCCAAACATCATCACGCGCGTCGGGTCCCCGCCAAACTCCGCGATGTTATCGTGGACCCAGTGCAGGGCCGCGATCATGTCCATCAGGCCGTAATTCCCGGAGGAGCCGCCACCTTCAGTGGTGAGCGCTTGGAGGGCGAGGTAGCCCAGCAGGCCGAGGCGGTATTGCGCCGTCACCACGATCACGCCGTGGCCTGCCAGTGGAGGGACGAGATCCCACGGGTAGTCCTGGGCGCTGCCCAGTAGGTTCGCCCCGCCGTGAAAAAACACCATCACTGGCTGCTTCGAGCTTGCAGGTGGGTTTGTCGCGTAAATGTTGAGCGTGAGGCAATCCTCATCGCCTTGCACACCGTTGTTGAAGTCGGTCTGTGGGCACCTGTTACCAAAATTCGTTGCGCTGCGAATACCCTGCCAACTCTCTGCAGCTGCTGGCGGGCGCCAGCGCAGATTGCCCACAGGTGGCGCGGCAAAGGGAATCCCGCGAAAGGCGCGGAAATTGCCTTCAATCGCACCTTGCAGTTGGCCCGACTGGGTGCAGACGACCGTGGATGTACTCACGCAAGCTGCTGGAGGTCCCGTGACGGGACCCCCGCCACCACACGCGTTGAGGAGACCCAAACTGCAGATTGTAATCAAGAACCACAGAGATTTTTTCATGACGCCTCCTCAAGATCGCATTCGCTATGCGCGCACGATTCAAAATCTTCCAGTGACACTACTTCGTTGAAATTTGTGGCGATGCGAAGCGATGGTTGCGGCCCGCCGCTAAGGATCGAAATCGAGTCATCATTTGAGCGTGGGACAACTTGGTTGTGGTGGCGGCTGCCGACGCGGGAGTGATTTGGGCTGCAGGCGCGGGAGTCTCGGCGAGAGCTTCTACAGTGTTGTAGTCGCAGCCCTCAATGCGTGGATGATTTTCGTCGCAAGGGATCAGCAGGACGGCACGAGTGTCGCCGGTGGTAAGCACGCCGAAACCCGCAATCTCCCCGCGATCATTAATATTGAAGGGGTTTAAAAAGATCACACCGGAGCCTGGGGCAACCAGCGTGTTCAAGTCTATTGGGGCGCCGCCGTTCTCGAACAAGAGCGCATGGGCCTCGTTGGTGCAATCTAACGAACCGTTGCCGACGATTTGACCCGATGAATTGATCGCAGTCGCCTGGCTGCTGCAATCACCGGGCAGATTCCCGAGATCGGTCATGACTCCTTTTTTCCAGAAATATGCATGGAACCCGTTCGAAGAATCGGACCCGCCGACGATTTCGCCGGCATCGTTTATCCAAGTTGCATTTCCGAAAGTCCCCCCAGGCAAGAATCCAAGGTCTTTCAGCCCTTCTTCTTTGTCCCAAAGGAACGCATGGGAATTTTGATCCGTAACCTCGGTCGAAAACCCCACGACCTGGCCTCGATTATTCATCCAGCTTGGAGAACCGAGAGTGCCACCGAGAGTGCCGATGTCCACCATTTTTCCGTTCTCCCAAAAGAACGGGTGTTGAGTCGGGATGCCAAAAGCCTGGCTTGGCGTAGAATTCGTATAAGCCTGTCCTGATATTTGGCCTCGCTCATTCACCAAGAAGGCCAGGGCGTCGGGACCGCCCAACGTTCCCAAGTCTCCGATCACTCCGTTCTGCCACAGAAATGCCCTTGTTTGCGTTGGCAAGCCGTCCATGGAGAAGGCGTCGGGTATGTCGTTGTTGGAAAAACCCACGACGAGGCCGTGGTTATTGACGGCGGTAGCGAGGCTCTCCGTTCCGCCTGGGACGGCTCCAAGATCGATGATCTTCCCGTCCTTGGTCCAAACGACGGCTCGGCCCACGGGGAGGCCCATTGGGTCGGTAAGACCATTCTCAGACCACCCGGCGACGAGCCCGCTATCACTGATCCAGTCGGTCTGACCGTCGGCGCCACCGGGAAGCAGTTCCAAGTCAGTGAGGGTGCCGTTGTGCCAAAGAACGGGGTGCTCGACAAAGCAGTCGCCTGCATTAGCATTGGCATTGAAAGGGATGGCACAGTTCGCATTTGGATTCGCAGTCGCTGTATTCGCATACGCCGCAAACGTCCCGCGGTTGTTTAGGACTTGGGCCGACGGGCCTGAAAGGCTGCTGTTGGGCCCGCCAGGAGGCTCCACAACAATGAGCTTGTAGTGATGGTGCTCTTGCTTTTGTATCTTCGCTTCCTGTGCGAACGATACGATCGGCAGCACTAGTACTGCGAATAAAGTCATCGCGAACATCCTGGATTGGTTGGTGCCATGAAGTTTCATTTTCAGTCTCCTTTTCATATTCAATCTTCCACTGTGGGAATTCCGGAACTGTTGTCGAAACCACCTTCCAAGGACTTCTTCTGAATAGATTTGAGCAGCGAGTTCAGACAGATCCGAACTGGTGCGCCAGGCTGCGACCGGTGGAATTCTTCGCGATCAAGCAAATGCTGCAAAGTTTGCGAGTCAACCTGGACCAGTTCCGCGGCACTCTCGACGGGAACCATGTCCACTTCGGCGGCACATCGTTCACACCAGGACCGCGCCGACGTTCCCCGAAGGACGATCAAGAGCCGGCTGGTATCAATGGTGATGCGCACTGTTCTTTTCGTCGCCAACCTGGCCTCCCATGGGTCGCTAGGCAGCAATTTTTGTGATACATTTCCGTCACGTTCTGGCCTGCTTTCTGGGCCCCGCCTCGAAGCAAGCGCATCCTGCTGGAAGAGCGGCTGGAATGTCCTCAAGGACCGCTCAATAAGTTCTTAATTAGGACTTGGAGTAAGGTATGGATAGGCAGGCCAAGCACTTACTGGAATTCGGCCGCTTCCGGATGGACCTCGAAGAACGCGTCTTAATGCGCGATCAGGAAACCATCACGCTCTCTCCTAAGGCATTTGAAACACTTTTGGTGCTCGTACAGCACAGCGAGCGGGTCGTCCTCAAGGATGACTTGATGAAGACCCTGTGGCCCGACACCTTCGTCGAAGAGTCCAATCTCAGCCAGCACATCTTTCTGCTGCGAAAGGCTCTGGGCGATAGGGCGCACGATCCAGAGTACATCGTCACAGTCCCCGGGAGGGGATACCGCTTCGCGCAGAAGGTAGTTGAACTCACAGAACCGGATGGCGATTTGATCGTGCACAGCCGTTCAGTGCAACGAGTGACCGTCGAGGAAACCGAATCCACATCAGACAGCGCTGTAGCCGCCTCGTTCCCAAAACTTCGGCAGAGACCCTGGAACTGGATCGTGGGATCCACGACAGTCGGCGCCCTGCTGACACTGGCGGCTGTCGGCACATTTTTCTACAAGCGCAACGTCCACACCCTCACTGAAAAAGACACGATCGTATTGGGTGATTTCACCAACACGACAGGCGATGCAGTCTTCGACGGCACGTTGAAGACGGCGCTCAACGTTTCCCTGCGACAATCGCCGTTCCTGAATGTGCTCTCCGATAGCGAAGTGGCGAAGACCTTGCAACTGATGGCCCGTCCGGCCGGCACAAAAATCACGCCTGAGGTAGCCCGCGAGCTGTGCCAGCGGGCAGGCAGCAAAGCCTACCTTGCCGGGTCAATCGGCAGTCTGGGCAGCGAATACGTTTTGGAGTTGAAGGCGGTGAATTGCCAGAGCGGAGACACGCTCGCGCAGGAGCTGATGACGGCGGCGTCCAAGGAGAAGGTGCTGGGCACGCTGGGCGAGGCAGCAACCAAGCTGCGCGGCGAACTGGGCGAATCGCTGGCTACGGTGCAGAAGTTAAATGTCCCGCTCTTCCAGGCCACCACGTCGTCGCTCGAAGCTCTGCAAGCGTACAGCCTTGGCGCAAAGGTGGCTAACGAGAAAGGCTACGCCGCAGAGCTGCCTTACAATCAACGCGCCATCGAGCTTGATCCGAATTTTGCCATGGGCTATTTGACAGTGGGCGAAGACTACCTCAGTCTCGGCGAGCTAGGGCGCGCCAGTGAGTACTTCACCAAGGCATTCCAGTTGCGGGAGCATGCCAGCGAGAAGGAGAGGTTGGTGATCGCCGCCGACTACTACCAGACTGTAACCGGGGAATTGGATAAAGCGGCGCAGACCTTTCAGCAGGAGATCGAGAGCTACCCGCGGGCAGACGGAGCGTATGCCAATTTGGGCACCGTGTACTGCGAACAGGGTCAGTATGAAAAAGCCACGGGGATCACGAGGCAAGCGGTGCGCCTTGCACCGGATCGGGCAACTGACTACGGCAATCTCGCCACCTACACTCTTGCCTTGCAGCGTTTTGACGAAGCGCGGCAGAGCATTCACGAGGCGCAGGCGCGAGGACTAGATAATGCCGTACTCCACAATGCTCTCTATGCTCTCGCCTTTCTCGGGGCGGACTCCGCCGCGATGGCGGAACAGCAAACTTGGTTTGCGGGCAAGCCCGAAGAGAACATGGGACTGGCGCTCGCATCCGACACCGAGGCTTACGTTGGTCATCTTGGCAAAGCGCGGGAATTGACCAAGCGGGCGGTGGACTCTGCCATCCGAGCAGACAGCAAGGAAAATGGGGCCATATGGCAGGCGATTGCTGCTCAGCGGGAAGCGGCTTACGGCAATCCTGCGGAAGCGCGGCAGTCGGCGGCAGAGGCTTTGAAGCGTGCTCCGACGAGCCAGGGCGTCGAGAGCGAAGCCGCGCTTGCGTTTGCCATGGCGGGCGATTCGGCACGAGCCGAATCCTTGGCCCAAGACTTAGGGAAACGCTTCCCGCTGGACACGCAGATGCAGTCGCTTTGGCTGCCCGCGATTCAGGAGCAATTGGCGCTGGATAGAAAGAACCCGGCTGCTGCCCTGAGCGTCTCGCAAGCCGGTTCCCCCATTGAGTTGGGGCTGATTTCGTTCGTCGCCAATATTTCCTGCCTCTATCCGGTGTATGTACGCGGAGAGGCCTACTTGGCCGCCGGACAGGGCAGTGCTGCCGCCGGCGAGTTTCAGAAGATTCTCGACCACAGAGGCATCGTCTGGAACTGCTGGACGGGAGCGCTGGCGCATCTGGGAGTAGCTCGTGCCAACGCCTTGCAGGCCAAGGCGTCGCAAGGTGAAGATGCCGATGCGGCCCGCGTCCGCGCACTAGCCGCCTACAAAGATTTCCTCACGCTCTGGAAAGATGCCGACCCCGACCTGCGTCCACTCAGGGAGGCTAAAGCGGAGTACAAGAAGGTGAGCGAACGCTCACAGCCCTCGCTCTAATTTTTCGATCGTAATTGATGATGTCTGGAACAAGAAGCAGGCGGCGTTCGGGCGCTGCCTCAGCTTTCGGTGATTGGAGGGGCTGCAGATGGATTAGCGTCGATGCCGCCGAGGGAAACGAGCAGGCGGCGGAGCTTGGCGCGGTCTTCGAGGGCCATGCCGACGGTCTCGAAGCCGGCCTGGTGGGCGCGGACGAAGCGCACCACAGCTTTCATGCTGATCGAGCGGAGGCCCGCAGGAATTTTCAGCGTGGCCTCTGTACCGACGGGAATCTGGAGGTCGCCGCTGATCAAGCCGCCATCGAGGCTCAAGACACTAATGGAGGAGGAATATTTTCCGCGCGCGGATGTAATCACGGCGGGCACATTACGCGGCAAGCGAATGCGGCGATAGCGGCGGTGGCGGACGAAATCCCGCTCCTGGATCGGATCGAGCGGCGCAAGCGCCATCACTTTCGTGTCCAGGCCGGACTTCGGCAAGAACGAATGCATCCATTCGGGATCAAGCTTCATGAGCGCCTGAGCCGCGGCCATGCGAATTTCTTCCGGGTAGGCCCAGCCGAAAGCCTTGCGTTCCTCGAGCAGCACACGCAAGTGGCCTGCGGCAGCAGGGGCGCGCATGCGGCCCAGCGCTTCGATGGCCTTCACGCGGAGGTACTCTGAACCCTGCGGAAGGATTTCTCCTTGGGCGAGGCGCAGGAGTTTGGGAGCGGTGTTCGGGTCGGCGCACATCCCGATTTCGTCGAGCGCGAGCGGGAGAACCATATTGTCAATCAGCTCGATGGAATCAGCGAGCAGCTTGCCGCGCTCGGGCGAGCCGGAAATCGAGAGTTGGCGGACGACGGCATCGTGAAAGCTGCGGTGCCCTTCAGCCAGACGTACCGGCAGAATGTCTTCGACAGCGAGTGGATCGAGGCGGCTGAGCAAGCCGACGACAGTGGCAGCTTTTGCGGGCGGCTCATTTTTCAGCGTCTCTTTCAAGTGGCGCACGCAAGGAGCGCCGACCGACCTGGCGAGCTCGACGATGGTCTCGCGTTCACTGGCGCGCGCGGAGCGTGCCAGGCGCACGCCGAGATGGTCGGCGGCTGCTTGCGGGACGCGCATGAGGACACCGACCAGGCCTTCCGGCATGGTTTCGGCTGTGAGAGCTTCTTCGATGAATTCGGGGATGCGATTCTCGACGCCGATGCGCGGGCGGATGCTCTGCACCCAACTGGGGCGCTGCTCTTCGAGTTCCGCGAGTGAATCGAGCGCCTGCTGCATGGCGCGATAATATCGGCGGGACGCTGATTCCTGGCTGAGGCGGACGAACGCCGCACTCAGGAGCGTCTGTAGCTCGGGATCTCTTTCCTCGGCCATCTGCTGGCCGATTTGAGTGAGTGCATCCTGCAACCGTTGGCTGGCAGCTTTGCTGTAAAGCCCGGCAAGCTGGCCGAGGCCGATGGCGGCCTTCTTACGAGCTTCAGCGTCTTTGTTGCGGACGCATGCGGCGTATTTCAGGAGGATGTCACCGGCGGCGGCGGATTCACCGCGGCCGAGAAGTTCCTCGACATATTGCTGGACGTTGCGCGGAGGGATGCACCACGCTTCCGGGGACATTAGGACGGTTCGCTTGCCCGAATCGGGGACTGCGGCCCAGAACTGGCGGTCGAGGACGTCGGCGTGCGGCTCCAGGGCGACACCGGCAGAGCTCAATTTTTCTTCGCGCGATTTCAGCAGCTTGCGCAGAGTTTCGAGTTCGTGGCCCATGCGGTCGAGCATCTGGCGCACGGCGTTGACGCGGACTTCGCCGCGCTGGAAGCGATCGAGCGCGAAACGAATGGCGAGGTCTTCGGCGAGGCGGAGGAGTGTGGCCTCGTCCATTTTTGCGGACGGCGTTTGAGCAGCGATACCCGCGAGCGCCTGGCGCAGGGTGACCTGTGCATTCTGCGGAAGAGAAGCGAGGCGATTCTTCCATTCAGTCGGATCGAGCTGGGAATTCTTTGATTGCTGCGCCTCGCCGAATTGCACCAGGAGTTTCAGCAGGCTCTGGAGGTCGGCTTCCTCGAGTTGCGAGACGCCGGCGGAGCTTCCGACAGGGTAGCCGCCGCCGAAGCCCGGGCCTTGGCCCGCCGAGAATCCGCCACCTGCTCCAGTTCCTTCGCCAGTTCCAGTGCCAAATCCTGAACCGGTGCCCGAACCGGTGCCTGAACCGGTACCCGAACCGCCGCCAGACCCTGTCCCAACTCCTGCGCCGGCGCCGCCGCCGACTCCAGGTCCGGCGGGACCGGTCCCGATTCCTGCGCCGCCGCCGACCCCGGGTCCGCCGGGACCGCCATGCGAGCCTTCTGCGGCGGTGATGAGCTGAATCATTTTTTCAGGACTGCGGAACCAGTCCTGCATGCGATCAGTATCGGCGCCGAGAGTTTTCAAAGTTAAGTGCGCAGCGACACGGGCTTCGGAGAAACCAGCGTCTTCGGCGACGAAGCGAATCTCGTTGACGCGGATTCCAGTGATTCTCTTCGGGCCGAAAAGCTGTTCCAGGCGGTCCGTGAGCGTGCCTGCCTTTGGGCTCGTTTCCATGAAGGCTCTTACAAAATCTGCGAATTGATGACGCTCGACCCTTGAGGTGAAGCAAATGCTGGCGACGCCAGCAGTGGTTAGAAGGTCAGCGAAGCTGCGCTCGGCGGGGGTGGATTCAATCGGTTCCCCGTCGAGGAGGAGTTGTGACCCGGAAGCACCGAGCAACAGGCCGCCTTGGCCGGCAGCGTTCACGGCGGCGACCAGCTCGTTCCAAGTTGAATCAAACTGGCCGACCGAGCGGGCATGCTTTAAACCATACAGGCGAGCGTACTTGAGAAGCACATTGAGGCTGCGTACGAAGGCGCGGGCGTTTGGGACTATAGACTCGCTGGGCACTGTCAGCTCACATGAAAGGGCCGGCATCTCCTTGTCCTACATAGAGTGTACTAGGACGAATGTTTAAGGGAATAGTACGTTCGGTCTAAGTTTTCAGAATGTGAAACCTGCGGAGAAGCTAGGAAGGAAGACGAATTTCCACTTCGAGGCCTTCGAGGACGGGGCGGACACGGCGGATCACTTCGCTGGCCCAGAGCTTCTGGCTGAGCAGGACGAGGGAGCCATCTTCGAAGTTGCAGACAGCGCAGAAATAATAATTTCGGAAGGCCTGGTGGTAGGCGTCCACGCCGCGACGGGCCAATTCGCCCTCGAGCACGGGATCGCCTGCGGTGAGTAGAGAGCCGGCGCGTGCGCCGAATGTTTCGCTCTGAAAACGATCAATGAGGGCATCGAGAGCGGTTGGCTGAAGATCGGGGATCACGAGACAGCGGCTGGCCGGTTCGCGGAAGGCGATCTTGTGACGCTGACAGAAGTCGCGGACGCGATCGAGATGGCTGAAGAAATCGAGAGCCCAGGGTTCAGTAGCGGCGGTGGCAAGGAGGACGCGGCTCCAGATTCGAGCGGCGTCGGGCCCGCGCACCGGCTCGCGATTTTCGTCCGCTTCGACCAGCTCGAGACCCACGGCGCGGACGTCGGGACCCAAGTCGAGCGGTTCGACGTCGAGCAGATACACGTCCTACTCCTCGTCGTCTCGATGGGGAAATTGTTTCTGGAAGTCAGGCGATTGCTTGCGGACTTCGAGCCAATCGAAAAATGCGTCGGGAGTTTCGAGCCAGATGCCGAACCAGTGGGCGATTTCTTCCTTCTCGGCGCGCTTGAGCGCGTCAACTTTGTGATTGCGCGCGATCATCTCCGCGCGGCGGCGGCCGAGACGCGCGACCTCGCGGACGCGCTCGGCGGCGGCGCGCTCGCCTTCGACGAGAAATTTTCGCAACAGCTCATCGAGGCGGACGAGGCACATCTCGGCTTCATCAAACGTCGAGAAGTGCAGCAAGTCGCTGAACTCTTCTTCGTAGCGGCCTTCAGTGTCAGAGCGAGTGGAGAGGACCACGCGCATGCCCGCTTCTTCGAGCACGCTGACGATGTAGTCCGAGGAAGTTTTTCCTTGCGCGCCGAGGTGAGCGATGAGCTGGCGGCGAATCTGCTCGATCTCAGCGGGCGTGAAGCGCGGCTTTGCGAGGCCCTGCGCGATTTCCAGGATCAGCGCTTTCTTGGTGGGCGAGCCGCCGGAGGGATTCGGGCCGGACGGACTGGCGGTCACGAGGGGCCTCGCGCCTTCGATTTCTTTGCCGCCGGCCCTGGTGGATCCGCGGGGGGAGTTTCGCCGGCAAGCAGGCGGCGATAGCGCGCGACATTTCGGTTGTGCTCGGCCAGCGTTTTGCTGAAGAAGTGCCCGCCGTGATCGTTGGCGACGAAATACATGTAATCCGTTTGTGCCGGCGCAAGCGCGGCGCGCAGCGAGGCTTCGCCGGGATTCGCGATCGGCCCGGGCGGGAGGCCGCGGTGCAAATAAGTGTTATACGGCGAATCGGTGCGTAAATCTTTCGCGCTCACGTTTTTCTCCGGCTTGCCCGCGATGTCGAGCGCGTATTGCACGGTCGGGTCGCACTGGAGCCGTGAGCCGTGGCGCAAACGATTGTAGAACACTCCGGCGACAAGGGGTCTTTCTTCGGGTCTTGGTGTCTCCCGCTCGACGAGCGAAGCGAGAGTGACCACTTGCTGGAGTGTCAGTCCCTCGGGAAATTGCGCGGACCCTGCGGGAGCAATCGTTTCCCACACGGCCCGGAAATCGCCGACCATTCTTCTGGCGATCTGTTCGCACGAGGTGTGGCGCGTGAATTCGTAGGTGGAGGGAAACAGAAACCCCTCGAGGCTTTGCGCTTGTGGAGCGAGGTCGGAAATCGGGGAAGGATCGCGCGCAGCGGCGAGAAAATCTTTGCGGGTGCAAATTCCCTGGCGGCTGAGTTCCGTGGCGATGTCGAACATGGTCCAGCCTTCGGGAACGGTGACGGAGTGGAAGAAAATTTTCCCGCCGGCGATTTTCCAGAAGACTTCCTTGGAATTTACCGGGTGCTCGAAATAGTATTCCCCGGCGAGGAGCGGCTTGCGCAAGTGCCACAGGCTGAACAGCTCGAAGGCGTAGCGATCGCGGATAACGTCGTTCTGCCTCAGGATTCCGGCGACACCCCAGCGCGAGGTGCCGTGCGGGATGTCGACGAAAACTTTCTCGGGCCTATGACCGCGATAGGGGCGGCTGATTCGCGAATCGAGCCAGCCGGCAAGCCCGCCCATGCCCGCAATCACGAGTAACGCCAGTAGGCCGAGACGCCGCATCGGGGATTATTCCCTTTCCGCGCGGGCCGGGCGCGGCCGGGTGCGCTGGAAATCGAGATATTCGCGCAGAAGGACTGCGGCGGCGACGTCGTCGAGGTGGGTGCGCCTTCGGCGCGACGACGATTTCGTTTCGGCCATCAGTTGATCAGCCTCCCAGGTTGTCAGGCGTTCGTCCACCAGTTCTACCACGATGCCCAGCTCTTTCTTCAGGCGCGCGGCAAATCGCGCGGCCTCGCCAGCCATTTCGCCTGCCGCGCCCGTCATGTGCAGCGGATGGCCGACCAGGATGCGCGCCACGCCGTGCCGGCGGCAGATTTCGCGCAGACGGCGTAAGTCATCGCGACGATTCGAGCGCACGAGAGTCGCGAGCGGTTGCGCTGTTAGGCCCAGTTCGTCGGAGAGGGCTAGGCCGATTCGCTTGCGGCCGTAATCAATCGCCAGGATTCGTGCGGCCTTCGCATCCGGCGCAGATTCAGCGCGGATCCCCCGTGCACTTGCACGCGATGTGCCTGCCATCCTGTTTATATTATACGCGAGGGGCGGCGTGGCCCGGAAACCGTCGTGACGTGTAACGCAAGAGTAGTTGCTTGCATAAGAGACTTGTCGAGCGCGAATACGGGTGCGAACCGATAGACCACATCAGGGTTGACGGCCGCGGTCGCCTTTTTGCCAGAGGGACCACTTCATCGCGGCTTTGTGATCCAGGCCATCGTCCTTCAGGAGTTGGTCGATCTCGGCGCGGGACTGGCGCGGGCCGATACGCTGTTCGCGATCCGCGAGGGCATAGGCGGTGACAGCGGCGATGGCGACGTGGCGCTTCAACTCGGGGATATCCACTTTGTCGAAGGTGTCGGAGGCGGCGTGATAATTGAGCATGTAGTTTGCGGGGGCTTGATTGGCAGTGAGCGTGGGGGCGCCTTCGAGCAGAAAATCGAAATCATCGCTGCCCGTCTCGATGTCGAACGTAAATTCCTTCGCGCCGAGCGATTTCACGGGTTCGAGCGCCTCGCGGAGCGAGGGCAAGAGGTCCTTACGGCCTCCGAGTGAATAGCCTGTGACGGCACCAATGCCTGCATCGAAAATGACTGCCGCGATCATGCGGTCGAGTTCCGGGCGGTGGGCGCGTGCGTATGCCCAGGAGCCGAGCATGCCCTGCTCTTCCCCAGTGAACAGCACGAAGCGAATCGAACGGCGAGGGATCATGCCTGATGCGCGGATCACGCGGGCGGCGTCAATCACCATTGCAGCGTTGCAGCCGTTGTCGAGCGCGCCCGTGCCGAGATCCCAGGAATCGAGGTGCGCGCCGAGGATGATGAATTCATCAGGCTTCTCGCGGCCGCGAATTTCTGCAATCACATTTTCGGATTCCACCGGACCGGTGATGCGGTTTGGCATTTCGAAATGGACGCGGATTTTTTGTCCCGCGGCAAGAAAGCGCGCAATACGTTCGGCATCTTCACGCGCAACAACGGCCTGCGGAAGGCGGTCAATCTGGCCTGCTCCGGCCACCGTGTGGCGGTAGAGCAGCAGGTTCGGACGGCTGGACATCCAAAAGACGGCGGCGGCGCCGGCGCTCATGGCGCGGTCAGCGATTGCAGCGGCTATCGCGTATTCATGGCCGAGGTCGTCCCAGGTGACGAGGAGGTTTGAATGCACCAGCACGATTGCGCCCTTAGCTGCGGGCCCAATCTTTGAAAATCCGGCGTCGTCTCCGACGCCAACATCTACGATTTCCGTGGTGATTCCTCCATCGGGCGTCGCGGGGGACCAGGCAATGGAAACCAACCGCAGCGGGAACGGTTCGGGCGCCAGGACTTCGATGCGCGTGCGCCCCTCGGTCCAGCCGGCAGGGATCGAGAATTTTTCGGTATGGACCTCGTCCACACCTGCGTGGCGGAGCGCCTCGACGGCCCAGCCGATCGCGCGATCGGCTGCTGGTGAACCGGTGACGCGTCCGCCGATTGAATCCGTGAGGTAGCGCAGATTTTCTTCGAGAGGAGAAACGCCCAGGGCGCTTTGAATCATCGTGGGAGCAAGGTCCGCGCACGAGGTGTGGATCGAGCAGACTCCTTCTCCAGAAGGCGGCTGCCTTGAGAAAGGCGGGGGCTGAGGGGGCGATAACTGGGCCGAAGCGGCTGCTGTCAACAAGAATAACACCAGGGCGAGTAGGCCAATCTGTCGTGTCCTGCGAGTCAGCAAGTCCATCAGCCCTCCGAAATCCTCCGCAGATTCCCACAGCTAGCAGGATTATGATGCCGCGCGCTGAGCCAAACGTTGGGCTCGCGGATTATAGCGAGATAGAGTTTGCAAAGGCCACAAGTCCGGCGAGGAATGATCGTAACCGAAGGCCGCAGGGCACGGCAGATTTTTCAGTGTGCGGGCACTTTCTACCGGTGGTTTACCAGAGTTCCAGACTGTGAGTGGGCTTATGTGTCTAAATTTGCGCCGCTTATGCAATTGAGAGTCTTTTGGCACAACACCTGCCCACTAGCAGCTCCTTTGGGCCCAGCAGTTGGGAATGCAGTTCGGTTTCGAGGGAGATCGAAGCTTACGATCTCTTGAGGGCCTCTGCAGTTCCTGTAAACAACACAACGCAAACTTGTCGTTCAGAAGCGGAACAACAAATCAAAACCAGCTTCGCCGAATGCAGTCCAAGGCAGGCAGACGAAAGGCCAATCGTGAAGAAGCTCCGTGCATTTCCGAAGCTCGTACAACAGCAGAAGAAGCGGGAAGTGAACTTGTCTAACCTCTTTGTTTTCTGCGAGAAGAAAACGGGAGTGGCGCAGTTTCGTGCGGCCTCGAATGCCAATTACGACTTCACGGTGGAAAGGATTGCGGGGTTGCTGGCAATGCAGTGCCTAGTTCGCGGGCAGAACCCTGGGGACTTCGAGATTATGGTCCCGGCGGAGGCGTCGTTTGTGGAGCGGCTAGTCGCGCGCGCGCAGGATTTGCTGAAGGAGGGGCGAGCGGCTGCTTGCCCGGCGCCGTTGAGCGAGAGGCAGAGGGAAGTGCTGCACTCCGTGATGGACAACCGCGCGAACAAGGAAATCGCGTCGAAATTGAATATCACGGTGCGAACCGTGAAGTTCCACATCTCGACGCTGCTGAGCAAATTCGGCGTCGAAAGCCGGGCGGAGCTGGCGCGGCGGGCGGCGGGATTTATGCGACCGATGATTCTGGAAGAGAGCGCGCCTGCCATCGAACGCCACGCACTGAAATTGCGGGCTGCCGATTTCGAGTCGATGCCAATCGAAACCACTCTTCGAATCGCCAACAAGCCACGGAATGTGCGCTTCGCATGAAGAGTGCTCGCCGCATGACGGCCGATCCGGCCGAGAACATGGTTCACGCAGGGCAGATCAATCAGTCGAGATTTTTGTTTCGCCCTTCTTTCCAGATGCGGCACCTTCCTAGGTTTTGGCCAGCAAGAAATTCCCGATGAGGAGCGCGTCAGCACCGGAGCAGAAGTAGCTGCGCACGGCATCGCGAGGCGTCACTACGAGCGGCTCACCGAACAAGTTGAAGGAAGTGTTGACGAGGATGGGGGCTGGCCCTGTTTCGCCTGAGCGTTTGAGAAGTTTGTAGAAGAGCGGATTTGCTTCTGCCGTTACGACATGCAAACGCACTAGATTGTCCTTCAGTAAGAAACCTTCCGGCAGCGCCTCAAGCAGTTTGCGCCCTTTCTCGTTTGCGGTTGCCATAGTGGCCATGAATCGTCCGTTTGCCGAACAATTGAAATAATCAGCACTAGCGTCTTCGGGGATTGAAAGCGCGAACGGGCGGAAAGCTTCGCGGTGTTTGACGTAGTCGTTCAGATTCTCTCTTACATAAGGAGCCCAGGGAGATGCGAGCAGGCTACGGTGGCCGAGCGCCCGGCGGCCGAATTCAGTTGCGCCCTGGAACCACGCAACAATTTTTCCGGCTTGAAGAAGACGAAGCGTCTCGCCGATCTGCTGATCATCGGTATTGCACCAGTGGTAGGGCAACTTGGAGTTATCGAGTACTTGCTTGATCGCTTCGTTAGAATAGCTGGGCCCCCAAAACACGTTGGACAGGGGCTCGACGCGCGGCCGGTTCATTTTCTGGTGCCATGCCAGCCATGCGGCCCCGAGCGAAGTGCCCTCGTTCCCTGCAGCAGGCTGCACGAACACTTTGTCAAAGCCTGCGTTCGCCTCGATGGCAGCGACGAGGAGAGGATTGAGGAATAATCCTCCGGCGATACACAGCGACCAAGCGCCCGTCTGAGCTCGTAACGAGGCGAGCCATTCGCTCACGACAATCGTGCAGGCTTTCTGCAGGCTGGTTGCGATGTTTGCGCGCAGCGCGTCGTCGAGTTGAGGCTCCAGCGGGTTGGGAATTCCGAGGTTTCGGTAAAACTCTTCGCTGAAGCAAAGCTTTCCGGAGAAACCTCGATTGAAGAAGCGCTTGTTCAGGTGCGGCGGCCCGGCTGGATCGCGCCGCAGAATCTGAAGGAAGACGTCGGCGAACACGGGTTCGCCGGCAAAGCTCAACCATTGAGTCTTGTGCTCTTCGGCGTGCGAGGAGAAGCCCAGAAGCTGAGTGATTTGGGTATAGACCCATGCGAGTGAATGCGGGAGTGGGATTGATTTAAGCTCGCGAATGCGCGCGCCTTCGCCGAGTCCCACGAAGCCCGTGCGGCCGTCGCCTTGCTCGTCGAGGACGACAATCAATGCACGGTCAAAGGGCGAGGCATAGTAGGCGCTGGCGGCGTGGCACAAATGATGGTCGAGTCCTACGATGCGGTCAGGCGAGCCACCTGCCAGTCGTTGGACGATGCGGAAATTATTCAAGTCGCGACCCAACTCGCCGAGTGCTTTGTTCAAATAGTAGGCGCTGGAAATGGGAGCGAGTGGGGCAAGCCGCGCACGAAAAAGCGTGTGGCGGGCCCATTTGTGGGCTGGGCGGCTTGCGATCGCTACGCATTCGACGTCGGGCCAGCCGGTCTTCGCCTGGTCGAGACAGAAACGGATCGCGGATTGCGGAACGGCATCGATGGAACGGGTGCGAGAAAGCTTTGCCTCTTCGATCGCAGCGACAATGTTGCCATCATGCAAGAGCGCCGCGGCCAGGTCGTGGCCCATCGCCGATAAGCCGAGAATGTACATGGATTCTTTCTAGTGTTGCAGTGCCGCGGCAAACCAGCCGCGGAGCTCGCGAAGTTGGAAGATTTTTGAGCTCTGACTTCCGCGCAGCGGGCATTCTACAATGCGCTGTTATCTTTCCGAAACGAAACAGCGCCATGCGTTGCGCAAGTGTTGTCACGGCAAGTGCTAACTTGACGGAGGTAGCGCGGGGGCGCGATAGACTCAGACTAGAACTTCAGCAACAAGATCCCGGACATGCTCGGCAATAGACGGAGCCGAGGTGAGCCCCGGCGATTCGATCCCGATCAGGTGGATGACCGCTGGGAATTGCGGATCGCGCTGGATGATGAAATCGGCTACGCCTTTTCCTTTGGTCCCTGCCGGGCGGGCGCCAGGAGGAGGCATTAACTTCGCACGAATGCCTGAATACGCCTGGACGAGGTCGAAGGGTTCGAGGCCGGGCAAGAGTTGTCTCGCGCTTCGGGCAAATTCTTCGACGGGCTGCCGATCGCGCTCGTAATCGTTTTTGTCCTCGATGTATTTCGCCGTCGGACCGAGCAGAACACTGCCCCACAGCGTCTTTGTGAGATGAACTCCGAGGCTGACGCCCTCCGGTTGAGGAAGCGGATATACGAGCCCTTGCACCCAATTCTGTTTCGAGCGAACCAATTCGCAGTACTCCCCACGGACGGGATAGATTCGATGCTCGGCCATTTTTGAGCCGAGCATAGCCGCTATTTCGTCCGCGAAAAGTCCGGCGCTATTGACCAGGCATCGCGTTTCAATTTCGCCAGCAGCGCTCACGACGCGGATGCTACGCGGGCGCGGTTCGAGTCGCTCCACTTTCGCTTGTGTCACGATATTTGCGCCCTGGCTTGTTGCGATTCGCGCGTAGGCCTTGACGAGCTCTTCGCTCGCAACGATGCCCGTGGACGGGACTTCGATCGCCTGGAAACCTTCGACATGAGGCTCACGCGCGCGGATGGCGGCGCGCCCCACGATGTGAAGACCTTCGACTCCATTTGTCCGGCCGTTTTCTATCAGCGCGATGAGCTCACTCGATTCATCTGGGGAGGAAGCAACGATCAATTTCCCGATTTTTCGGTGGGGCACGTGGTGGGCTGCGCAGAATTCGTAGGTGAGCTGGTTTCCGCGAAGGCAGTGCCGCGCTTTCAGAGAACCGGGAGGATAGTAAAGGCCGGAGTGGATTACGCCGCTATTGCGTGAGCTCGCGCCCATCCCGAGCTTGGGAAGCGCTTCGAGCAGAAAGACGTCGGTCCAACGGACGGAGAGTGCACGAGAGATTGCGCAGCCGACGACACCTCCGCCGACTACGACGACATTGGCGTGGTCCGTGGAACGTGGACTAGGCGCCACGCGCTCGATCCTCTTCCTGGCGAATTCGTAGATCCGAACAATTCATTGTTGAGTCATCACGGATTGGAGCTGAGCTTTCCAGTCGGGCAATGCGAAGCCGAAAGTGCGCCGGCATCGGGAATTGGAGAGCACGGAATATGCGGGGCGGCGGGCGGCAGTCGGGTATTCAGCGGTGGTGATGGGCAGGATCCAGCGGGCGATGATGGGGCGGCCTTCGGTGGCGGCAGTGAACCAGGGGGCTCTGGCGGACGTCTGGGCTGCCTGATCCAGGATCGCTTGCGCGAATTCGGACCAGTTCGTCGCGCCCGCGGCAGTCAGGTTATAAATTCCGCCCAAATTTGAAAGGGAGGTGATAGCGCTACCGCCGCTAGATAGTTGCTTTAGAATTCGCGTCGTGGCTGCTGCAATTTCGCGGCTCCAAGTTGGCGCACCCGTCTGATCCTTTACAATTTTTATTTCTTCACGCTGCGTGGCGAGGCGCAAAATCGTCAGCAGGAAATTCTTGCTGCGCGTTCCATAAACCCAAGCGGTGCGAATAATCAGGTGAGGGACTCCGGAATTCTGAATGGCCAGATCGCCCGCAAGTTTTGTCTTGCCATAGTGGCTGAGAGGATTCGGGGGATCGTCTTCTTCATACGGGATGCTCTTGGATCCGTCATACACGTAGTCGGTGGAAAAGTGCACTAATGCGGCGCCAATTTTGTTCGCTTCCTCGGCAATCACTGCGGGGGCGTCTGCGTTGATGGCGAGTGCGGCGGCGCGGTCTTTCTCTGCTTGATCCACGGCGGTATAGGCCGCGGCATTAACGATCAGGTTGGGGCGAACGTGTCGTATAGAGCGGCGAATCTCTTCCGCGTTCAGGAGGTCCAAGTCCTCCAGGTCGAAGGCGACGACGTCACCCAACTCAGGCAACAGCCGAGAGAGCTCGTAGCCAATTTGACCGTTCTTTCCCGTCAACAGGATTTTGAGATTCATTTGCCGGAGTAGCGGGGCAGGAGTTCACGCGGGACATCTGCGAGTTTAGGGAATTTCGCGTCTTTTTCAGAAACGATTGGATAGGCGGTGTCCCAGGGAATACTAAGACCGGGATCATTCCAAAGAATTCCGCGCTCGTCCGCCGCGTCGAAGAAGTCGCTGCACTTGTAGAGAAACTGAACACCGTCGGTGAGAGCGAGAAAGCCATGGGCGAACCCGGCGGGAATGTAAAATTGATTCTGCTCCTTAGCCGAGAGGAGGACGATGGCCGATTTGCCAAAATGAGGCGAGCCGAGACGAATGTCCACGGCGACGTCGAGCGCTTCCCCTACCACCACGCGGCAGAGCTTTGCCTGGGGATGCTTCAACTGATAGTGGAGGCCGCGTAGAACACCTTTTGCAGAGCAGGATTGATTGTCCTGGACGAAATTGTGAGTGATGCCAAATTCGGCGAGCTTTGCCTGGTGGTATGTCTCAAGGAAGAAGCCGCGCGCATCGCGGAAAATCTTGACGCGCAATTCGAAAACGCCCGGGAGGGATGTTTCCTGTCGTTGCAAGAGAATCAGAGCCTCACTCGCTTAAATAGGTGCGCTTACGTGCCGATCCGTAAGTGATTACAGGGCATTGAAATGACAGGCTATCACCAGTTGTTACACGTGGGAAGATTTAGGAGCTGGTCTTGCAATCGCCCGCAGGGATGAATCGCGATTATCGTAATATTTCTTGTAGTAGTTGCGGTAATCGCCGTCGCGAACACCATCGATCCAAGTGCGATTGCTCTTGTACCAGTCAATCGTTTCCCTGAGCCCCTCTTCCAGAGATATGGCAGGCTTCCAACCCAGCTCTTTCCCCACCTTCTTGCAGTCAAGAGCATAGCGGCGATCATGCCCTGGACGGTCTTTCACATAGGAGATAAGAGACTCCGGTTTGTGGAGAATGCGGAGAAGGCGGCGAGCCAGGGAAAGGTTCTCTTCTATATCAAGACCACCGATATTGTAAACCTCGCCGACGCGGCCGCGTTCGAGGACAGCCAGGATGCCGCGGCAGTTGTCTGCGACGTGCAGCCAGTCGCGCTGCTGCTTTCCGTCGCCGTAAATTGGCAACGGAACGTCGTCCAGAGCGTTGGTAATCATCAAGGGTAGAAATTTTTCGGGGAATTGATAAGGGCCGTAATTGTTGGATGAGCGTGTGATCACAGCGGGAAAATCAAAAGTGCGTACATAGGAAAGCACCAGTAGATCCGAACCAGCTTTGGACGCTGAATAGGGGCTGCTGGGCCGGAGAGTCGAATTCTCCTCGGCGAAAGTGCCCGGCGCCAGATCACCGTATACCTCGTCTGTAGAAATGTGGACAAACTTCTTGATGCCCGTTTTTCGCGCTATTTGCAGCAATACGAATGTTCCGGTGACATTGGTCTCGATCACAGGCGCCGGTTCGTAGATGCTGCGATCCACATGCGATTCGGCGGCAAGATGGACCACGGCATCGCAGCCGGCCATAGCTGCTTCCACCGCGGCGGCGTCGCAGATGTCGCCCTTCACGAAAAGATAGTCGCGGTTTGCGGCGACGGCTTCCAGGTTTGCAAGATTCCCGGCATAGGTCAGGTTGTCATAGTTGACGATCGAAAAAGTCTTGCCGAGGCCGAGGACATGCCGAATGAAATTGGAGCCGATGAAACCGGCGCCGCCCGTGACGAAGATTCTCATTGAGGAACTTTCTGACGAAGGGAGTTTACGGTGCCGGGCATCTTGTTCGCGCCCGTTTCTGAGACCAGGGTATTGGCGCGGAGTAATGAGTCGAACGTGCCGGCATCGGTCCACCAGCCCTCGAGAACTTCAAATGTCAGCCTTCCCTCTTCAATGTAGAAGTTGTTGACGTCTGTAATTTCAAGCTCACCGCGGCCCGAGGGTTTCAACCGGCGGATTTTCTGGAATACCGTGGCGTCGTAAAGATAGATCCCAACAACGGCAAAATTCGATTTGGGGATTCGCGGTTTTTCTTCGATGCCCACAACATGATTCCCGCGGATTTCTGCGACACCGAATCGCTGGGCATCCGGAACTTCTTTCAGCAAAATCTTGGCGCCCTCTTTCTGTTTCTGGAAGGCCTCGACAGCGTGGCAGATGTTGTTCTCAATGATGTTGTCGCCGAGAACGACGCAGGTCGGCTCTCCGCCGGCAAAAAACTCGGCGAGGCCAAGTGCTTCGGCAATTCCTCCTTCTCCATCCTGATACGTGTAGTTCAAGTGCTTCAGGCCGAAGTCCCGGCCGTTGCCGAGCAAGCGCAGAAAATCGCCGGCATTTTTCCCGCCCGTAACAAGGAGGATTTCTTGTATGCCGGCATTCACGAGCGTCTGGATGGGGTAATACACCATCGGCTTATCGTAGATAGGAAGCAAATGCTTGTTGGTGACCCGGGTGAGCGGGTTGAGCCTGCTTCCCGTCCCGCCAGCCAGCACGACGCCCTTCATCTCTTCTCCGGTGTCTCGATCTCCTGCCCGCTCTATAATTGGAGCACAGAGTTGCCCAGATTATCGCCTCGAAATCCATGAGTCGCAACGAGCTTTTGCAACTTGGACACCAATCGGAGAAGAACGCAAATCAGCACCTGGAAGGTGCCTTTTTTCTGCCAAAACACTCGAATCTCTACTGCCACCTCACTGTAAACTGCTCGTCATCAATAGATTGCGACTGTTATCGCTCAGTCTCATTTCTTCTAGTGCCTGGCTCTCAAAGCTTGGCCTCGCAGGAGGGAGCCCCGGCGTTGTACGGACTCGGGGCCTAGGAGGCACCTTGAAATGGTTTCTCCCTCGTTTCGCCGGACTCTCGATCGCAGGGCAGGCAAGACCTCAAATTCCGTCCCACTGGTGCCAACCTTTGCCCAATCACTCTTAGAGCCACACCTGGAACCAGGATACGTTCGCCGAAACTCTTACGAGTTATCCAGCTAATCTTATTTGTATGAACGATTTAGCACACCTGTTCCAGGGAGTTAAAGCAGGTGCCCATTACCCGACTGAACAGGCGAAGGTTCCTGGCCCATCTCCGTTCCCCAGACCAGTAGTTAGGGTGTACACGCCCTCCCTACACTTGCTGGGTCATGAACCCATGCCCACAGAACTACATTCACTGCGTCCGAACTCCGGCAGGGCACCGCTGGGCAATACGCGCAAAGCGCAGCGGACCATTCGCCATCTTCGCCGCCCTTGCAGCACTCCTGGCGATTGTCGGCCTTTCAAGCTGCACAGGGTTGACCAGCGCAGGCACGCCGGGCGGCGGAACACCCGGCACGGTCGGCGCGGGTATCCTGACCCCGAGCGCCACGACACTGACTTTTGGAAACGTTTCGGTTGGCAGCAACGCAACCCAGACGCTGACGTTCACAAATACTGGAACGGGCACTGTCAATATCACGTCGGCGAACATTTCCGGAGCAGGTTTGGCTGCGGTCGGCGGGAGCCCCTTGAGCGCGATCTTGGTGGGGCAGAGCGGGACGATTCAGATACAGTTTGCGCCGCAATCCTCTGGTGCCGTAGCAGGGACTCTCACGATCGCAAGCGATGCCGCAAATTCGCCTTTGACGGTCTCGCTGACCGGAACCGGCACGCAGCCGGGATTAGCAATTTCTCCCGCCTCGCTGAATTTTGGAAACGTAACGGTGGGACAGAGCGTCACGCAGGCTGTACAACTGACGAACAGCGGAAACGTAAATGTGGTTGTGAATCTCGCGACAGTTTCCGGCAGCGGCTTCACCATGAGTGGTCTAGCGCTGCCCGCGACACTGATCGCAGGACAGACTCTGTCATTCAATGTGAAGTTCGCACCCACCGCGGGCGGCGGCGTGGCTGGCAGCATCGTCTTCACCGATAAGGCACCTGGATCGCCACAGACTTTCTCTCTTGCCGCGACGGGCGTTGCGACGAATGCGACTTTGATTGCCAACCCCGGCAGCTTCGCCTTCGGGAACGTCGTTCTTGGCGGCACGAGCTCTCAAACAATCACGCTCTCGAACAGCGGCAACGCCAGCGTGACGATTTCGCAGGCCAGTGTCAGTGGAGCGGGCTTTGCGATTACCGGACTCGCGACCCCAAAGACGATTTCGGCCGGACAGAACACAACCTTCACGGCTCAATTCATTCCCACCGTAACGGGAAATGCCTCCGGCACGATTACAATCACCAGCAGCGCTTTGACTCCAAGTCTCACCGTTCCTTTGACCGGTATCGGGACCCAAGGACGGCTCAGTGCAAACCCTGCCAGCATTAATTTCGGAAGTTTGGTCACAGGCGCCAGCGCATCCGTTGCGGTTACTGTGACGAACACCGGCACGGCCAGCGTCGTGATTTCATCGGGCAGCGCTTCGGGGCCGGGCTTCAGCATCAGCGGTTTGGCGACGCCTTTAACCCTCAACGTGGGTGCGGGCACTTCATTCACTGCAAAATTTGCCCCCACGACTACTGGAAATGCCAGCGGCAGTATCTCGATCGCGAGCAATGCGCCGAATTCTCCGCTGAACATTACACTCAGTGGCATCGCGACGCAGCCGCTGCAGCCTTTGCTGACTATCAGCCCGACCAGCGTGAATTTCAATAACGTGAATGTGGGAAGCACGGGCACGGCAACCGTCACACTGAGCAATCCTGGGAACGCGAGCACGGTCATTTCGCAAGCGACGGCGTCCGGCGCTGGATTCAGTCTCTCCGGCCTGGCGCTGCCGGCAACGATTGCCGCCGGGGCCAGCACATCCTTCACAGCCAAGTTTTTGCCGACGGCCACGGGCAGCGCTTCGGGAAACGTCTCGATCACCAGCAACGCATCTGGATCACCGGCAACAATCACATTGAGCGGGACTGGTGTTCAGGCGCAACTGACGCCGAATCCATCGAGCGTAAGTTTCGGAAGCGTGATCACCGGGAACGGCAACTCGCAGCCGATCACGCTGTCGAACGGCGGGAACGCGAGCTTGACGATCACGCAAGCGAATGTGACGGGCACGGGCTTCAGCACCACCGGGCTTTCTCTGCCTAAAACGATTGCTGCAGGCGGAACAACAACGTTCAACGTTGCATTTGCCCCAACCACTGCGGGGAGCGTAAGCGGGTCCGTCTCGCTGGTGAGCAACGCGCCAAATTCACCGCTGTCAATCGCATTGAGTGGTACCGGCACGGCTTCGACCGCCCTGTTCAGAGCAAGTCCCACCAGCTTGGACCACGGCAACGTGAACACGGGAAGCAACAGCGCGCTGACCACCACTCTGAAGAACAACGGCAACTCGAACGTAACTATCTCGAGCGTGACCTTTACCGGAGCAGGATTCAGCGGGAGCGGCGTCAGCTCCGGTTTAATCCTCACGCCGAACCAGACCGCGGTTCTGACCGTCACATTTGCTCCTGCGACGGTCGGACCTGTGAGTGGCAACGTGTCGATCTCCAGCAACGCGACCGGCTCGCCAACGACGGTATCGCTGACGGGGACGGGAGTCTCGGCGTCATCGCATTCCGTGGCGCTTGCGTGGGATGCGAGCGCGTCCACTGGCGTCGTAGGGTATTTCGTCTATCGCGGGACAGTTTCGGGTGGGCCTTACACAAAGCAGAATTTATCCGCGGACACGATCCTGGCTTTCACCGACTCGGGGCTCATCTCCGGACAGACGTACTTTTACGTGGTTACGGCGGTGGATGGGAGCAACGTCGAGAGCGGCTTCTCAAGCCAGGTATCGGCGGCGATTCCCTAGGTGGCGGCTGGGTGCGGCAACGCCGCATAGAACAGCCTGTGTAATCACGAACCGAGAGATTCACCGGGCAGGGATGTTTACCCCGCCCGACCGGACGACAATTTACTGTCCTCGCGGACAGGTGCGCACACCTGTCCCCGCAGTGTACCTCTGTCCAGTAGCCGTGCACATCCTCCTCGTCTGACAATCCGAACGGGTCATGAGAGGCGTCCACATTCTTGGGGAGAGGCGCAAGCCTGCATCTGCGTTGCCAGCCGGAAGCAAGCGTGCCTCGTTCGTTCGGTCGTTTTCGCTCGTCCTTGTCATCGCCTGCATGCTTGGTACTGCTGCCTGTGTTGGCGTGACGGGCAAGGCAACGACTGCGGGTGGTAGTTCACCTTCGGCTGAAGTCACACCCGCCTCGGTGAATTTTGGGAATGTTACGGTTGGCACGACCGATACGCAAACAATGCGTTTGGCCAACACGGGTACATCCGATCTGATGATCACGAAAATATCCGCTTCGGGCACAGGTTTCAGCGCGTCCGGGCTTTCGATACCCCAGACGATAGCCGCTGGTCAAAGCACGACGTTTACTGCATCTTTTAAGCCCACGAGCATAGGTGCTAAATCTGGCAGCATTGCAATTTCGAATAATGCCGGCGGTTCGCCGCTCTCGATTCCCTTGATGGGAAGCGGGGTAACGACAAATGCCAAGCTCTCTGCCAGCACGACGAGCTTGAATTTCGGCATCATAGCGGTTGGGACGACCAATTCGCAAAATGTGCAGTTGAAAAACACTGGCAACACTAATGTCGGGATCTCCTCCGTGACAACCGCAGGGACAGGTTTCGCGGCTAGCGGCGGCGCGAACGTAACTTTGACGCCGAATCAATCCGTCGAGGTGGCGGTCCGCTTTGATCCGAAAGCCCCGGGCGGAGTCGCCGGCACACTCACGATCACCAGCAATGCGCCGACCGTGCAGGTTGCCCTGGCAGGACAGGGTGCGGGCACGCCTGTACCGCATACAGTATCGTTGAGTTGGGCGCCCAGTTTATCGGCTGTGATTGGGTACAACGTCTATCGCGGTTCCGTGTCGGGCGGCCCGTACAACAGACTGAATCCTTCCATAGAGTCCCTCACCAGCTACGCGGATCAAGCCGTGTCAGGCGGCCAAACGTACTACTACGTTGTCACCGCTATCGACAGCAAGAATATCGAGAGCCCCTTCTCGAATCAGGCTTCCGTCACCGTCCCCAGTCCCTGACCTCGCTCGATCGCTTGCACTGAGGCCTCGCCGACTTGCAGTGAGCCCGCCGCAGCGGGCGAATGCGTGGCGAGACCGAATGTGCCCCCCCCTCGCCCGCAGCGTGGCCACAACGAAAACGTGCGCCCCTCCGCCGCCCGCTGCCGCTGCAGCGCCCCGCGCGAACTGTGTAACGAGGACCGGCATCAACCGGCCGCCGGGTCAGAGATAATAGGCGCCGCGGAGTCTCAATCCTGGAGCACTGGGGTGGGATTTTTGGAGGCGCGGGTGGGAATCGAATCCGGCCTGGTTCCGGAACGAATGAAGTTGCAGGATTTAGCAATCTCTAGAATCAATAAAAACGGCTGTTTGCCCAGATACGGGAACAAAATTGGAACAATTCGAGCGGCCTCTTAAAGCTTGACGTTACGTCCCTAGCCCGGCAACTCGTTAATGAATGGGCCGAGGGAGACTGCCTGCACCATTGATGCCCGACGGCGGGTGGCCCACCCTTTCGTATCCGTACTTCCCACACTTGACCTCTCAGCGAGCTGGATCATGCCACTCGGGCAACTCATCTTGTGGTTGATTTGTTTTGCTCTTGCTTTTGAATTTGTGGGTGCCCCATCCTTCGCGCGGTCCGCGAAGGGTGGGAAGACTTTGACGTTTCTCTTTGGCGGGTGGCCTATCTTCGTACATCCGTATATTCCACAATTGACCTGGCCTCGCTACGGATGATACCACTCGATGAATTCACTTCCGAATTCATTTGATTCTACGCGGGTGCCCCATCCCTTCGATGTTTGAAGGGGTGGGAGGTTTTGACGTGTTCCTCTCACGCCTACAGGCCTCCAGCGCCGCTACGGTCACCACCACCTGCATTTCATCACCTGCAGTTGTTATCGCCGTCTGCCACTGCTCCGTTCGGTCCGCGCGCGCAACCTCTTCTTTGATATTCTCCGCGAAGTTCGTTTGCGGTATCAGTTTGCGCTGGTCGGGCTGGTGGTGATGCCCGAGCATTTTCACTTGCTCATCAGCGAGCCGAAAGTCGGCACTCCGTCCCGGGTGCTGCAGGTCTTGAAGCAACGCGTATCAAGAAAGCTTCGCCAGCGCGGGCTAAAGCGCGTTCCGTCTTTGCAGTTGCGCCTGTGGAAGGAATCGTCGAACCCAGGGCTGCGCAGTTTCTGGCAACGCCGCTTCTAC
>Ga0307469_10000128_pt1 | contig 29503 bp, 21 predicted proteins | sample atmos_gasesAM2C__FD_203084 | JGI IMG/M metagenome (GOLD analysis project Ga0307469, IMG submission 203084) | Hardwood forest soil microbial communities from Morgan-Monroe State Forest, Indiana, United States - atmos_gasesAM2C_515 | ecosystem: Environmental > Terrestrial > Soil > Temperate... | reverse complement strand
GCTGGGCAATGAATTGAAGAATCCTGTTCCGCCCCTGACCTTTATATCCTCTTCCCCTCCGAACGCCACCCTTTCCGGCAGTAGCACAGCCACTACCTCCGGTACCGCGAACGTCTCCACCAAAGCTCTTCCCGGCGGTGTCAGCATCACGGCCGAATGCTTCGCGCCGACGTGCAATGCCGGCCTGCAGCCGATTCAGCCCGTGTATTCCTCCACGACGCCTTCCGCCGGCGACTACGTCGGTAACCCGATTGTCGGGTTGATTACGGGCGCCCCTCCGAATACGGGAACAGTCTACGTCACCACCACTCAGTGCGAAACCGGACCCACCGGACCCATCAGCGAATGCCAACCCCTGTTGTTCCCGATTGACATCAAGACCAACGCTCCCGGCATCAGCACCACCCTTCCCAGTTCGCCGAACTCGCTTGTGTTTGCGCCCGTCGCGGGGACGGGCACAAACGCCGCAATCAAGGCATACTTGGGAAGTTCCGCCGGCCTGATGATCTTCAGCGCCGGCACGAGTGCCACGGCTGGTACCGTGAATCAGCTAAGCAACGTACCCGGCAAAGTCTTGGCCGTGTCGCTCGATGGAGACAAAGTGGTCGTCTCCGACATCAAATCCATTCCGAACCAGGTCTATATCGTGTCCGGTCTTACAGGGTCCTCCACAAACTCGGTTCCACTGCTGATTTCCGGCGTCAACGCAGCAGCCTTCTCGCCGGATGGCCTGAAGGCTTTTCTCATCGGCGGCAGCACGATGTACGTTTACTCGGCCTCGCTCGCCCTGAAAACTGTTACTTTGCCGACAACCGCAAATACCGTGTCGTTTTACGCGAACGGATCGTTGGCTTATCTTGCCGGGCCGAATGGCGTCACGATGCGCAACGCCTGCGACACTACCTACGCGCAAGCCGCCGCCTTCCCGGGCCGCAGCCCTGTCCTATTCCGCGCGCTGGCCGACGGAGTTCATGCCTTGGGAATCGAATCGCCGGGCCTCGACGTGTTCAATGTTGACGTCCTGGCTCCGCCAGTGGCCACAACCACCAGTCCGACTTCGGTCACGTGCCCGTTCACCGTGGGTTCTGCGACTTCCAGCTTCGTGAATCTCGGACAAGGAACCTTCACACCCCTTAAACTGCTCGCGGCTCCCGACAACTCGCGCGCCTACATCCTGGCCAGCAACCTGGGCAGCGTGTTCCTGGTTGATCTTGGAGTGAACGCCGTCTCCGCGATCCCCCTGACTGGCAATCCGGTGCCGCTCGATGCCAGCCTGACGCCCGACGGAAGCCTCATCTACGTGGGCGCCAACGACGGATCGGTACACGTCGTCAGCACGATTTCCGGCGGTGACCTGCAGCAGATCACCTTCTCCAACGACAACAACAGCAACAAGACCAGCCTCTGCAGCAACATTCCCCAAACCTGCAACGCGGACCTGGTCGCCGTTCAGCCGTAACCACTTTGTCGCTGTCTTGAATAGCCACAGCGGAAGCACGCTATGGAGCAGAGGCGACCTAGACCCGCGCTTTTTCGAGATCGCGTCCCACGCTGTCGAGCACGCCGTTGATGAACTGAACGGACTCAAGGCTGGAGAATTTACGCGCGATTTCGATCGCTTCGTTGATCACCACGGCTCGCGGTGTCTGCGGATATCCCAGAAACTCCGCTACCGCGCTGCGCAGGATGTTCCGATCCACAGCGGCCATCCGTTCCATCCGCCAGTGCTCGGCGTGACCTTCGATCAGTTTGTCGATGTCCGCAGTGCGATCGGTGGCCGTACGAAACAGATCGTCGGCAAATCCGCGCACATCGTCGCCAACCTCTTTGCGCTCAGCCCAGAAGGTGCGACGGACGGCATCCGGTTCCTGACGCCCCATGTCGGCCTGAAAGAGCATCTGCAGGCAAAGCTCGCGGGACTTTCGTCGGGTACCCATGAAACGGTCGTTGGTCCTTGGCTGTTGGTGGTTGGCGAATCGTTGTAGTCCGTAGCGTTTGACGAGAAGCAGACTCAGTTTACAGGAAGGCTAGGAACCCAAGGGTCCTGACTTTTAGCGAGAACTGCCTTTTTTGTTGCTGGCTCTTTTAGGCTTGGCCGAACCTTCTTTAATAGTGCTTTTGCCAACGACCGACGACCGACGACCGACGACGTTCTTGAGACTTGCCATCTCCACCGCCGTCAACGCCGCTTCCAGGCCTTTGTTGCCCATCTTCAATCCCGCACGGTCGATGGCCTGCTCGAGCGTGTCGCAGGTCAGCACGCCGAAAGCGTGCGGCACCCCGGTTTCCTGCGCCGATTGGCCAATCCCCCGTGCACATTCATTCACGATTACATCGTAGTGCGCCGTGTCTCCGCGCAGAAGGCAGCCCAGGCAGATGACGGCGTCGAACTTGCCGGTTTCGGCGAGCATGCGGGACGCCGAGGGAACCTCAAAACTGCCGGGCACTCGCAGGATCTCGACATCCTGCGAGCGAGCGCCCGTGCGTCGCAATCCATCGAGCGCGCCCTGCAACAAGCGCTCTGTAATGAAAGCGTTAAACCGGCTCACCACGATCGCGAACCGTTTTCCTGCCGCCTTGAGTTCGCCTTCCATTCCGGCTGGCAACCCTTCCGGCTGTCCATGCACGGTGACGATGATCTCGCCGGGCAGCGCCAGGGAGAAACTGCGTTCGCCTGTTTTTGGCGAAGAGGAGTCCATCAGAACTTTGAGTTTCTTTCTCTGCGCGACCGCAAATACGTCGTCGGGATTACTGACCTCGAGCACGATCAGGCGATTGATGTCCTTGAGGTGATCAAGCACTTCTTTTGGATACTGCGAAGGCAGCGCGTTGACGCTCAACATGCCGACGGGCGCCGAGAACACGGCCGAACGCGCATCGCTCGATACGATCCGTTGGAAACCGATCGCCTCCAGAAACTCCGTGAGCGCCCGCAGGTCTTCCGGCTTCGTCACGTAGCGTCCGATATGGAGGGACTTCAGCATGGATCAAACGCTTTTTTTTACCACAGAGTCACAGAGACACAGAGAAAACCAGGTCAAACGTTTCTAGACACTGCTGCCTCTCCGCGCTGAATCAATTAAAGCAAATTTCGGATTGCAGATTTTAGATTTCAGAATGCCGATCCTATCCCGGTCCCATGCGCGTTCAACACAGTCCCGAAATCAGAGGAGATCTAGCTGGTTTTCACTGGGTCTCTGTGACTCTGTGGTGAACCCGCTCTCCCGAACCAATCTGCAATCTGAAATCACAAATCTGAAATCCACTCACTTTCCCTTGAACGCCGCCGCACGCTTTTCGAGAAACGCGGAGGTCCCCTCTCTCTTATCTTCGGTCGCGCAGCACACGCCGAACAGCGTCGCTTCGAGATACAGGCCTTCCGCCAGCGGCAAGTCGAGGCCGTGGTTGACCGCCTCCATCGCGTACTGAATCGCCAGCGGCGCGTTGGCGATGATCTTCTGCGCAATCGCCTCGGCGCGCGGAATCAACTCGGCGGGCGCCACAACTTCGTTGACCAACCCTATCCGGTGTGCCTCTTCGGCGGAAATCATTTCGCCCGTGAGCACCAGTTGCATCGCGATGCCTCGCCCCACCAGCCGCGGCAGCCGTTGCGTCCCGCCATATCCGGGAATGATGCCCAGCTTCACCTCGGGCTGCCCCAGCTTCGCGTTGGAACTGGCGAGGCGCATGGTGCAAGCCATGGCGATTTCGCATCCGCCGCCGAGGGCGAAGCCGTTGATGCAGGCAATCACCGGCTTGCCCAGGCTCTCGATCAAATCAAGTACCGACTGCCCGCGATGCGTGTACTCCTTGCCCGAGACGGCGTCGTGCTTCGACAGCTCGCCGATGTCGGCCCCAGCAATGAATGCCTTCTCACCCGACCCGGTCAAGATAGCGACGCGGATCGCGGCGTCGTCCTTGATGTCAGTGAAGGCGGCGCGCAGTTCTTCCATGGTTGCCATGTTCAGTGCGTTCAGCACCTTGGGCCGGTTGACGGTGACGTAGGCGATGGAATTTTTCTTGTCGAGGAGTATGTTTTCGAAGGCCATAGGTCGGGACCACCCATATCTCTAACAGCTTTTAACCGCAAAGTTCGCCAAGAAGAGCCGCGAAGGACGCAAAGTGAATTAATCGGTACGGGGGGTTTTGGTGTTTATTCCTTGGCGCCCTTTCTTCGCGATCTTTGCGGTTAAAAGCGTTTCTCTGTGCCTCTGTGTCTCTGTGGTGAAATACTTTTTCCAACCCCTTAGAACTTCCCTGCCACCGGATTCGCCGGGTCCGCATAATCATAAAACCCGCGCCCGGATTTCCTACCGTACCAGCCCGCCATTACCAGCCGCTTGAGCAAGGGAGGCGATGCGAAGCGGCGCTCCTTGAATTCGTCGTACATGACGTGCGTGATGTAGTAGGTGGTATCGAGTCCGACGAAGTCGAGCAACGTGAACGGGCCCATCGGATAACCGCACCCCAGCTTCATCGCATTGTCGATGTCTTCGATAGATCCGACGCCTTCTTCGTACGCGCGGATCGCGTCCAGCATGTACGGCACCAGCAGTCGGTTCACGATGAAACCGGTCTTGTCGGAAGTCCGCACCGGGACTTTACCGAGTTTCTTCGCGAATTCGTAGGCTGAGTCGTACACGTCGGGAGCCGTGGCGATGGTCTTCACTACTTCGACCAGTCTCATCAGGGGCACTGGATTAAAGAAGTGCAGTCCGATAAAACGCTCCGGCCGTTTGACTGAGGTCAGCAACTCGGTGACTGAGATGGACGATGTGTTCGAAGCAAAAATCGCGTCTTTCTTCACGATTGGATCGAGCGAAGCGTACATCTTCTTTTTCTCTTCGACGTTCTCGATGATGGCTTCGATCACCATGTCGCAATCGGCCAGGTCCTGCTTCGAGGTCGTGCCTTTCAGACGGGCGCGCACCTCCTGGGGCGATTCCTTCAGCGTGCCCTTCTCGGCAAACTTCGCGAGCGACTTCTCAATCCCGGCAAAGCCCTTGTCCAGATACTTCTGCTCGACCTCAAGCACGGTTACATCGAATCCGGCCATCGCCGCAACTTGCGCGATGCCGGAGCCCATGAGGCCGCAACCTAGAACACCGACTTTCTTTATTTGCATACAAATCCTTCATTTATTAACCACAGAGGGCACGGAGGATCACAGAGGAACAACCACGCTGAATTGAACAGAGAAACTGCAGTCGCCCGGCGTGCCACCGTCATCAAGAAGCAGATCCTCTGCTTCTCTCAGGATGACCAATCGATGACGCCAGTTTCCTCTGTGCCCCTCAGTGTCCTCTGTGGTTGAAGGTTTTTACTGAAAACTCTCCACCACCATCGCAATCCCCTGCCCCCCGCCAATGCACGCGGTGGCCAGTCCGTACTTCTTCTTTCGCCGCTTCAACTCGTAGAGCAGCGTAATCACCAGCCGCGTTCCAGTCGCGCCCAGGGGATGACCAAGCGCGATTGCGCCGCCGTTCACGTTAACCTTGCTGCGATCGAGGCCCAGTTCTTTCTCCACTGCAAGATACTGCGCCGCGAACGCCTCGTTCACTTCAATCAGATCGATGTAATCCAAAGTCAACCCGGCGCGCTGCAGTGCGAGTTTCGTGGCCGGCACAGGACCGCGTCCCATCAGCTTGGGATCGACGCCGGCAATTCCCCAGTTCACGATCCTTCCCAACGGGCTCAAGTTGCGCTTCTGCGCCTGCTCCACCGACATCACCACCACGGCGGCAGCGCCATCCACGATTCCGCTGGCATTGCCCGCCGTCACCGTGCCGCTTTGCCCGAAGGCAGGGCGCAGTTTTGCCAGACCTTCTATCGTGGTCTGCGGGCGCCGGTGATCGTCCTCGGTAAACATCTCCCCGCTCAACTCGCGCTTGTGATTTCTCAACGGCACCGGAACGATCTCTTCCTGCAGCCGTCCTTCTTTGTAGGCAGCGTCGGCCATCTGCTGCGAGCGCAGCGCGAACTCATCCTGCATCTGCCGCGTGATGCCCTGCTCCTCGCCATACAGTTCGGCGGTGTTCGCCATGTACAGCCCGCAATAAGAATCGAGCAGCGCCACCATCAGCGCGTCTTCCAGTTTTCCGCCCGGCGCGAGCGTGAAGCCATCGCGCCCGCGAATCACGAACGGCGCCTGCGACATCGCTTCCATGCCGCCCGCCAGCACCATCTTGGCTTCGTCGGTCTGGATCATCTGCGCCGCGTTCACGATGGCCTGCATGCCTGATCCACACAAGCGGTTCACGGTAAGCGCCGGCGTTTCGATCGGCAGGCCCGCGCGCAGCCCCACGTGCCGCGCCCCATACAGCGCATCGCCCGAAGTCTGCTGCGCGTTGCCGAACACCACGTGATCGAACTCTTTGGGATCGATTCCAGAACGCTCAATTGCACCCTGAGCGGCAAACGCGCCCAGTTCCTGCGCCGTAAAATCTTTCAGCTTGCCACAGTAACGCCCCATGGGCGTACGCGCGCCGCTGACAATCGCAATGTCTCCCGGTTTCAACATGAGTCCTTCTAGAAAGAGGCCGGATTGTAGGTAGCAAACTTTTTAGTGTAGCAAAGAACAGCTCCGAGCTACGAGCGGCGAGCCACGAGCTTTACCTTTCCGTTCTGTTCAGGAACATTCGGGGCTTGGATCGAGCCGTCCATTTGATCCATCGTGAAACATCTTCCGGATTTCGCAATACGGTTGGAGTTTCGTCGGCTTGCGGGGCTTCAAATCTTCGCACGTGTTCGTCGAACACGTGCGCCTCGATCGAGTGTCGGCCGGCAGTCCTTGAATTCTGAATCATCCTGGCGTGCACCTCTTGCAGGGGTACATCCAGATACACGAGCTCCGCGGAATATCCGTTCTCTTCGGCAGAGGCGCGGTAACAGTCTCGAAGCCAACGAAAACAGTTCGTATCATCGAGCACAACGTCTTCGCTTCGCGCCATTAGCTCCTTGATTCGCACGCGCGCGACTGCGTGCGTCCTCTCCCACTCTTCGACCGCAAGTCCCTCTCCTCCATGCAGGCCCCGTTCGGCATTGATGCTGTCGAGGCTGACGTAAGCGCAGCCGAGAGCTTGCGACAACTGCTTTGCGACAGTCGTCTTCCCTGAGAAAGCAATCCCGCACATCAGAAACAGTCTTTTCACTTTATTATCGTAGCAAGACTGGTACGCTCGTTGCGCTGCTAGGTTTGATCATAGGAAGGCATCTGGATGATGAAGATGCAACTAGCACTATGCTTGCTCTGCCTCGCGGGCTCTCTCGCCACGGCTCAGACCTCCCCTTCATCGCACGGCAACGAGAGTTTGCTGGTCGCTCTGGAAAATGCCTGGAACCAGGCGCAGTTGCATCACGATTCGAAGGCTCTGGATGGATTAATCGCCGACACCTTCATCAGTACCGACAATGACGGCGTTTTCCAGACGAAGGCTCAATTCCTCGCCGACAACAAAGATCCTTCTTACGCTCCCACGCTCATGGCCAATAGCGACGAGCGGATATTCTTATACGAAAATGCAGCAGTGGTTGCCGGCATCTACCACGCGAAAGGCCTCTATAAAGGGAAGCCCTTTGATCACTACGGCCGATTCACGGACACGTGGGTGTTTACGAGCGGAAAGTGGTTGTGTGTTGCCAGCCATACCAGCGCGCTCAAGAAAGAACGCTGAACGGAACAGGCAAGAACTTCTGGTGGTTGCTGGCCCTATGCCACTGCAGCCGACGCCAGATTCGACGCCAGCGCCACCACACTCCCCGCGCCCTGAGCGAGTGCATCGTGCAAGGCCTGTTCGGCGCGGTTGATGACTTCGGTGACCACGTCGACCGGATCGTAGCCGGAACGCATGACTGCCTCGGCCAGGCCGGCCGAGAACGGCACCGGCTGATCTTTTCCGGGCAGCCGCACATCCGCCACTAACTTGCGCAGCTTCTCCACCGCCAGCAATGCTTCTTTTTCGCCCGTATCGCCCAGAATAATCGCGACGGTGGTAGTGTCATAGCGGAAGGCAAGATCATTCGACCGGATGTTCGCGGTGAACAATTGCCCCACCTGTTCCATGGTGGCTTCCACGGCAGGCTCACCGAACTCTTTGATCATCGCCGCGCTGCGTCCGAAATGCATCAGCAGAATGCTCAATGGCGTCCCTTGCTGCGAGCCCCGCTGCGCTTCGGCCAGCGCCAGGTCGAGGTACGATGCCCGTTTCAGCAGTCCCGACTTTTCGTCCGTGACTGAGAGGTTTCGCACCAACCGCCGCAGGCCTGCGTTATTCAGCGCAATCACCACCTGCTCCGCGAGCGTCTTTAGTACGACGATTTCCGAAGGATGCCAGTTGCGCTCTGAGTTCTGCATGAACACCAGCACGCCGATGTGATCGTCGCCATCGGCCAGGGGCAGCGCGAGCAGTGAGGTCACGCCGAGTTCGGCCAACGCTCGGCGCACGGGCTGGACTTCGGCCGCATTCAGCGTGTCGGGAATACTTACCGTACCCTGGTTAATGGCCAGATCCTGGCACGCGCTGACGACAGCCGCTAGCGCAGGGGCTTCGCCGGATGCGGTGCCATCGGCATGAAACTCCTGCAGCGCCGTGGGCGACAATCCCGGCCGCCGCATGGCCGCCACGCATCGTGTCACTTTCCACTGACCGCCGATCTCGTTGGCCGCCGTCGCCAGCACGGCATTCGCATTGTTCTGGTGATTCAGCTTGCGGGTAATTTCCGCGACCCGGGTAAAGCTGCTGACGTCGGCCTGCTCGCCATGCACGGCCGCGGGCACGCTCAAGGATGCCGCCGACGCAGCCGTCTTGGCCGGCGCCGGGGGCACAGGCGCCGATCCCGCATACTTGGGCGTCACTCCGGCAGCCAGGTACAGCCGCTGCAAATCCTCGTTGCGCTCTTCCTCGCGCGGAAACAGTTCCTGGATGCGCTGTAACCGCTCGACGGCCTTGGTGCGCATCCCGTATTGCACGAGAATTTCCGCCTGCAGCATCAGGTCTTGCAGTGCCGCCGCGCCCAGGGTCGGCTCCTCGGCACGCGCCGCTTCCGGAACGGACTTGTTCATCTGGCTCAGGCGCGACGCAATCACCTTGAAGCGGTCGTCGGGAATCTTGCCCTTCAGAATGTCGAGGCGCTTCTGGTGCCCGCGCTCGTAAGGATCGACATCGGCCGCCCGATCCAGGCATTCTCCCGCCTTCTGAAAGTTCCCCGTGCTCACGTAGAGGTCAAAGAGCTTCAGCAGGGTCTGGCAGTAGTCGTTCTCGCGATTAGAAGAATTGAACAGTTCGCTCAGGAACTCGAGCATTTCCGACGACGAGCGGTGTCCGCTGACCAGGTCCTGCATGGTGGCCACGAACGCGCGCCGTTCCCCGCGCCGGCGCTGGTATAGTTCCAGTTTACGAGCCAGCGCGACCGCTTCCGCGTCCTGCTGGCTGTCGATCATCTTGCCGATCATGTCCACGATCTGCGGCAGGCGGCCGGGGTTCTGCTCGAATAATTGCCAGACCAGGGGCTCGGCTTCCGCGAGCCGGTTAGCCGCCAGCAACGCCTGGCTGTAGTAGTCGCGCAGTTCCGGCGAAGGATTGCCGGCGATGAAATGCGGCTCGAAGATGAAGATCGCCGCCCCGATCTGCCCTTGGATCAGAAGGCTTTTCCCGTAAGCCAGCGCGATGCGCGGATCGCTCGGATCTTCCCCGTAAGCTTTTTCGAAGTATTGCGAGGCATCCCCACCCGCCGCTTCCGCCAGTTCGGCGGTCTTCAGAAACGCGGCGGCCGACGTTTTACTTTCCCCTAACTGGGAGCAAAGCTCGGCCATACGCAGATAGTTGGCCTGGGTCGGCTCCAGCGTGACGATGCGGCTCAGCACCTGCAGCGATTCGGGTTTCTTCTGCTGCTTGGTCAGGTCATCCAGCGCATTTTCATACGTGCCAATGGCCAGTTTTTTGTTGGAATTTTCCAGCAGCTGTCCGAAGCGGAATTTCTGCTGCCAGGTCGGGCTGCCATGGCGCGCCAGTTTCTTGTAAGTGAGGCTCGCGCGTGTTGCGTCGCCCAACCCGATCTGGCGCTCGAAAAGATCCCCCAGGAGCGATACCGCCTCGGCCGTTCTGCTCAATGACAGGCACAGGTCCGCGGCCATCGAACGAACGTTGTCATTCTCCGGATCCTCCAGCAGGACTTGGAGATACTCCTCCAGGGCGTCGCTGGTTTTGCCCTTCTGGAGAAGCTTCTCCGCTTGCGCGACACGTTTCGCGATTTCGGCTCGGTCCGGCATGGATGGTAATTGCGGAGTAACCTGCATGGTGATTCTAGGAGGCGGTGTAAACAGCAGCAATGAGTACCCGCCCAGCGCGGTTACGAAGGTCATTCTCAATTTGAACTTTGGGACGTACCTTCCTTTTCTGGTATACGTTCCGGATGCCCGACCGCCCCAACCGCAATGAAGAACAAGGACTTCGCCACGAACTGAGCGCCGGCCAGATCGCCATGGTCGCCGTCGGCGGCTCGATCGGAACCGGATTATTACTGGGCTCGGCCAGCGCGATCGGACTCGCCGGCCCCGCCGTCATCCTCAGCTACCTGTTGGCCGCTTTTATCAACTTCACCGTCGCCTGCGCTCTGGGGGAACTGGCCTGTGCCCACCCGGCGGCCGGATCTTTTGGCGTTTACGGCGACCTTTACTTGAATGATTGGGCTGGTTTCTTATCCCGTGGCGGGTACTGGGCAGCCATCGCGGTTTCGATTGGTACGGAACTGGTTGCCTCGGCCATTTACATGGGCCTGTGGTTTCCCCGCATACCGGCCATCGCGTGGGTGGCCATCTTCTCCGGGGCGCTCCTGCTGGTGAACCTTCTCGATGTCGGCGACTTCGGGCGCTTCGAATTTTGGTTCGCGATGGTGAAGGTGGTCACCATCGCAGCCTTCATCGCGCTGGGAGCGATGTTGCTTGGAAATGGACACGTGACCCCGCAGTACACCGCCCAGGGCGGATTCTTTCCCCAAGGCGCCCTCGCTCCTTTGCTGGCGATGACGTTTGCCATATACGCCTTCGGGGGGATCGAGTTCGTGGCGGTGTCTTCCGGGGAGGCACGCTCGGCAAAAGAGATTGCCCAGGCCACGCGGATTACCTTTGCAATGCTCACCATCCTCTACCTTGGCGCCATCACGATCCTGGTGGGCGTCATGCCGTGGAATCGGGCAGGCGTCAGCGAGAGCCCGTTCGTGACCGTGTTCCGCTCGGTAAACATCCCCGCGGCGAGTCACATCATGAACTTCGTTGTGCTGACCGCCGCGCTGTCGGGTGCAAATGCGGCCCTGTACGTATCTTCCCGCATGCTGTTTTCGATGGCGCGTACCGGATGGGCGCCCGCCCGCCTCGGCCAGTTGAACAAACACGGCTCTCCGAAGCTGGCGGTGCTGATTTCTTCGTATGGGATCGTGGTCGCGCTGGTCATGGAGAAATACGCGCCCGGCGAGGCCTTTGAGTTCATCCTGCGCGCGGCTTTCTTCGGCATGATGCTCTCCTGGGTCGTCTCCCTGGCTGCGCATATCTCGTTCCGGCGCCGCGCCACAGCCGATGAAATTCGCGCGCTTCCCTTGCAGTCCCCACTCGGCGGATGGGGATCGATCATCGGGTTCACAGTCATTTGTGCCGTGATCTTGAAAGGCTGGTGGGATTCGCGCGTGAACCTCATCAGCGGCGTGTTGTACCTGCTGTTGCTGACGGCGGCATGGTGGGCGATCAAAAGAACGAGGAAGTAGGAAGAGTTTCGAGTTTCGAGTTTCGAGTTTCGCCTGACACTTCAGACCTAAGACCGAACCCTGCCTCCCACGCTACACTATCCCCATGCCCGATCCGCTCCTCCGATTCCGCCCTGAGTTCCCGATCCTCGAGCGCACCAACTACATGATCAGCAACTCACTGGGCGCCATGCCGCGCGGGGTTTACGACGCGATGAAGGGCTATGCCGACACCTGGGCCGGGCGCGGCGTGCGCGCGTGGGAAGAGCGCTGGTGGATGCTCGGCGCGCAGGTCGGCGAAGAGCTTGGCGTGCTCATGAATGCGCCCAAAGGCAGTGTCTCGACTCATCAGAACGTCACGACCTGTCAGGCGGTGGTCGCTTCCTGCCTGGATTTTTCGGGCAAGCGCAACAAGGTCGTCTACAGCGATCTGAACTTTCCCTCAGTGATGTATTTCTGGGAAGCGCAACGGCCCGTGGGCGCCCGCGTCCACATGGTGAAGACCGACGGCATCAGCGTGCCCACCGAGCAACTCCTCGACGCGATCGACGAACAGACGCTGATCGTTCCCGTCTCGCACGTGATCTTCCGCAGCGCCTATATCAACGACGCCGCCGCGATCGTCGAAAGGGCACACAAGGTCGGCGCCTACGTAGTGCTAGACACGTTCCACTCCATGGGCACCATGCCGCTCGACGTGCAGAAGCTTAACGTCGACTTTGCATGTGGAGGCGTTTTGAAATGGCTGTGCGGAGGCCCGGGCGTTGCCTTCTTGTACGTGCGCCCCGACCTGGGGAAGAAACTCGAACCGCGCTTCACCGGCTGGCACGCCCACCAGCAGCCCTTCAATTTCGAAACCGGACCGATACGCTACACCGACCCACCTTATCGTTTCATGAACGGAACTCTGCACATCCCGTCGCTCGAAGCCGCGCGCCCGGGCATCGCCATCATTACCGCGGCTGGCGTCGCCAACATCCGCGAGAAATCGAAACGGCAGACCGCTCGCCTGGTGGAACTCGCCGATCAGCACGGTTGGCGGGTCAATACTCCGCGCGATCCGGAGCGGCGTGGCGGCACCGTCTCCATCGATACGCCCGACTCGCAGGAAGTTTCCCGCGAACTGATTCGCCGGGAAATTCTGGTGGACTGGCGCCCGCAAGCCGGCGTGCGCTTCTCGCCGCATTTCTATACCAAGGATGAGGAGATTGACTCTGCCATTGCTGCCGTGGAAGAAATTGTGAAAGAACGCTCGCTTGCCTCGCAATAACCGTCCTTTGTTGGCAAAGTGTCCTCCGTCAATGAAGTATCATCTTGTGTATGAATTGTCATCCAGAGCGTAGCGAAAGCCTGCCCTGAGCGCAGCCGAAGGAGATCTATGCATTTCTCGCTTGCCAAGATACTCTCGTCGCAATGATCACCCGCTCCGACGACTACGTCGAATATTGCCGCGAGACCGCCCGCCATCTTCGCAATCTCCAGGATCTCGCCCTCCGCGGCAAAAACAAACAGGCCCTCACGCAACGCGTCCAGGAACACATCGTCCGCGAAGTCGGCCTCACCGCCGAAGATGATCTCGTCGATATTGGCTGCGGTGACGGTACCTTGCTGCTTCTTGCCAAGAATCTCGGTGTCCGCAACATTACCGGACTGCACGCTACCGAAGACGAAGCCGCCATCGTGCGCCAACTCGGCCTCCAGGTGCGCCAGGGCTTCACCGACCAGATTCCACTCGCCGATGAGAGCGCCTCAGTGGTGGTCTGCAACAATGTGTTGTTGGTGGTGCCGCGCGAGAGAATTCCCGCCAGTTTCCGGGAAATCTACCGTGTCGCGAAACCCGGAGCGCGCGTCCTGATTGGCGAGATTCCCTTCGTGCCCGGCCCGCCGCCCGAGCCCGATTTCGACACGGCCCTTGAGACCCTTGCCTACCTTAACCGCAAATACGGACTGCGTACCGCTCTGGGCATGCTGCGCCGGATGATCTGGTGGAAACTCACCGGTCAGCCAATCACAATTCGCAGCGGCAGCCAGGTCTCGTTCTACGCGCAACCGGAAGAGGTAATCGCCCTGGCACAGGCGGCGGGGCTGGAGTATGTGCGCCACTGGCAGCACGAAGATCCCAGCAATCGCTACAACTATCTGTTTCAAAAAGCGAAAACCAACGCGGCCGCTGCGCCGCGAAGCGCGTAAACCTCGCCTGTTCTGAGCTTCGTAACGTTACCGACGTAAGGTCGATTTGGTCCTTTCCGCTCCCCTCGCCGTCGCTCGCCCGCTATGCTCAAACCCAAGCGCAGTGCGCCCTTCCGCGCATTGCGGACGTCACGATTGAGTCTGCCCTTGCCATTGTCGTCACATCTGGGTGACCTCCTGATGCTCGTCGCCGCCTTTGGGGCGATCGCGGGAATCTTTTGCTTTTTCCACGGATTTTCCCTGCTTCAGCAGCGCTGGCCTTCTTCTGTTCCTCGACCGCCAAAAGTTTCGCCCTCGAGTGTTCCGGCACCGACGCAACAGGTGGCCACCGAAACAAACAAGCGTGATGCGCGCTCCGAAATCATTCAACTCACTCCGCAAGAGGGCGGAGAACTTAGTGCCGCATCCATGACTCAACAAGGACGGATCGCGGCCGCGCTTCTTAAGGCAGGGATTCCCAGCCCGGCCACCTGGTCGACGGATTCGGACCGATCCGCGGTTCGCACGAAAGATCCGCTCGCCAGTGAAGGCCAATCGGCATCGTCCGATGCCGAGGTCTCCCGCGTCCTGCAACAAGGCGCGAGTGCCTCCGCCTTCCGCATTCCCGCGCTCAGCCCGAACGCACCCCGGCATGGCGCGAATTGGAAAACTACGCTGATGATCTGGGGCGGCCCCGCGCTAACGCTGGCCTGCATTTACTTCCTGGCCGCCCACCTGGGCTGGCTGTAAAAAGAACTGTTGTGAGACACGGATGTACCTCACAACAATTTCTCCGCGAACTTCTGCGTTAGGGCCGAACTTCCAGCAACAAGTGATCGGGGAAATCGGCGGCGAGCTTGGGAGATTTTCCCGCCGCACTTTCGACCACGCCGAAGTCCTTGCCGTCCACGTAGTCCGTGACGTGATAGCGGCCGGGCTTCAACCCGCGCAATTCCACTTCTCCCTTCCAACCATTTTGAGGAGCGAAGAACGCGTAGTACATGCTGCCGTCTTTCTCGATCGCGTACGCTTCGGGCGAGTCGTAGCCGAAGGTATAGAGATTCAAGAAATTCCCCTTGGAAAGCATCTTGTTGTTGTACAGAGCGATCCACTTCTTCCAGACCTCGTCCTTGTGCGAAGTGAGATTCACTCCCTCGTAGTGCGGCCCGAGTTCCGGCCAGACGAACTTTGTTCCCACGACTCCGCCGGTGCCGATGGTCGAAGCAAAATCCTCGCCGTGCTCCCGCCAGTGGTTGCCGATGCGGTCCATGGTGGAAAGCTCGACGTGGTCTCCATACACAGCGGACTCTGGTCCGAGCAGCGCCTTGTACATTTTGATTCTGCGGCGCACCTGCACCGCACCCACCGGGTCGGCCGTCACTGCCTGATCCATGTAAGGCAGCCAGGCCAGCGAGGGGGGCGTGCCGCACGGGCAGCTTTGCGTCACGCTGTTGGGCTTGATGGACCGCGTGGTCTGGAAAACCGTCTTGTAGACATCGGCCACCGCGTTCACCGAATCCTGCGGTGATTTGTGGTGATGCGCCGGGTTGTAGCACATGGGCACGGAGTAGATGTTGTCGAGCTTCGACCCGTCATAGCCCCAATCGCGAATGAACTTCTCGGTGAGCTGCCTGTAGTAGGCCTGCACTTCCGGCACCGCCGGGCACAGCGCCGCAAGATTGCGCGTCATGCGCCCGTGCTTGCCGTTCTTGTCGAGGATCAGCCATTCCGGATGCTCCTTCACTACCTTCGACACGATGTATTTGTGCGACTCCCACTTGCCTTCGCCATCTTCGGCAGCCAGTGGCAGCCACCATAACTGCACCAGCATGCCTTCCTTGTGGAAGTCATCGGTCATTTTCTTGATGGAGTTGTCCGGAAAAGTATCCGAGCGAGCGTTCCAGTCACCGTAGGTATCGAACCAGCGATCATCCAAGGTCGCCCACTTGATACCCAGCTCCTTGAGCTTTGGGATCGTGCCTTCCATCATCGCGGGCGTCACGTTGAACTCGTAGCCCCATCCGCACCAGCTCACGTTGTACGCTTCGCCGGAGGGCTTGGGCAGGTTCCAGCCTTCTTTCTGCAGGACGCCCGACCACATGCGCAGCGGCTCATAAAAATCTCCGCCATAGACGGCGACAAAACTGCGCGGGGTGGAATAACTCTCTCCCGGCTTCAACACGGTTTTCGCCGGAATCTCCAGGGCCGCGTCAACGCGCTGATCCGTATCGACCTTCACCGGCAGCGATAGCGTAAGCGGCAGCGTCTCCACATGCCCGATCGCTTCCCCGACATTCGCCGTCCAGAAAGCGACCACCGGAATCCCGCCCCCGTAACCGCCCTTGATCGCTTCTCCAAAAGCGTTTGGCTGTGCCGACGTCCGCGCCAGTTTGAAAACATCGTCCTTGCCCCAGTCGTAACTCGATCCCTGGAACGACCACATGTCCCAGGGCTGCACCTTGGGATCGGCGAGCGCCGCGTTGAAGCGATGCCGCTGCTCGACGATACGCTCGATCCCCAGGTCAGTGCTGCCGGTATTCTTGAATTCCACGGTCGAGAGCAAGATATTGGGGAAATCGTCGTACGCTTCAATCGTCAACATCCGCTGGATATTGCCAGTTCCCTGCCCCAAGCGGTGCGCCGGAACCTCAATGTGCTTGCCCCGTCCCAGTTTGCCAACCGACTCGAGCACCTTTGCCTGATCGAAGTCGAGCACGAAGTGGACTTCCTTCCCGTCCTGAACGAGATAGTCGCTTTCGTTAGGCTGCCCCGGCTTGGGCTCATCCAGAGTAAGCCGCTTCCCATCGCGCACCAGATAGGCCTGTACGTATCCGCTGGGATCGACTTCAAATACCGAGGAAGTCGTGGTCACCACGATCGGGCCGCCCGGGTTCACCTCCACCTTGATCACCGAAGGCTGCGAGGGCGGGGTCTTCGATTCCGGTTTTTGTTGGGAACGATTGCAGCCGCTGCCCACTAGAGCGAGCGCCGCAATCACGACGAAAGTGCGCATGCGAAACGAAGGCGAATTCACTGGGCCCCCTTGTTGGATGCCTTGCCCGAGTCTGCGTGAAATTGGCTGAAAAGATGTTCGGCGTTTTTATGATAGAGATTCTCGAGTACGTCGTCAGCCAGCGCGAGCCCGCTGACTTCAAAACGTCCCTGCCCGGGCGCGCCCCAGTAATCGAAGTACTCGTCGCTGGTTTCGAGCCAGCCGAAATTGTTCCGATACATTGCCTCTTCCACTCCATTGTCAGTACCAAACATGACGCGCTCCTGATATTTCACAAATAAGTCATGCGTGCGCAGCGGCTGCCGCCCCAGTTCCGCTTCGCGCGCCCATAGGAAACGATTCATGGCGTCCTCGATATGATGGAAAGTTGCGAATACTTTCTATTTCTTACGAAGCGAGGGTCGCCGCCATCTCCCGCGAGCGCGCTTGCCCGGCTCACCGCCCAAATCCCCTGCGTAACCCCTGCGCGCTGGTAGCGATACAGGCCCTCATCTCCTTAACTTTCCTACGGTCCGGCCGGGCCGCGGCCGTCCATTATTTGGTTCTTGACAAGCCGGCTAGAACGAAAGTAAAAGTAAGCGTTCGTAACTATATAGCATACGGTTCACGTATGCCTCCGGAAAAAATCAGGAGGGTCCCATGCCACGTGTCCTGAGAGACGTGTTCACTCTCGCCAGTTGGGCAGTCGGAGTGTTGCTCCTGGCCTCCTTGGCCTTCGGCCAGGCTAGTTACACCGCACAGGTTCGAGGAGTGGTAACGGATCAGACTGGTGCCGTGGTCCAGAACGCCCAGGTCACGATCACAAACGATGGCACCGGCATCGCCACCACCGCGCGCACCGATGACCGCGGTTTGTACACCTTCACCGGGCTGCGGCCGGCGTCCTACACCATGAAAGTGGAGGCTCAAGGGTTTCAGTCCACAGAGCGCAAGGAGATCGTACTGCAGGTCAGCCAGCAGACGACCATCGACTTCTCGCTGAAGCCACCCGGAGTGCTGGCGACGATCGATGTGACGGCGGCCTCCCCGCCGCTCGACACGGAGAGCGCGGCGCTCGGCACCGACGTTTCTAACGAATATGTGCGCGATATTCCTCTCTACAATCGCAGCATTTTCGGCCTGGCTTTTCTCGCCGGGGGTGTGACGGAAACGACCGGCTCCGGAATTAACGACAACTATCCCTCAGGAACAAACTTTGTTTCGAACGGCCAACGCAACGCCACAGCCCAAATCACCCTGGATGGCAGCCCTCTCAGCGCACCCGAACAGGGCGAAGGCGGGAATTCGAACGTCTACTACCAGCCGTCGGTTGAGATTGTTCAGGAGTTTAAGATTCAGAACAATGGCTTTTCCGCGGAGTTCGGCAACAACGGCGGAACCATCGTCAACATCGTTTTGAAGCAAGGCACGAACCAATTCCATGGCAGCGGCTGGTGGTACGGACAAAGATCGGCCACCGACTCGCGTGACTTTTTCAACACCGGCGAGAAGCCCGATCACGTGCGCGATCAATACGGTTTTGCCGTGGGCGGGCCCATCATCAAGAACCGCACATTCTTCTTCGTCGACTTCGAAAAGACTCGTCAACGGGATCCTGTAAACATTGCAGGGATTGTGCCCACCGATCTTGAGCGGGCCGGCGACTTTTCGCAGAGTCCCGCAAATCTGCCTGATCCCGATCCCACCAACCCCAACGATACCAGCAAAGCGGGTATTTACGACCCCTGCGCCGGCAGAGTCGACACGGATCCTGTATGTCCGCACGATCAGTTTCCGGACAACAAAATCCCGAACACGAACAGTCCCATCACGGGCAGGCCCTACATTGATCCGATCGGCCAGGCGATCCTGAACTTGTACCCGCATGCGAACGTGGAGGGAGCGGTTTATCCGAATCCTAACTTCCGAACAGTGACGTTGGGGACCGACCCGGCATGGCAATTCGATGTAAAAGTCGACCACCAGATTACCGACCATCACAAGATCGGTGGCCGGTACAGCCGGCACCACGATCTGTACAGCGTTCCCACCATCGTGGCCAACGGGGATCAGGGCGATGGCGTTATCTACACGACGAATGTGCAGAACGCCAACCTTGAGTACAACTGGGCGATCAAGCCAACGGCCCTTTGGACAAGCCGCTTCAGCGTCGATCGGGTACACGCCCCCGGTGTAAGTAATCACTATCCGACATTGAGCGATGTGGGCCTGCCGGCCATATTGAATCAGAACGGATTGGACCGGATGCCCGCCATCAATGTGGGAGACCCGTTCCTTTCAATGTTCACACAATGCTGTGTGGACACGGCCTTCGCACACACTCTGTACAGCTACTCTTCGGGGCTCCAGTGGGTAAAGGGGCCGCATTCGATCAAGTTCGGCGGCGAGCAGCGGGTGTTCTTCAACAATTTCCGCCAGCCAGACAATCCCACCGGTATTTTCAATTTCACAAGAGATGTGACCACCCAGGATCCCAACGCCGGCCTGGGCGACAACAATCAGGGAAATCCTTTTGCCACCATGTTGCTTGGTTTTCCATCACCCGAAGACTCCGGACTGCACATCGTTCCGTCCGTGGCGGATAAATCGGTCGACTCTGCTCTCTACGTGCAGGATGACTGGAAGGTCACGCCGAAGCTGACGGTGAATCTGGGTTTGCGCTACGAATGGAGCACTCCCTATACCGAGCGAACGAATCAGCTGCAACTCAGCGATTTCAGTGGAAATACGGGAATCACCATTCCGGTTGATCGGAACCTGGACCCAACCCATCCCGAGTTCAATTTCGGGCAGATCGGGAATGTGATTGGAACCACGGTGTTCGCGGCCTCCGGACATCGCAGCGCGCAGGTGGACCGGAACAACTTCGCGCCTCGCCTGGGATTTGCCTACCAGTTGGCTTCCAACACAGTCCTTCGCGGCGGGGTGGGAGTCTTCTATGGCATGAACGTGGCCACCAACTACCAGTATGCGGGGCCCTCCTTTTCGAAGAATGCGCCCCTCTATTTCACCAAAGACAACTTTGAGACGCAGTACGCGACCCTCGCCAATCCCTTCCCAGCGGGGCTGGCGCCACCGCAAAGGGCAACCTACGGGAAGTTGGCGAATTGGGGATTCGACAACAGCAGTGACCTGGACACAGGAGTCGCCCGCAATGCTGAAATTTACCAGTGGAATCTGGGAATACAGCATCTATTACCGGGACAAATCGTAGTCGCGGCGGACTACGTCGCGAACCGCGCTACCCACCTTCCCTGGGCGGGCGCATCTGTTTCCACGCGGGAACGGAATTTCCTGCCTTCCAGCATTCGCAACGCGCTGGTGGCGTCCATGAACCCCACGCATGATCCGGACAATACCGCGGTCAGCGACTATCTGGGCGGCGAGGTTGACAATCCTTTTCAGTGTTTCTTTGCGGCCGTCGCATCTCCCGCGTCATACTGTCCCGCGACGCCCATCTTCAATCCCGCAGACGTCGCCGACTCGCTTTATGTCAACGACCAGATTCCGCAGGGCCTCTTGTTAAAGCCATATCCGCAGTTTGCGGGGGGCTTCGCGGGCCTCCCGCGCCTGATTGCAACCTCGTGGTACAACTCGCTGCAGATTCGATTCCAGAAGCGGGCGAGCCACTACATCAGCTTCGAGGGCAACTACACGCTCTCGAAGTCAACGGATGATTCCTCAGCGGGACGAAATGCCTGGCTAACGAATTTGGAGTTTGACAATCCCCAATTGCTCGACGACTTGAAAGCAGAGCATGGGATCAGTTCGAGTGACGCAACCCACCGCTTGACGACGGCATTCATCCTGGATCTGCCGATTGGACGCGGGCGCTGGATTGGGCGTGGTATGAACAACGTGCTGGATGCGATCGTGGGCGGTTGGTCGCTGGATAGCTTCCTCACCCTGCAGTCCGGACAGCCGATTGCTATCATTGACAGCAATTCCCGGCTGACCGATGGCAACCAACGACCCAACGTGATCTGTTCGCAGCTCACGACCGGCATCAGCTATCACGAGGCCGCTCGGACGGGACAGCCGTACTTGAACCAGAATTGCTTTGCCGATCCAGGGGACAACATTCCCGGCAATGCGCCTCGGCACTTCTCCAACCTGCGCGGAGACGGAATTCGCAATGTGGACATGTCGCTCACCAAAGAATTCCAGATTCGCGAGCGCGCGCAGCTGCAGATCCGCGCCGAGATGTTCAACGTTGCGAATCACCAGAGGTTTGCATTTCCGGACAATGGGTCTGGTGATGGAAGCTTTGGCACGGTGACTGAAACCAGGAACAATTACCGCCGCATGCAGTTCGGAGCGCGGTTGCAGTTCTGACCCGCGGAACTTGTGATCTGCTCAAGGAACTCACGCCGACTGTATCTGCTGGGCGCCGCCGGCTTGCTATTCCTGGCGGCGCTGGCTCTTTCGGAAAGCTTCCCCTCCGATCAGGACTGGACCAACTACGTCCGCATTGGCGCCTACGGGCTGGGCAGGGAAAGCGTCGACAAGATCGTTGCCGACGCCACCGCCAGCAAAGTCTTTGGCATTGAAGTCGACAACGACATCCCCGGCCGCTACGAAAGCTTCCTTGATCCCACCGAAAAACTGAACGCCATCCGCGCCCTCGCCACGAAAGCGCACGGAGCGCACAACTACGCCTTCGTCTACATCGCCGGAACCGAGTGCATCACCGCGCACGCCGATCAAACGCCCCACACCTTGGCCAAAGACCATCCGGACTGGCTGCAGCGCAAGCTCACCGGCGAGACCGCCATCTTCGGCGGCGGCACCGCCTTCTGGATCCGAAAAGGCGATGAAGACGTTTGGATCAGTCCCTACGCCACCGAGTGGCGCAAGATCTACATGGAGCGCGTTCGCCAGATCGCGGCCACCGGCATCGACGGCATCTACATCGACATTCCCTACTGGATGACCCACTTCGATGGCTGGGAAGACAGCTGGGCCAGCTTCGACGACTACACTGTCGCCGCTTTCAAGAAGCAGACCGGCCTCGACGCGCGCCACGACGTGAAGGTCGGCGACTTCTCCGACCCCAACTTCCGCAAGTGGGTCGACTTCCGCATCGAGACCATCACCGACTTCCTCCGCGACATCGACAAGAACGCCAAGGCGGTGAATCCGCAAATCAAAACGATTCCTGAGATTTATCCCGGAATCGAAGAAGAAGCGACGCGGGTGGGTGCCGATGTGTACAGCCTCTATCCGGTCGTTGACGCCATCGCGCACGAGTACGAATTTGGCAACGGCGATCACATGGCCTCCGGCCGCACCCCGCTCGACTGGTTCCGTTACCAGGTCGGCATGCACTCCTTCCGCGCCTTCGCCCAGGGGAAACCCACCTGGATTCTCAACTACTCCTGGGACGGCGACAAGAACGTCGCCGCCCGCGATGCCATGCCGAACCTGGCCATGTCGCAAATCATGGACGGCGCCAATTTCTGGGACGCCCCCGGCCACTCCATGGCTGGCTCGAACGATCTGCCCACGCGCAAGAAGATTTTCGAATGGATCGAGAAACATCAGCAGACGTTCTATCGCCCACGCCAGCCGATACAGCCCGTCGGCGTCTATTTTTCACCCAAGACCCGTGATTACGGCGCCAAAGACTTCATCGCCTCCTATCGCGGATGCCTGATCCTGCTGCTGCAAACCCACCGGGATTTTCAGATCGTGACTCCACGGACGCTCGCAGAGTTCAAGGGCGAGACGCTGGTTCTCCCCGATGTGCGCGAATTAAGCGAACCCGAACGAAGCGCTCTGAAGTCGCAGGCCACCGCCGGCACCCGCATCATTCTCACCGGACAAAATGCCTCGCAGCTGCCCTCCGGCCCGAATGTCGTGACGCTTGCCAATTGTCCCTGCCGCGCCTACGAGAATTCGCTGGATGCAAACCTCGAAAAGGCGGACCCCGAACGCGCTCACGACTTCCTCGCCGCGCTGGGCGCTCAAGGATCCATCGACATCACTGCGTCCCCGCTGGTAGCCACATCCATCGCCAATGTCGACGGCAAGCCGCACATCTTTTTCGCCAACTTCAGCGGCCTGCGCGGTGGTGCGAACCCCCTCCCCGCCCCGCAAAAAGACATCACCCTGCGCCTGCGCACGCAGTCCAAAGTCCGCTTTCTGCCCTTTCTCGGAGAAGTCCAGGAACTCCATGGCACCCGCGAAGGAGAAGTATTCGTCTACCACTTGCCCGAACTACAACGGGGCGGAGTCGCGTGGGTGGAGAAGTAGGCCGTGGCTGCGCGACGCCCGAGCCGCACGGCGGCGGCATAAAATAGCCCAGGGCGTAAGCGCTGGGTAAGCGGCCAGCAAGGACGCGAGCCCCGTAGGGGCGACACAAAGCGCAGAGGGCGTAAGCCCCGCGAGCCCACCACTCACGAATGAAGGCAGGTAGTCTAACGATCTCCGACTTGCCTGCGACTGCCTACCTCTCAGTTCTTGAGATTCTGGACAGGCTGCACGAGTACGTGCTCCCGGGATCGGTCACCAGTCCATCGATCTTGTCACCACCCTCTGAAACCACAAATGTAATGTCGATCGGCGGCCCGGGCTGACCATTGATGGTTTGGGAGTAGGTAATCGTTCCCGTACAGTCCGGATTGATGTCCGCCGTTCCACTTACTGTCTGCGCGACGATCGCCCCACCCAGACTCACGCTGCCCGACCCGGTGAAGTGACCGTTGCGGTCTGCGGTTGCGGTACTAAGAGTCTTCGCAGGAACCTGCGGAGCTCCCGGGCCCAGCGAAAGATAACCGTCACAGCGCACCAGATACCTTCCGAACGTGGTTCGTGATGTGCACTGCTGGGCTTGCAGGTGCGTCACGATCAGCAACGCAAGAATGATATTCCCCAACACGATACGGCGCTTTCCATTCATAAAATCCCCCACTTGTAGGTAAATTCACTGGCACGCTGGTACTCTGCATGCTTTGGGTCGATCAATCCCCTTTCGCGAAACAGACCTTGCCCGAGTACCGCAGCACAATCTGTCCGCTGACCAGATCGGCTTCGCCAATGTTGGTGAGGTCCCCAGTCGCTCCGGCGAACTTGCCCGTGCCACCTCTGAGGTGCACCGGGTAAGTCACAACCGCATATAGGCCCGGAGAAACTTGGGTCGTAGTTGCAACCGCCGGGTCGATGGTGAGCATGTCCCCCGATTCCGTTACCCAGTGATGCTGTACGCGCAACGCCAGCGTATTTCCATTAGCCTCCGTACTGAGAATGGTTGCACCCACTGCACCCCGTAAATCTCCGGTTGCCGTCCCCATGGTCGTGGCCGGATCGACCGCCCCCAGGTTCGTCATGACCATTCCACCCACCGAAGTGCACCGCTTGCTTTGTGCCGCGGCGGCACCGGCAAGAAACGTCGCCGCCAAACACACCCCACCCGTTCAGATGTTCGTCGTACCCGTCCTGAAGCAGGCAGAGCCTCTTTCGGCTTGCTGACTTCAGTCCGCCAACCGCGCACGCTGTAAAGGGTCATCCCCATTTTCGGCGCAAAGCAATCCCTCACCCCCAACCACAAAGCGGTACTTGAACCAACAGTCGCAAAGTGCTCTTTGACCCGACAGCCGCAAAGCGGCGAAATAATAAAGCCCACGGCGCAAGCCGTGAGTAGACCCACAAAAACGAAAAGCCCCGCAAGGGGCGAAAGAACGGAACCACGATCCTCTGCTGACGGTCTGTTTATTTCTTACCTATATCTCGTTCTCCAACGGTCTCGACGAACCCAACCGCCTTCACCCCAGTTGCCAAACCGTATCCAGCACCGTCCCATCCACCCACTTCACCACGGCCACGGGACGATCGCCCAACTTCGGCCGGCTAGGCTTACCGCCGCAAATCTGTTCGACTTCGGCCTTGATGTCGTGAATCGGCCGCACCGGAAGCTTTGATCCTTTCACCGCATCCAGCAAATCGGTGCGCCCCGGATTGATGGCGATCCCGCGCTCCGTCACGACCACATCGATCATCTCGCCCGGGCCGGTGAGCGTGGTGACGTCATCGACAATCACCGGAATCCGGTCGCGAAACGACGGCAACGCCAGAATGCTGCATCCCGAAAACAGGCAATTCTGCCAACCGCCAATTCCATGGAGCAGGCGTCCATCGGAATGCGTCACCACATTGGCATTGAAGTTCACGTCAACTTCCGTCGCGCCCAGCACGACCGCATCCACCATCGAAGCAAAATTGCCCTTCCCATGATAGTTGTAGGACGTGAACGGCGACGTGGCTACATGGCGCGGATCATTCGCCATCGACTTCACGCCATCGAGATCAAACGTCTGCCCATCGAGGATGTAATCGGTCAAACCGTCCTGCAACAACTCCACCAGATATTTCGTCGATCCCCCGCGCACGAAGCGAGCTTTCACGCCATTTTCTTTCATCATGCGCCGCAGGTAATCCACAAACGCCAGCGCAATCCCTCCCGCCCCGGCCTGAAACGAAAAGCCATTCTTCATGATGCCCGCATCGCGCAGAAAGCGAGCCACAAACTCGGCGATCCGCAACCGGTCGGGCGAGCGCGTAATCTGTGTCGTCCCGGAAACGATCTTTGCCGGATCTCCAATAGAATCCACCGCGACCACGTAATCGACATTGTTGCCCTGAATCTGCCAGGGCACGCAAGGAAACGGAACCAGATTATCGGTGACCACGATGACGTGATCCGCGTAGGTCGAATCCGCCAGCGCAAAGCCCAGCGATCCGCACGCTGACTTGCCATGCGATCCGTCAGCATTGCCGAAGGCGTCCCCCGTCGGCGCCGCAATCACCGCAATATCAATGTGAACTTCACCATCCTGAATCGCCTGCCAGCGTCCCCCGTGCGAGCGCAGCACGCCCATACCGCGCATCTTGCCCTGCGTGCAGTAGTCGCCCAGCGGCCCATTCATCGATCCTTCAATGTGGTGGATGACGCCTTTTTCCATCAGATCAATGGCCGATTTTTGCGAAGGAAACGAAGCACTCGGAAACCACAGCAGATCCTTGACGCCGATCTTCGCCGCGGCCTCCAGCATCATGAGCGCAACCTTGTCGCCGTCGCGCAGATGATGATGATTGGAGACCACCATGCCATCCCGCAACCCGCACTTGCGCAGCGCGGTCTCGAGATCCGGCAACCGCTTGTCGCCCTTCTCCGGATAGTCCTTGCTCGACCGCACCGGAGGCGCCTGCTTCCGCCCGCGGGGCTGATATTTGCCAACCCCCAGGTAAGGAATCTGCGGCTTGCCATTCACCATGGTAGGCACGCGGCGTTGCGCGGCATTGTGAGCGAGTTCGACGCGTTCGGTCATCAGGAGAGGTTCAAATCCTTGTCACCACAGAGTCACAGAGACACCGGGAAAATGACAAACTGCGAATCAGCCGTAGAGTTCCGATCAAACATCTGAGCCCGTCCATCACCGGGTGCCGGGTGCCCCATCCAAGCTCAGCTTGGGTGGGATGTTTTCGCCGACCACCAACGACCAACAACCAGTATTACGCCAGTCCCATTGCCTTCGCTCTTCCCACTAATTTCAGCGCGCGCTGTACCACCGGAGGATCGATCATCTTCGATCCCAAACTCACCACGCCGACTCCACGCTGCTGAGCCTCTTCAAAAGCGCTTACGATTTTCTGCGCTTTCTCGATCTCGATCGTCGTCGGTGCGAACGCCGCGTGAATCACGGGAATCTGCCCCGGGTGAATGCATCCCATCCCCTCAAAGCCCAGCGCCCGCGAGTTTTCGCCCCAGCGCTTCAGGCCTTCCATGTCGCCGACATCGCCATAGACGGAATCGATCGCCTGCACGCCCGCCGCCCGCGCCGCATTCACCAGTCGTGTCCGCGCATAGAGCGACTCACGCCCCTCCGCCGTCTTCACCACGCCCAGGTCGGCCGTGTAATCCTCGAGCCCGATTGTCAGCGCCACCACATTCTCGCTCGCTGCCGCGATCCCCGCCGCGTTCTCAATCCCCTGCCCCGACTCCAGAATCGGCATCAGCCAAATCGGTCGATTGCTCGAATACCGCACCTTCAACTCGCTGATCATGTGATCAACCTGCGTCACTTGCCCGGGATGCTCCACCTTTGGAATCAGAATCAGGTCGGGGCTCTCCGCAATAATCTCCGCCAGATCTTCCAGGCCAAGCGGAAGCTGGTTGATCCGCACCATGCGTTCGCACGTGCCAAAGCTCACGGCGCGCAGCGTGTTGCGCGTCAGAATCCGCGCCGCATCCTTCTCCGCGGAATGCGCCGAATCTTCCAGGTCCAGAATGATAGCGTCCGGCCCATGCAGGCCCGCGTTGATGGCGTACTTCGGCTCTGTCCCCGGCAGGTAGAGCCGAGACCGGCGCAGCCGATCCTTTGCCGACGCCTCCGGCAGTGCAACTTTTTCCGGCAGCGCCTTGTGGCTGCTGGTAAGCCCCGCGCGCCGTGCGGCGGTCTCGATCCGGGCCGCAATCACATAAGGCAGCGCACCTTCATCGTGAATCGCGACCTTGGCATTCTTGACGCCCAGCGCCTCGAGCACGCCCCGCGCCTGCGCAAGAATCGCATCGCCATAGTAAGGAGCCACGCGCGATTCCAGCCCTACTTCGACGCCGCCCGCATCCCGTGGCTCAATGGCCACGTGCAGGTCAGAACGAATCTCCTTACCCCAGTGTCCAGCTTCGGCCGGCTTGGCTTGGGAAGGGGTCATGCGATTTGTCCTTTGCGCAAGATCATTGCCTGTTTTTGAAAAAGGCCCGGCCATAGAGCCGAGCTGGAACGTTCAGCAGAGTGCGCCGACGGCTTCTCATCGTACGTCATTTCCGCCTCACCGATGCCGTGCCCTTCGTGGTTCCTACAGCTTCGCCAGGATCGCGTCCGTCATCTCGACCGTGGAAGCCGCCCCCTGGCTAATCGATTTCGCCCCGCCCGCAATCCGCATCATGTCGTAGGTCCGCACCTTGCCTTCCTTCACGACCACCGCGACCGCCACCCGGATGCGATCCGCCTTGTCGCTCTCGCCGACGTGCTCCACCATCATGGCAGCAGAAAGAATCATGGCAATCGGATTCACGATCGGAGGATTCAACTCCGCGTACTTGGGAGCGGAACCATGCGTCGGTTCGAACACGGCAACCGTGTCGCCAATGTTGCCGGAGGCCGCGAAGCCCAGCCCGCCCACCAATCCGGCAAACGCGTCCGACAAGATATCGCCGAACAAATTCGACGCCACGATCACGTTGTAGTCCTCGGGATTCTTGTTCAGCCACATCAACTGCGCATCAATGTTGGTCGACCACAACTGGATGTCAGGATAACTTTTCTGCACTTCCTTGGCCGTCTCTTCCATCATGCCCGACGTCTCGCGCACCACGTTCGGCTTCTCGCAGATGGTCACGCCCTTAAATTTCTTCTTCTTGGCGTATTCAAACGCCGTCGTAATGATGCGCCGCGCCGCCGGCCGCGTGATGATGCGCACGCTGGCCGCCAGATCCGGCCCCGGAACATTCGCAAACGCTTTGAACTTCGGATGCGAATTGAGCGCCTTGCGCACGATCTCCGGCGGATTCGTCCACTCGATGCCCGCATACATGCCTTCCGTCCCCTGGCGGAAGATCGTCGTGTTGATCTGCGGCTCGTCGAAACCGCCATCGGTCCGCTTGCGAATGTAATTGAGCGGATTGCCAATAAAACCGACGCACGGCCGCATGCAGATATCGAGGTTGAATTTCTGCCGCATGGTCACGATCGGCGAGTAGTAGACGTAGCCCTTGCCCTGCAATTCGGGCTTCAGCTCGGCCTGCGCCGCCTTGTTGGGCTTCGACGTGATCGCCCCGAACAATCCCAGCTTGTGCTTGGTGAGCACATCGATCGTGCGATCTGGAAGCGCATTCCCCTGATCGCACCAGCAGTCCCACCCGATGTCGGCATGGATATATTCCGCATCGAAGCCGACGGCTTTCAAGACGCGTAAAGACTCGGGAAGAACCTGATTACCAATGCCGTCGCCAGGCATCGTGACCACCGTGTATTTAGCCATGAAAGCAAATTCTCCTTAAGCACCACTCTGATCGCGCGTCTGAATGTGTAGCGCCGGCGTCCCGCCGCAGTCGCGAGGGCGTCCTCGCCCTCGCAAACCCAAAAACAACTCACACACTCTCTGAACTCCGGACATCCGAAATGTTTTCGGGAAGGGCACGGCTTCAGCCGTGCCCAAGAGCTCCTGCTCAAGATGGACTTCAGCCCCTGAGGTTTGCTCTTTCCCGCGACCTACTTCAGTCCTAACCGCCGAGCCACCAGATTCTCCACACCCTCCGCGATCACCAAAGACTGCGGCACGCTCCCCAGCGCCGGAAACGCAAACTTCTCCCCGCGCCACGTGATCACGCTCGACGTGAAATCAATATCAATCTCATCGCCCGGAATGATCGTCTTCTCCTTCGCGCCGATCTCCGCCCCGAACTGATCCCGCAACCGCTTCACCAGTTTCGGCACTTCCACGCACAGAAATCCGTTGTTATACGCGTTACGCAAGTATGTCTGCGAGAAACTGGCCGCAATTACCAGCGGGATGCCCTTCGCTTTCAAG
>Ga0307469_10000127_pt1 | contig 29517 bp, 26 predicted proteins | sample atmos_gasesAM2C__FD_203084 | JGI IMG/M metagenome (GOLD analysis project Ga0307469, IMG submission 203084) | Hardwood forest soil microbial communities from Morgan-Monroe State Forest, Indiana, United States - atmos_gasesAM2C_515 | ecosystem: Environmental > Terrestrial > Soil > Temperate... | reverse complement strand
GCGAACGAGCGCACATAGGGACGGCTGAGTCGCTTGAGCCAGCTGTAAAAGCGAAGTGGACCCTCGCCCGATGGTTCCGCTTCTACCCGACCAGTTTCTCCATCTCCCCTTCTTCGATCACCGCGACGCCCAACTCCTTCGCCTTGTCGAGTTTCGAGCCGGCATCACTGCCGGCGACTACATAGTCCGTCTTCTTGCTGACGGAACCCGAGACTCGTCCCCCCGCGTCTTCAATCATTTTCTTGGCTTCGTCGCGGGAGTATCTCGCCAGGGTGCCGGTCAGGACAAACGTTTTGCCGGAGAGCTTCGTTCCGCGCTCCCGCTTTTTGCCGGCGAACGTCAGTCCGGCTTTACGGAGGCGATCGATGAGATCGCGGTTGCGCGACTCCGCAAAGAATTCGCCGATGCTGTCGGCGATCCGAGGCCCGACTTCGTTTACTTCTTCGAGCTCCGCCTGGCTCGCGTTCATCAGATCGTCCATCGAGCCGAAGTGCTCGGCCAGAAACTGGGCCGTGCGCTCGCCTACGAAGCGGATGCCAAGACCCAAAATCAAACGTTCGAGCGGCAGCTTCTTTGAGGCCTCGATTTCGTCGAGCACGTTTTGCGCGGATTTCTCGCCCATGCGCTCCAGGCTCAAGAGATCGTCCTTGGTCAGCTTGTAGATGTCGGCAACATTCTTCACCAGGCCGCGGTCCGTGAGTTGCGTGACCAGCGCGTCGCCCATGCCATCGATGTTCATGACCCCGCGTCCCGCGAAGTGCAGGATGGTTTCGCGCAACTTTGCGGGACAGTTGGCATTCACGCACCGGTAGTCGACTTCGCCCTCAGTCTTCACGACTTTCGTGCCGCAGACCGGGCAGTTCTCGGGCATGTGAAAGGTTTCTTGACCGCGCGCGTGGTCCTTGTCATCGATGACCTTGGCGACCTTGGGAATGACGTCGCCCCCGCGCTCGACCTGCACCCAGTCGCCGATCTTCACGCCCAGGCGTTCGATCTCGTCCATGTTGTGGAGAGTCGCATTACGCACCGTGGTGCCCCCGATGGCGACCGGCGCGAGCTGCGCTACAGGAGTCAACTTCCCGGTGCGGCCCACCTGCACGCGGATGCCCAGGATCTGAGTGATCCCCGCGCGTGCGGCATACTTGTATGCGATCGCCCAGCGCGGGGCCTTTCCGGTAAAACCGAGTTCCGTTTGCAGGCCGGTGCGATCGACCTTAATGACCACGCCGTCGATTTCGTACGGCAGGGTCTCGCGCTTCCCCTCCCATTGTTGAATGAACTTCCACACCTCTTCCATGTTGTGCGCTTGCGTGTGGTGCGGATTCACCTTGAATCCGGCCGCTTCGAGAGCGGCTAGCGTCTCGGAGTGGCGGTCAAAGTAGGTGCGGCCTTTGTGCAGCAGGATGTAGGGAAAATAGTCGAGCCGGCGTTGGGCGGTGATGTTGGCGTCCAGCTGGCGAACTGTGCCGGCGGTGGCATTGCGCGGGTTCGCAAACAGCGAAAGTCCTTTCGCTTCGCGCTCATCATTCATCTTCTTGAAGGATGCCGCCGGCATGAGGAGTTCGCCACGGACTTCAAAGTCCACCGGGATCCCGGCCTTCTTCAGTTTTTCCTTGGGGATGGCAAGAGGAATCGACCGCACAGTGCGCACGTTGAGGGTTACATCTTCACCGACCGACCCGTCGCCGCGCGTGACGCCCCGAGCAAGCTTGCCGTCTTCATAGATCAAGGCCAGCGACATGCCATCGAGCTTCAACTCGCAGACGTAATCGACGTCCTTGCGGCCGCTCAGTTCGTGCACGCGGCGCTCCCAAGCTCGTAGCTCATCCTCGTTATAGGTGTTATCAAGGGATAGCATGGCCGAGGAATGCGCGACCTTGACCACGCCTTCCCGCGGCTTGCCGCCAACGCGCTGGGTGGGCGAATCGGGGGTGATGAGTTCCGGGTGCTCGCTTTCGAGCTTCTTCAATTGCTCGACCAGCTTGTCGAAATCAAAATCGCTGATCTCCGGGTCATCGAGCACGAAGTAACGGTGTTCGTGATGGCGGATCTTGTCGCGCAGGGATTCGATTTTCTTCTCGACTTCTTTACTTGCCGCAGGCATGGCGAAGAAAATTATAGTCGGGCGGCGGGAAAGCCGCTGCCTGCGTCGAACCGGGCTACCGTGACCGCGAACAAAACGATTCTGGAAACAGCACGCCTCATCCTCCGCGAATTCGTCTCCGCAGACGTGGACGCACTGGCTCGCGTGATTTGCGATCCCGAGACCATGCGGTTCTACCCGATGCCCTTCGATCGAGCTGCCGTGGAGGAATGGATCGCGCGCAATATCCGCCGCTATGAAGCAGACGGTCATGGGTTGTGGGCGATGGATTGGAAAGCCACCGGGGAGATGATTGGCGACTGCGGGATCACGATGCAGGAAGTGGACGGCGTCCGGCTCCGCGAAATCGGCTATCACCTCCGCCGCGACCAGTGGGGACAGGGTTTGGCCACGGAGGCCGCGATCGCCTGCCGCAATTTCGGGTTCGAGCAACTCAACGCTGACTCGTTGATCTCTTTAATCCGGCCGGAAAATCGGCCATCGCGGCGGGTGGCCGAAAGAAATGGCATGACGGTCTGGAGAGAAACCACGCGCAATGGATTACCCCATCTGGTGTACCGCGTTCAACGTGAGGATTGGAGCGCATCTCACTCCACGTAGGGACAGCCGTCTCGGCCATCCCTGCGCGTTTTGGTGAAAGGCAGACGGCCGCCTACACCAGATCTTCGATCAGCAAACTTCCTGCCCCACCCTTCCACGACGTGTTGAACTGCTTCTCGACGAAGCCCGCATCGTAGTCTCGCCCCTGTTTCTTGAGGGTCTGCTGCAGGCCGTAGAGCGATCGGGGATTGCGCGGGTTGCGGTCGAGGTCTTCGCGGAACGTTTTTTCCGCTCCGGCCGCGTCTCCCTTCATCAGCAAAGCCGCACCGAGCGATTCGCGCACGGGGAAGAACCAGTCGGACGGTTCGTCGTACTTGAGCGTGTCCTGAATCGCGATGGCTTCCTGCAGATGGGCGATCGCGCCGTCATTGTCTTTGTTCGCCATCGCGATCTTGGCCGCCAGCACGTTTTCGGCAATCTTCAGAATGTCTTTCGCCTTGTTGTTGACCGGCATGGCAAAGGGCACATCCTCCGGAGTGGCTTTCTCGGCTTCGGACACGACCTTTAACTCATTTTCAGCGTCACTGGTCTTGCCCTTGCCGGCCAGTGCCATGCCGCGCGCAAAGTGCCAGAATACGGTCGTGATGTGCATAGACGGATCCGGCTGTTTCATCGCCATGATCGAATCCCACTTGTGAAAGCGGATGTCAACCGCGATGGGGATGGTCATGAAGCCTTCGAGCGGCGGCATCTGCTTGACGCCAGGCGCTACGTGCGTCGCCAGCATCTCGGCATTTTTCTTGGCCTCTGCGTAATTGCCGTTCATCGCCGCGCACATTGCGATGAAATGCAGGTTGTGGCTGTAGTACATCATCGGGTAGATGCCCTGAACGCCGCTGGCTTTGATGTAAGCGCGGTCGACCGCAGCTGCCTGTTGGTTCGTCTTGACGGCAGCTTCGTAGTCGCCGGTGCGAATGTACACGTGGGCAGGCATGTGCACGAGGTGTCCGGCTGCCGGAGCCATCGCGGCCAGCTTATTGGCGGCGGCCAGCGCGCGCTGCGGACTGCGCGACGCTTCCACCGCATGAATGTAATAATGCACCGCGCCCAGATGGTCGGGATCCCGCTTGATCACAGATTCCAGCGTGGCGACCACTTCTTCCGTTCCCTCCTCAGGGGTTCCGTCGACATGCCAGAGGCCCCAGGGATGCAAATTCATACCCGACTCGGCGAACAGAGTCGCCGCGTCGAGATCATCGGGAAAGTTCTTGACCACTTCGCGCATGGCGTCGCGATAGTCTTCGGCTGCTTTTTTCCGGTCGGCCTTGGAATCGGCCGGGAAGCGCTTGGCCATCGCCTGGATATAGGCTTTTTCGCTGGCCGAGGCACCCTCTGACAGGTCCACGGCTTTCTGAATCGCGTCGTGCGCCTGTTGAAAGCGCTCGTCGCTGGCCGGATCGTTGTAGTTGGGGCCGACCGCCTCGGCAACTCCCCACCATGCGATGGCAAGTTTAGGATCGAGGTCCGCTGCTCGTTGGAACGAGCGACCTGCCTCGTCGTGATTGAACGCATAGATCAGTCGCAGGCCCTGGTCGAAGAATTGTTGGGCCTGCACGTTCTTGGTCGAGACCGGGTGATGAAGAGTACCTAATCCCGTCATGAGCGTTGCAGGTTTGGAAGCCGCTGCGTGCGCCGCATGCTCCTGTGCCATAGCGAACACGCAGCCGAAAATTACAAGCAGGACGAAGCCCATCTTCCTCATTTAGCGCGAGCCTCCTATGTGATTTTCTTTATGAATACCAAGCATCGCTCCGCACGGACGCGGAAGCGAGTTCTTCGGGGAACCAATCCTAGAATTGCGACCAGCTTAGTAGAAACTGGGTGCATGAGGCAATAGGAGCGCGGAGTCCTGCTAAGCTAGGGAACAATTCCAACCAGCATGCGCAAAGCGACCCTCCTGTACAATGCGCGCTCGGGCGGCCGGCGCACCCAGCGCGAGAACGACCTCCGGGATGCTGTAAAGATCCTGGCCGACGCTGGCGTGGAAGTCAGCCTAAACCGCACGCAATCCAGTCTCGATGCCACAGAACAGAGCCGGAGGGCCATCCTCGAGGGATGTGACACGGTGTTTGCCTGTGGGGGCGACGGCACTGTCCATGATGTCCTGCAGGCTTTGGCGGGAACCCGCGTAGCGCTGGGAGTGATTCCCATGGGCACGGCGAACGCGCTGGCGCATGACCTGAGACTTCCGATGGATCCCCGTCGCGCAGTTCGTGCAGCGCTGGAGGGAGAGCCTCGCCGGATTCCCGTTGGGCAGGTCACGGTTCGGGGTGCTGACGGCAAACCGTTCACGCGCTTTTTTACGGTTGCCGTTGGCGTGGGCGTGGACGCCCATCTGTTTTACAGGCTGCATTCCGGGACCAAGCAGCGCCTGGGGATGGCCGCCTATTACGCGAAGGCCTGGCATCTCTGGTTCACTCACCGCATGGAGCGTTTTCGTGTCGAATGGGAGGGCACCCCAGCTGGATCCCATGGCGCGGTCACTGAGCTTTTAGCCGTGCGTATCGCCAATTTCGGCGGAGTCCTGCAGGAACTCGCGCCCGGAGCGTCCCTGGAGCATGACCATTTGCGCCTGGTCGTGTGCCGCACTTCCAGCCGCATCGCTTACCTGAATTATGTCACTCGAAGTTTTTTGCGCGGACGTTGGAGCGTGCCCGGCGTGGAGGTCACAGACGGAAAGACCGTTCGGTGCGACTATTCCCGCGGTGCTGCCGCGTACGGCGAAATCCGGAGGGTGTACGTCGAGGCAGATGGCGAACTGATCGGAACGCTACCGGCAGAAATCACGGTGGTGCCCGACGCTCTTACGATCCTCGCACCGAAGAAATAGAGAATTCGATGCGTTCAGGCGCCAAACTGACGCAGATGGTGATCCATGTGGAGGTAGCCCCAGCGCATCCATTCGCGATCGGTCATCGGCCCGAAGAAAGGATGCGGCTGCCATTCGAAATCCCGCGGCGTGTGCGTGAATCGTTCCATCACCTCGAGCAGTTCCCGCCGGTCAGCCGCGAACTCCGCGGGGGGAGTGCCACTTTTCTCCGAATCCACCTCAGGGCGGGTGGGACTTCCCTTCGGCCAGGGCAGTGGCACATCGAACGCGACCCATTTTACAAACCAATCCGGCATGGGGATGGGCGTGACCGAAATGCGTTCTGTCGACCACGGCTTCAATCCCATGGTTACGCGAAACGAGTCGGTGAGATGACAGATCATCTGCGGCGCTGTCATTTTTCCCCAGAGCCGCGTACTCGAAGGCTGAATCCTCTGAAGACGTTCTGCAATCTGTTGTTTGTCGGCCAGGTTGGCCAGAGTTCGTTTTGCCATGAATTTCGACATTTTAACGGTAGTCCGATCCGGCCCTGACACTTGTCACGCTTGTATTTTCAAATCGTAAAGCCTTAAAAGAGGCCTCGAAAGACTTGGAACCCATCACTCATTTTCTCACCGGCGCGTGCCTGGGGCGCGCCGGGTTCAATCGCAAGACCGCATTGGCGACCGCCACCATGACCTTGGCCGCCGAGGCGCCCGACCTCGATGTGCTGGGTAGATTCGGCGGCCCGGTATTTGGATTCGCGCACCATCGCGGCTTCACGCATTCGTTTCTCGGCTTGGTGCTCGTGTCCTCGGTCGTGGTCGGTTTTATGTATGCTGTGTGGCGCTTGCGTGGCCGCACGACGAATGATCCCATCCTTCCGCCGCGCTGGGGACTGCTGTTCGGTCTGGCCTACCTGGCCGGCCTCAGCCACATCCTGCTCGACTTCACCAACAACTACGGTGTGCGCCCGTTCTGGCCCTTCTGGGAGAGATGGTACGAGTGGGACATCGTATTCATTGTTGAGCCCGTGCTGCTGGCCGCGCTGACGCTCGGCCTCATCGTGCCGGGGCTGTTTGGATTGATCGACCAGGAAATCGGCCGGAAGCAAAAAGGGCCGCGAGGCCGCGCCGCGGCGATCGCAGCCTTGTCCGCGATGGCGCTGCTGTGGGGAGTGCGTGACTTCGAACACCGCCGGGCCGTGAAAGCCCTGGAGGCACGCACGTACGAACAGGCCGAACCGATCCGCGCCGGAGCCTTCCCGACTTACCTGAATCCGTTCGCGTGGCATGGCGTGGTCGAAACGCAGAACTTCTTCGTGCTGGCGGAGGTGGATTCGTCCGGTCCCGAGGTCGATCCCGGCAACAACCTGCAGAAGATCGATAAGCCGGCCGAAACGCCCGCGACCCTGGCCGCGAAAGCGTCGTACCTCGGCCGCGTCTACCTGGACTGGGCGAAATTTCCGGTCACCGAAACTGAGCCAACGCCCGACGGTGGAACCATTGTCTCCTTCCACGATCTGCGCTTTGCTCAATTGCTGCGCGCAGCCGGCCGCCATCCTCTCAGCGCCGGAGTCGTGCTGGATCGAAACCTCCAGGTGAAGACCAAGTTTATGGGAGCTGTCGCACAACCGGCTCCTGACTAGTTGCGCTCTTTGCCGTGGCGCGGACACTCCTGTCCGCGAGCTGTCACGGCTGGCAGGAGGCGGTGTAAACACTTTGCGAAAATGAAATTCATTTTCTTAAAGCTTAGTTGTGGGTTAGGGGGGCCCAGGATCGCCGATCGGGGTCTCCGGAGACCCCCCAACCCATTACCCCACCCCCAAAGTACGCCTATAAGCGTTCTAATCGCAATCAGCAGGCATCCTGGGAGGTGTTGCTAGGGTGTTTTCGGGTCGGAGCGAGGCCAAAGTTCGACCCCTTTTCCAATAGCAATTAGCTAACTAAATGAAAGAACACGGCTTAGGACCTGAAAGTAGGCGGAGGCATAGGGTGAGAGTTATTCCCGTCCCGGAACAGCACCGCGCCGGTCGAGGCTGGAATGATGGCGAGTGTCACGAATATCAGGAGAGGCTGACCCGCGAACCCTGCCAACGTCCCCGCAATTGGGATCGAGATTCGGTTACGATCGCCTGAGTGTCGGATATTTGTATCAGGCTCGCTCAGCTCTCGGATCGCGACGAACTCGTGCGCATGCGCGAGGCCCTGTGGCCCAAGTCTTCCGCCGAGGAACATGCCCGAGAACTTACTCTCATATTCGAAGGCAAGGCTCCTGTGACGATGCCGCTCATCATTTTGGTGGCCGAGGTGGGTGATGGAGTATTAGCTGGGTTCCTGGAAGTCGACTTGCGTTCACACGCAGACGGCTGCAACCCATCGCGCCCGGTGGGCTATATCGAGGGTTGGTACGTTGCTGAGAACCATCGACACAGGGGGATAGGCACGAAACTCTTGGTCGCGGCAGAAGAGTGGGCACGCAGCCAGGGGTGCGTTGAGATCGCGTCGGATACGTGGGTCGACAACGAGGTATCCCAACGCGTGCACGAGGCTCTGGGGTACGAGGTGGTGGACCACTGTGTACATTACCGTAAGACGTTGTGATACACACCCAGAGGCGGAGCATTGTCATCCAGGTTGATAAATCTCGATTCGCGCGGTTTCTGTTGAGGGCCCCCCACCCTGATTGCCCGATAAGTCAGTGCATGTCGGCAACCAAGCCACACCTTGATAGTCGCGGAGATGTATCAATTGGCAACATCGCCCGATCACCAACTACCCTCCGCGAAATAATCTTCACAGCGACTGGTGAAATCGGGGTGATCGCGCGAGTTAACGAGGGCAACCCTTTCCAACGTCGCAAGGTTCGCCCGTGTTATCCTCCGCACACGTTCTCCGCCGGAGGTTCTCGATGAGTTGGATCGTCGCCAATATCCGATGGATCATGATTTTGTCGGGCGTCCTGACTTCGACCATGATTTACGCCGCTATCGCGCCACAAGCGGCTTTGGCTGTCACGTTCGGTGAAACGTTGGAGGGACCTGTTGCGCAGATTGTTGTGCGCAATTGGGGAGCCCTGATCACCCTGATCGGTGGGATGCTCTTTTATGGCGCCTTCAATCCCCTGCAGCGTTCACTCGTTCTAGTCGTTGCGGGCATTAGCAAAGTAGTTTTTGTCGCCCTCATCGTCTCGCAAGGTCAACGGTACCTTGGCCACGCCGGAATCGCGGTTGTGATCGATCTCGTAATGGTGGCGCTGTTTGCCTGGTATTTGTTGGCGGGGAAAGAAACAACCTTTCGTGGTCGTACTTGACCACTCCCGCAGGCGGTCTACTACCTCATTGCGGTTGACGCCCTGAGGAGGAGGGAGTAGCATGGCACGCCATGCGGGGCCGCGTGGCCCAGTTCGTCGGCTTCATGCTACTCGTTGCGGTCGTGGCGTGGGTTGTCTCTCCTTGGTTTGACCTTCATCCGACAACGCTGCGAACGTCCAAGCGGGCAATCACTCACTACAGTTTTGCCGCTTCACTGTTCCTGACGCACGCGCCATCAGATTCCCAAGTCGTGACTTCGACGCGCGCGGTGCAGTTGCGCCCAGGCTGCGACATCGTGGCCCGCGATTGCGCCCGTCTCTGCTAGCCCCCCTTTCTCTACTGGCGGTGCTCGGTATGTCCGGGGCACGACCACGTCCAAGTTAGGTCTCAGCTTTCCAGTCGGCCGACGTGCATCTGGAAGGCTACGCTCCGGCGCATTCCTCGCTCGCCAGGACTCTGGGCCTCTACGGAATCCATTTCGGCTAACTCACCAAGCCTCGAGAAAAATGCAGAGAGGGAGGAACAACCATGAACATTCGAATCTGCTTAGCCATAGTGGTCAGCATACTGTTGATCGGTCCCGCAATTGCAATGGCAGACGTGGTTTTGGACTGGAATGGGATTGCGGTCGACACGGCCGTCGCCAACGGCCAAAGCCCGTTTGCCCAGGCACGTAGCACGGCGATTGTGCAACTCGCTGTCTTTGAAGCCGTCAACGCGATAAGCAGAGACTACAAGCCATATCTTTGGATCATCACGGCGCCGCAAGGCGCATCTGCCGAAGCCGCCGCTATTGCCGCTGCGCATCGGGTGTTGACTAGTTATTTCCCAACGAGCGCTCCGACGTTAGACGCGACGCGCGCAAATCAACTGGCCTTGATAGCGGACGGCCAGGCGAAAGTCGACGGCATCGCAACGGGTGAAGCCGCGGCGGCCGCCATGTTGCTGTTGCGCGCCAACGACGGATCGGCGCCACCCCTATTCAAGACGCCCGGTCCGGCGGCTCCAGGAGAATGGCAAGCCACTCCGAGTTGCCCGGTAGTGAATGGAACTGCTGTTGGCGCGTTCTTCCACTGGCAGAACGTAACTCCGTTCGGTATCTCGAGTGCGCAACAATTTCTGCTCGACCCGCCGCCGGCTCTGACGAGCCGTCGATTTACGAAGGGTTATAACGAGGCGATGACGGTCGGGAGCCTGACCAGTAGCCAGCGCCCGCCAGACCGGGCTGATGTTGTCCTCTTCTACCAGGTCTCCTCGCCGGCCTATGTGCTCAATCAGGCCGCCCGGCAAGTCGCTGACACCCAGGGCCGGCCGATGTCGCAGAATGCCCGGGCTCTGGCCCTGCTCAACATGGCCATCAACGACAGCCTGGTAACATCCATGTATAACAAGTACCACTACAACTTCTGGCGTCCCGAGACCGCGATTCGCGCGGGGGATACGGATGGCAACCGGAAGACCGATGCCGATCCTGCTTTCCTTCCATTCATCGCGACGCCATGTTTCCCAAGCTATCCTTCAAATCACGCGAGCGGGACAAGCGGCGGTGCCGAGGTTCTGCGGCGTCTTTACGGCCCAAACGGGCATTCGATCACGCTATCGAATCCCGCGGCGCCCGGCATCACTTTGCAGTACACCTCGTTCCATGAGATCACTGCCGATGTTGACGATGCACGCGTCTATGGCGGAATCCACTATCGATTTGACCAGGCGGCCGGCGGGAAACTGGGTCGTGCCGTGGCCAGCACGGTCTACAGGAATAACCTCCGCCGCGCACACAGCCACGAAGGAGATGATGGCGACGAGGACTAGCCGCCAGCTTGTGGCTCGAAGGCCCGACTTCAACCCAAACGAGTCTCACATAGATGAAAGGAGATTTTTGTGATGCCGATTTAGCCTCGAAAATCCTTGGAAAGCGACTTCCAGCAGCAGGTGCAGGGACAATTGCGCGTCCTGGCGATCGGTCGCCCTTGTCGGTGTTTACGTATGCAATTTGCTGGAAGCCCGGGTGATAGTGGCAGCTTAAAGTGATCATGTTCGGCTCCTTTCTCCCGAGCCCTTGGCTGGCTGGCACCGACCAAAGTCTACTGGGCGTAGGAGCCGACATTGTTATGGAATCATTACAGTCATTGGCCAACCGAGCGGGAGTCTCTGCGTCTCACCGGCAACGCTTGACGCCATCCGCGCTGCGCGCCACAATCATAGATCGCACTTCCCGAGGTGATCATGCTGGCCTACTTGTTCGTTCTTCTCGCCGTGGCTGTCCGATTGATGCCCCATCCCCTGGCGTTCACGCCGGTGACGGGCGCCTTGCTGTATTTCGGAGCGCGCGGGCCGCGCCGTCAGGCGTGGGTGCCGGTGGCGCTGCTGATGGCGTCTGACCTGCTCCTCAACAAATTTGTGTACGCCTACCCGTTCACCTGGGACCAGGTGGCGAGCTGGATCTGGTACGGGGCGATGTTGTGGGTCGGCACGCGTATGCGCGATCGCGTGAATCCGCTGACGGTAGTGGGATCGGCCCTCGCCGGTTCGGTGTCGTTCTTTCTGTTCAGCAACTTCGCTTCGTGGCTGACTTGGACCGACATGTATCCCCGGACGTTGGCCGGCCTGCTGACCTGCTACGCCGCCGGCGTTCCGTTCTTCCGCCGCGCGGTTGAGGGGGATCTGCTTTTCACGTGCGCGATGTTTGCGTTGCCGGTGGTCTTACACGCCTTGTCGGCGGCCATGGACAAGTCAGGCGATCACACCGCGGCTGCTTAATCCGCAACCCGAAACAGAATTGAGTTGGGCCAGTCGACGAGTCGGCTGGCCTTTTAGTTTTGGTGCGCCGGCATCTTGCCGGCAGTCCCAAGGGCGTCTCGCCCTGCCGCCGGGACGGCGGCGCTACGAACGTCCCGATGTGGCCTGGGACGGCTGTCTTCGCTTCCACCAAACGAGCACGCCTAAAATTATCGCCACCACAAGTGTGATCACCACCCACCAGGCATGTTGCTTCACGAGGCTTCCGACTATGTGAACCACCTGCGGGCCGAATTCGATGGTCAGGATCGCGAGGACGAAGAAGCGCACGAAGCGTCCGGCAAACACAGCCGCCAGGAAGTGCGTGAAGCGCATCTCGAAGGCGGAGGCGGCCAGCACGAACAACTTGAAGGGTGTGGGCGGTGGCAGCATCGCGGGAAACATCACGGCCCAAAATTCGTGCCGCTCGAACGAAGCGTGGATCTTATTGAAGCGCGCTTCCGAGATCCGCTTGCGCAAAACCGTCTCGCCACCGAAGTAGCCGATGCCGTAGATGACCAGGCTGCCCAGCGCCGATCCCGCCGATGCCATCACCACGTAGAAGAGAAAGTGCGATCGGTCGTTGTAGACATAGCCGGCGACAACCGCGTCCACGGGCATGCCCAGCAGCGAGCCATCCACCGCAGCAATTGCAAACACGCCCCACGGCCCGAGTGGGGCCAGGACCTTCCATATCCAAGTGGTATAGCGGGTGAGGATTTTCTTGACGGTATTCAAGGGAAGCTACGAGTGTAACGTGAGCTGCGCGCTACCAGCCACGAGCTGTGAGCAAAAACATCTGCTGGCTGCGCCGGCAGTCGCTGCAGAGCCTTGCGGCAAGCGGTCGGGAGTCTTGCTGGTGTGGCGGTGGGCGTCCTCGTCCCTCCATCGGACGGCTGAGCCGCGAGCTTTGAGCTACGAGCTTCGAGCAAGCAAAGCTCGAATTGCTCGTAGCCCGTAGCCCGTAGCCCGCGCCTTCTTTACTGTTTCGGGAAGTTCGGGTTGGCCTTTACTTCGAGAATCTGTTTGGTGTGGCGGTCGCTGTGCGCGGCAATGAATAGGATCCATTCGTAGGCGTCCAGCTTCTTGCTGCCTAAAGGACTGTCGACCGCGTGCTCGCGCAGATCGGCGGTTTTCGTGAGGAAATCTTCCGTGGTGGCGCGCGTCTCCATGAAATGCTTGAGTGAGGCTTCCGGGGAACCGAAGCGATTGGTCGGCTTCAGCGGGTCTGGAGCCTGCGCCGGATGCGAGCGGTCCGGAATCATCTTCAAGACCATCTCGTCAATGGCTACGACGTCTTCCCCCGCGGGGCGCGCCGGCGCCACCATGACTTTTTCCGTCACCATCCCGCGCAAGTAGTCCTCGGCCGCGGCGATATGCTCGGTCACTTCGGCCACCGACCACTTGTCGGGAGCCGGCTTGAAATTCCACTGGGCGGCGGACAGTCCCTGGGTGGCTTCGGCGACGCCTTGCCGGGTCGACTCCAGGTACTTCATGGCTTTGTCGCGGTCTGCTGGCGTCAAGGACTGGGCTTGAGCGAGAGCTCCCGCGAACGTCAGCGCCAGAATGAAGACAACGACTTGCTTCCAGATGTTTCGCATTTCCAGCTTGCTCCTTGTGTGCAAGAATTTTGGGCCCACATGTTTCTATTCCACGTCTTCAGAGGATTGTTTAACACTCGATGTCCGAAACCCGAAAATGATGCGGACATTCTACATGCCAGGTATCGGCGGAGTGCCCCGGCAGCTTCGAGCCGCGCAAAACAGCCGGGTCGAACCGATGACCGGAAGCTAAGCATGCGCGGTATCGCCGCTCAACAAGCGCAAGATATGCGGGATCAGGTCGATGACTGCTTCGAGCGATTCCAGAGCCCCTGAAGGTTTGCCAGGAAGGTTCAGAATGGCGCACTGGCCCCGCACACCGCAGACGGCGCGGCTCAAAGCGGCGAACTTTGTCTTCTTCGCTCCCTCAGAGCGCATACGCTCGGCCACGCCTTCGATCAAGCGTGAGCACACGGCCCGGGTGGCCTCGGGGGTGACGTCGCGTGCGGCAATGCCGGTGCCCCCGGTAGTCACTACAAATTGAGCGTGGGCACACAGGCGAATCAGGGCGTCGCGGATGGCGGGTTCGTCGTCGGGAACAATCTCCCGGGTGACGACGTGGAAATTATGTTGTTCGAGAGCCGCGGCCACGGCGGGTCCACCGAGGTCTTCGCGTTCGCCGCGAGACGAGGAATCGCTGACCGTTACGACTGCGGCGGTCCACTCAGGTGTCGAGGAGGACATCTTCTTCCTCGGCCTTGTCTTCACCGCCGTCGCGATTGGACTCGTCGAGCAGGCGGAGCCCTTCCATCAGCAAGCCCTGCGTGTTCAGTTGGGTGCTGGTTTCCGTAGTTTTCCCTTCGAAGTTGAGCTGGAAATTTCCGCCCGTCCACGTGAGCACCTTAAACACGGCCGGGTCGCCTTTCAGGCTGCCGTAGACGGCATGTACCACCTGTCCCTCATTGAAGTACACGTCGCACTTCTCATCGTCCTTAGTGAGCGTGATGAGACAGCTCTTCCGACCCATTTCGAGAGACTGCATGAGATCGATGACGTTCATCTGCGACAGGCTTCCGCGCAGTACGCCATCGGAAGGTACGGCCTTGGTCATCTTCTCGAGCGCGATCTTGTCGATCACGCGCTTGATGCGGCGCGTGGCTTCCTTCAGGAAAAAAGGCTTCTCGACGAAGTCATCGACCGGATCCTGTTGTGAGAGCCGTTCGTTGATGTCGGTCTTGGTGGCGAGGATGATGGCAGAGAAATTGGCAGTGGCCGGTCGGCTGCGGAGCTTCTCGATCAACTGGCGGCCGTCCATGCCCGGCATGCGATAGTCGGTGACGAGCAGGTCGGGTGGATCGTCGACCGCTTTGAGCAAGGCGTCGGCTGCGTCACCGGCGGTGGCCACCTGTCCCATGGTGGAGAGGGACTGCTTCAACATCCCGAGCACCATGGGATTGTCGTCGACCAGCAGCACCTTGACGTTTGTCGACATGCCTGGCTAAGACTTCCTGCGCGGGCGGGAATAATCCCCGCTTTTCCCGCCGGATTTGCGCTCCAGCACAATCTCGCGGATTTCAATGCCCTTGTCGAGCGCCTTACACATGTCGTACACGGTCAGGGCAGCGACGCTGGCCGCTACCAGCGCCTCCATCTCCACGCCAGTTGCAGCCATGGTGGTAACTTTTGAGGCAATAGCGACGCCATTGTCGCACAGCCGCATGTTCACTTCAACGTGCGCCAGGGCCAGCGGATGGCACATCGGGATGAGGTTCGAGGTCTGCTTGGCCGCCATGATGCCAGCGAGGCGGGCGACCTCGAGTGGATCGCCCTTGGGATTTCTCGGGAGCGCCTTCAGCACCTTGGGCTTGAGCGCAACGAAGGCGCTGGCTTCGGCTTCCCGGCGCGTGACGGACTTGTCGCTGACGTCGACCATGCGGGCGTTGCCGGTGCGGTCGTAGTGGGAAAGCTTGCGGGGCATGGAAGGGATATCTTACAGGGAGAGAGTTTCAATGTTTCAAGGTTTCAGAGTTTCAATGGCTTGAAGCGATCCGAAAGGTAGGGTGAGGCCCTAGCCAAAAAGCCCACGAACCAGGACGAAAGCCAGAAACAGAGCCATCAAGATCAGGAAGGTGCCGCACACCCTTATCGACGTTTCGTAATAGTCACTCTCGACCCAAGCTCGAAAGGGAAACATAAGTGCCGATTTCAGCAAACGAGTGGACGAATAGTGATCTCGATAGAACTGGGCGATACGCCGAGCTTGTGTACCGACATAAGGATGCCAAGTGTGAGACACCAAACAAAGGATAGGGATGTGATCAGTACGTACTTCAAAGTCGTCCCTTCGGAGTCGCCCGGTATCTTAAGAACCTTGAAACTTTCTACCTCACCATCACCGCCACCCATTCGCCCTCGCTGATGCTCTCGCGATCGGGTGGAATGACCACGTAGCAATTCGAGCGTCCCATGGCTGCGAGGTCGCCCGAACCGTGCCATCCGGCCAGTTCGACTTCGGCTTGCTCGAATTCGCCCGACAAGCGACCGGGAAGGAACCGCTTTAGGCCCGTCTTGGTGTGGATATCCGCCTTCAGGCGAGCACGCAGGAAGCGCAATTTTTCTGGAACCATGCCCGCCAGAGCATCCAGCATCGGGCGCACGAAGAGGTCAAACGTCACCATGGTCGAGATGGGGTTGCCGGGAAGGCCGAAGAAATATCGCTCCCGGGCTCGGCCAAACACCACCGGCCTGCCCGGCTGAATTTGCGCGCCGGTGAAGAAGAACTCGGCGCCAAACTCTGACAGCACCTGCTCCACCAGGTCATACTTGCCCATCGACACGCCGCCCGTTAACAGCAGCAGGTCATGTTTCAGTCCCTGCTCCATCAGGAATCGCAGATGAACCGCTTCATCGCGCGCGACGCCGAGCATTCGGGGCGTGCCCCCCGCAGCTTGCACCTGCGCCGCCAGCGAATAGCTGTTGGAGTTGCGAATCTGGTGCGGCCCGGGACGAGCGCCGATTTCCACGATCTCATCGCCGGTCGACAGGATCGCCACTTCCGGGCGTCGGAAGACAGAAAGTGATTCCCGTCCCACGGAGGCGGCCACTGCGATTGCCCCATAGTCGATGCGCGTTCCCGGCTGCAGCAGCGAATCGCCTTGCTTTGCTTCCGAGCCGGCGGGAACAATGTTGTCCCCGGAAGCGATGCCTCGCGTGATGGTAACGCGATTGTCGGTCAGGGACGTGTACTCGACCATCACCACGGCGTCTGCGCCCTCAGGCGCCGGGGCTCCCGTCATGATCCCCGCCGTTTGTCCCGTCTCAAGATTGGCTGGAAGATCTTCAGGGAGGATGCCAGCCTTGATCTCGCCGATCACCTCCAGGGTGACGGGCAGGTTCGCGACATCCGCGGCCTTGACGGCGTAGCCGTCCCGCATGGCTCGTCGGAAGGGCGGGAAATCGCGGTCGGCCACGATCTTTTCCGCTAGAATCCTTCCCGCGCTGCTGAGCAGTTGAGTGGTCTCGGCGACCTGCGGACGCACCTGTGCCGCATGTTGCTCGACAACGCGGCGAGCTTCTTCAAATGTCAGGATCGAAGGTGATTGCGGTGCGGCGGACATGCTGCTGATGATAGCAGTCGCCAGTCTTCAGTCGTCCGTCTGCAACACTGCTTTCCTGACGACTTGTGACTAGCGGCGGACGACGACTACTTTGCCAATTCCTGTCCGAGGATGGCCGCGTTGCTCGCGAACGATGCTCCGGTCTCGAGATCCACCACTCCGTTGCGGACCAGCTTCGCGATCTCGTTGTCGAAGTATTGCATGCCGTCGGCCTCGCCGCTTTTGACGGCGTCCAGCAAGGTCTTGCCCTCGTGCTCACCCTTGTCGACACACTCCCGGGTGCGGCTGTTCGACTTGACGATCTCGAACACGGGGACGCGTCCGGCGCCGTCCGAGCGTGGAATGAGCCGTTGCGAGATGACGAAGCGGAACGACTTGGCCAGGCGCTCGCGAACGTTCTTTTGTTCTTCAGGAGCGAAAGCGCCCGCGATTCGTTCCACCGTCTTGGAAGCGTCGATGGTGTTCAGCGTGGAGAAGACGATCAAACCCATGTCCGCAGCCTCCAGCACCATCTCGATGGTTTCACGGTCGCGCATCTCGCCCACAAAAATGACCTTGGGCGCCTGACGCAACGCGGCACGCAGGGCCAGCGCAAAGTTGGGAGTGTCGCTGTGCAACTCCCGCTGGTGCATGGTGGAGCGCTTGTGATTGTGCAGGAACTCGATGGGATCCTCGATGGTGATGATGTGGTAGTCGCGCTCGCGATTGATGCGATCAAGCAGCGCCGCCACCGTGGAACTCTTGCCGGAAGAAGTCGGTCCGGTCACCAGCACGATTCCGTTGCGCAGGTTGGCGACATCGCCCAGATGGGCGGGCAGGTGCAAGGCGTCAAATTCCGGAATGGCGGTCGGGATCACGCGCATGACCACCGCGCAGCTTCCCCGCTGAATGAAAGCATTCACGCGAAAGCGCGCCAGTCCAGGCAGTCCGTAGGAAATATCGCAAGAGCCCTGCTCGCGCAGCGTGTTGAGGGCCTGCTTATTGTTGCCGATCAGGTCTGCGGCGATGCGGCGGGTATCGTCAGCCGAGAGCGCCGAAAGCCCCTCCATCTGCACGGGGACCAATTGCCCGTAAACTTCCACTTGCGGAGGACGTCCGGGAGAAAAGATCAGGTCGCTGACCTTCTCCGATGCCTTCAGCATCGCCGCCAACAGCGCCTGTGTCGGCACCGCGCCGGACTCGTGGACTCCCTCCAGGGCAACCGAAATCGGGGCTACGCCCGTTGCAGCCATTGCATGCCTCGCTTACGTCCAGGAATTCCTTGCCACAGTGGGGAGAAACCACTGAAAACCGGGGGGAAACTGTCATTACTGTAGCGCTTCACGCGAGCTTCGGCGAAGGACGGAAGGGGTTGCCCCTTAGTAACGTTACCGCGCCAAGTCTTTGGCGCAAATAAGAAGGGCGACCCCTGGGGAGCCGCCCGACCTTCAGAAAATACCCCGCCTACTTCTTGTTGGCAGTGGCGGCTTTCTTCTTGTTGAATCCGGTTTCCACGGAAGCGCCGATGCTGGCCAGCATGTCCTTGGCCGGCTGCGCGTAGTTTCCGGTGGGCGCCAGTTCGAGGTACTTGTTGAACGCGTCGGCGGTGCCGTCGGGGGCAACCATCTTGTCGCCTTTCAAGGTTGCCTTGCCGATCATGTTGACGCCCTTCCAGTAATAAGCGTCGGCCTTGCTGGGATCGACGGCGATGACTTTATCGAAGGCCACGATGGCGTCGTCGACCTTGCCCGCGTTGGTGAGAACCGCGCCGATGTTGAAGTTGTACTGACCGGCCCGGGTGGGATCGAGTTGTGCGGCCTTGTTGTAGTTCGTCACCGCGTCGTCGACCTTGTTGGACTTCGCGTCCGCCTCGGCGAGGTTGTTATAGTAGGCGGCCAGCTTCACGTTGGCCTCCGTATCCTTGGGATCCGGATTCGCTGTCTTGAGATCGATCGCCTTCTGGTAGGACTCAGCCGCTTGCGCGTAACGCTTCTGCTTCTCGGCAGGATCGGTCTGCTTGGGCGCCGACATACGATAGGCATCCCCCAGCTTGAACCAGAGCAGGTCACGGTTGGCATCCACTTGGGTCGCCTCGGTCAACGTTGCGATAGCGGCATCAAAGTTGCCCGCATCGCTGGCGGTTTTCGCAGCCAGCAATTTCTCATTCAGGGTCTTGACCGTGGTGTTCTCTTTTGCCGCCTTGGCTTGGGCTTCTTGTTGAGCCTTCAATTGCTCGGGAGTCAGCCCCTGGCCTTGCGCCTGCGCGGCGGCTTCCTTCTTCAAATCGATGTCCTGGACCAGTTCGTCCAGGCCCACGGTGATGCCGGACATGTAGAAGACCTGCTTTCCATCCGGCGCGAAGAGCGTGACCTTGTATTTCCCCGGCGAGATGCCCAGCGAGAAATACTCGCCCCTCTTGTTGAGTTTCAGGGTGTATTTGCGGCCCGTTTCCACGCTGAGCCATTCCACCGTACCGTCGGTGACTGCCTTGCCTTCCGAGTCCCGGACCACGCCTTTTACCGATCCGGTGGCCTGGGCAAATACCGTCGGTGCACAAAGCCCGAGCACCAGGGCGACCAGCAATGTCCACGCGAAACGTTGTTTCATCGAAGCCTCCAAGAACCTATTTACAATTGCAGATTTCAGATTGCAGATTGAATTCGTGGTCCTTGCTCCCTGCGCCTTCAATCTGCAATCTCAAATCTAGAATTTCTTACCGCGGCGTCGAGAGCGCGACCTGCGAGCCCTGCACGTACGGAATCGGGTCGCGCGCTCCCGCTTCCTGAAAAGCGCGCAGCCGCAACACGCAGCTGTCGCAGACTCCGCACGCCTGATCTTCCCGGCTGTAGCACGACCACGTTAAATCCAAGGGCGCGCCCAATTCAAGGCCAAGGCTCACAATCTGGTGTTTGCGCAGGGCGATCAATGGCGTGGTGATCTCGATGTTTCCGTCCTTCGTGCCCCGTCGAATCACTTCGTTGAAGGCCTCATAGTACGCTCGCCGACAATCGGGATATCCCGAACTATCCTGCTCCACCGCGCCGATACAGATGCGGTTGGCGCCCAGCACTTCGGCCCAACTGACTGCCACCGAGAGAAAATGGGCGTTCCGGAACGGCACATAGGTTACAGGAATCTCTGTACCGATAGTGTGAGATTCAGGCACGGCGATTTTGGCATCCGTCAGCGCCGAACCCCCGATGGCGCATAACGCTTCGTTCCGGACCACGAGCCGCTCGCGAATCCCCAGCCGGTCACATATTCCGAGGAAGGCGTGTCGCTCGCGCTGCTCGGTTCGCTGGCCGTAGCTGATATGCAGGGCCGCTGCTTCGGAATCGCGCGCAGCCAGCGCCGCGCACACGCATGAATCCATGCCACCGCTAAGCAGCACAATCGAGCGTATTTTGGGGATCATCATAAATTTAGATGCGGGAGTAAGGGCCCGAAAGCAGCCTTAAATTCAGCCCATCCCGCTTGTGTGCCGGGTGCCGGGCGCGCTGAATCCGCCCCTGCGCGTCAGACCCCTTTCAAGGCCGGGTCCCAGATAAACTTATGAATTTGCAAGCCAAGCCGTGCCTTGACGTCGTCGGCGATCATCCATTCTGCCAGGCGTTGCGGATCCAGCAAGCAGTGCGAAACATCGCGCGGGCCGATGGCGTCCTTGCGAAATGCTGGAGAGAAAATCACCGCTCTCACCCGCGTATCCAGATTGTGCCGGGACACGAAGTCCCTGGCAAATTCGTAGTCCTCCCGATCGCTGATTACGAACTTCACTTCATCGTTGGAAGTGAGCGCATCCAGATTCGCCAAGTCAAACGTATCGGGTGCACCGGAGCTGGGGCACTTCACGTCTACGATCTTCACCACCGCTTTGGGGACTCGAGCCAGAGGCCGTTCGCCGCTGGTTTCGATCAGCACCGTGAAATCCTCGTGCAGCAGGCGCTCCATCAAGGGCACGAGTTCGCGCTCCTGCAACAGCGGTTCCCCACCCGTGATCTCCACCAGTCCGCCATTGCGGCTGAGGCGGGAAACTTCAGTGAAAACGCTGTCGGCTGTCATCCGCTGGCCGCCGGTGAAGGTGTACTCACTGTCACACCACGAGCAGCGCAGGTTGCAACCCGTCAGCCGGACGAACACACAGGGCAGGCCCGCGAACGTCGATTCGCCCTGGAGCGACTTGTAGATTTCGGTGATCTGCATGAAGCCGTCGCTAGTCGTTGGTCCTTGGTCGTTGGCCGTGAGCGACGAGGCGTCCTCGCCCGTCAACTGAGACTCGCCAGTAGGCCTTACTCGGAGTACTTTGCGGTCGTCGTATCCGTCTCGAAAATCGTGACGTCTCTCACGAAGACCCTGCCGTTGGTGACGCTTTTCAGCTTGCCGTTGGTTTCGTCGTAGAAGTACTTCGCGAGGTTTTCGGCCGAGGGGTTCAGTTCGGTGAAGGGAGCGACCTCGTTGATCATCTGGTGGTCGAGCCGCTCGATGACGTGCTTCATCACATCCCGTAAATCCTTGAAATCCAGCAGCAACCCGGCTTTATCCAGGTCCTTTCCAGCCAGCGTCACCCGGACTTTATAGTTATGTCCGTGCGGGTTCTCGCACTTGCCCTTGTAATTGCGCAGGTAGTGCCCCGCCGCGAACGTATCCTCGACTGTTACCTCGTACATGAATCCCCCGGCAGAGCGCCGCCTACAGGGCGTCCGCGCACCGCACCGTAACCTATTATTCTACGCGACTGCTTTTCCATGCGACAATAGTGCTTCCTGTCATGACCCTGTTGCAGAACCCAGCCATCACTCCGGAACTCATCCGGGAGCACGGCTTGACGCCGGACGAGTACGCCAAAATCGAGCAACTGCTCGGCGGGCGTGCACCCACCCTGACCGAACTCGGCATCTTCAGCGTGATGTGGAGCGAGCACTGCTCCTACAAGTCCTCGCGCGTGCACCTTAAACGGCTGCCGACGCGCAGCAAGTTGGTGGTGCAGGGGCCGGGAGAGAATGCCGGCATCATCGACATCGGCGACGGCTGGGCGTGCGCGTTCAAGATCGAATCGCACAACCATCCTTCGTTTATTGAGCCGTTTCAGGGGGCGACCACCGGGGTCGGCGGGATTCTGCGGGACATTTTCACCATGGGCGCGCGGCCCGTCGCGGTGATGGATTCTTTGCGGTTTGGGCCGATTGAAGAATCTAGGGCAGAAACAACATCAAAGGCCGCGGGCGGGGGCGCCCGCGCTACACCGGCTGAGCTTCACAAGAATCACTCCACCATGGAAGGCGTCGTCAGTGGGGTGGCTTCTTACGGGAATTGCTTCGGCGTGCCGAATCTTGGGGGGGAGACGCAGTTTGAGGCTTGCTACTCGGGCAACCCGCTGGTGAATGCGTTTGCGCTTGGATTGGTGCGGCGCGATCAGATCTTCTATGCGAAGGCGGCAGGCGAAGGCAATCCCGTGATTTACGTCGGCGCGAAGACCGGGCGCGATGGCATTCACGGCGCGACCATGGCCTCGGAAGAATTCAGCGAAGCGTCGGAAGCGAAGCGGCCCAATGTGCAGGTGGGTGATCCGTTCCTCGAGAAGCTTCTGCTGGAAGCCTGTCTCGAGGCAATGCAGACGGGCGCGGTGGTCGGTATTCAAGATATGGGCGCGGCCGGCCTTACTTGTTCGACCTGCGAGATGGGAGCGCGCGGCAAAGTGGGCCTCGAGATCGAACTCGATCGCGTTCCGCAGCGGGAGACTGGCATGTCGGCTTACGAGATCATGCTCTCGGAATCGCAGGAACGCATGCTGCTGGTCGCCGAGAAGGGCCGCGAGCCGGAAGTGTTTCGCGTATTCGAGAAGTGGGGCCTCGATGCGGTCGAAGTCGGGCACGTTACGCGCGACAACGTAATGCGGGTGCGACAGCATGGCGAACTGGTGGCGGAGATTCCGAATGAGGCTCTGACCGATGATGCGCCGGTCTACAAGCGTCCGCTGGAGCGATGGGAGCCGCCGGTGGAGCGCGAGATGCCGGCGCACATCAAGCTGGCCGGACCCGGCGATCTGACCGAAAACTTCAAACAGTTGCTGGCCAATCCGAACATCTGCGGCAAGCGCTGGGTCTGGCAACAGTACGACCACATGGTGCAGACCAATACGGTCGAAGGGCCGGGCGCGGCCGACGCAGGCGTCATTCGTATCAAAGGCTCGCAACGCGGGCTCGCGATGGCGCTCGATGGCAACGGACGCTGGTGCTATCTCGATCCGCGGTTAGGCGCGATGCATGCGGTCGCTGAGGCCTGCCGTAACGTCGCCTGTGCGGGCGCCACAGCAATCGGCGCCACCAATTGCCTCAACTTCGGAAATCCCGAGAAGCCGCACATCATGTGGCAGTTCTCACAAACCATCGACGGCATCACGAAGGCGTGCGAAGAGCTCGAAGTGCCGATTACGGGCGGCAATGTCAGCTTCTACAACGAGACTTTGGGCGAAGGCATCTATCCGACGCCGGTGCTGGGCATTGTCGGCATTCTTGAGGACGTGCACAAAACCGCGAAGATGGAGTTCCGCGAGGCCGGACGCACGATTGTGCTATTGCGCGGGAGTGAGCCGGGCGATATCACGGATGCAGAATCTGAATTTGGATCTGCGGAATACGCGAAGGAAATCCTGGGCGCGGTGTGGGGATATCCGCCCGAACTGGATCTGGAGAAGGAAGCGGCCTTGCAGCGTGGGTTAGTCGAGATGATTCAGGGTGGGCTGGTCGAGTCGGCACACGATTGTTCTTCGGGCGGGCTCGCCGTGGCTTTGGCTGAGTCTGCATTTCCGAAGGGGATCGGGCTGCGGGTGGATATCGCGTCGAACCGGCTGCCGGCGGAATTTGCGCTGTTTGGCGAGGATGCGAGCCGGGTGATTTTGGCTTGCGACCCGGCGCGGCTGGCGGGAATCAAACAGATAGCGGGAAAGCACGGACTTTCGGTCGATACGCTGGGGGAGACAATTCCCGGGCAGGTTGAGATCAAGCTGGATGGGCGGGTCGTGATTTCGGCTTCGGTGGATGAGTTGAGTGAGACTTACGAAGCGGCACTCGAGAAGGCTCTGCGGACGGAGCTTGAGGTGGTGGCGGCGGACTGAGAGCGATCTCAGATTTTTGATTGCAGATTGCAGATTGAAAAACTGCGGTGAGGCAGCGATGGAATTCTTGATTGAGGCTATTGAGAAGTTGTCAGCCACTCCAGAAAGAGCGGCCGAGTTGGCGCGCGGACTCTCGGAGGAGCAACTGTCGCGCAAGCCCAGTCCCGAACTCTTTTCGCTGCAAGAGAGCATCCTGCACCTGCGAGACATCGATGTGGAAGGCTACGAGCCGCGGGTTCGGCGTATTCTCGAGGAAGATGAGCCATTACTTGGCGACGTGAACGGCGCGAAGCTGGCCCGCGACCGTAATTACAATGCGCAGCCGGTTGAACCGGCGCTGGCGGAGTTGGCGATGGTGCGGGCTTCGAGCTTGGAACGGCTCCAAGGCTGCACCGACGCCGACCTCGAACGCACCGCCCAGATGGAGGGTGCCGGCGTGGTTACGTTACGCCGGTTGCTGGAAATGTGGATGGAGCATGACGCGGATCACCTAGGCGACATGATCGAGATGCGACGGGCGATAGAGGCGAACGATCCGAAGCCTTCGTTTGGGAGACATCAGGCAGCGTAGGGCGGCTGACGGCTGATAGCTGACAGCTCAAGCTAAGGGCTAATTGCTAATGGCTATTTCCGACAAATTTCGCGAAGAGTGTGGGGTGGTGGCGATCTATGCGCACCCCGAGGCGGAGAAGCTCGCCTACCTCGGTCTGCACGCTTTGCAGCACCGCGGACAGGAGTCGGCGGGCATTGTCAGCTCCGACGGGATGACGCTCCACGCGCACAAGGCCATGGGGCTGGTCGCGGATATTTTTGTCGAGGACGTGCTGGCCAAACTGCGGGGAACCCTGGCTATCGGGCACACTCGATACTCGACCGCGGGGGACTCGGCGCTACTGAATGCGCAGCCGATCCTCGTTCAATCGAATAAAGGATCGATCGCGGTTGCGCACAACGGCAACTTGGTCAACGCGCTGGAGATTCGCTCGCGGCTGGAAGCGCAGGGCTCAATTTTCCAGACTACCAGCGACACAGAAGTGATCGTGCACCTGATCGCGTTGTCGCGCGAGCACACGCTGCCCGAAGCGATGGCCGATGCCCTGCGGCGAGTCGAGGGCGCATTCTCGTTGGTTATGGTGAGCGCGGACCGGGTTTTTGCGGCACGCGATCCGCGCGGTTTTCGGCCGCTGGCCATGGGACGCATTCCGGCCGCGGAAGGCGTGCGCAAGGACACGATCGTGTTTGCATCGGAAACTTGCGCCTTCGATCTGATCGGCGCGGTTTACGAGCGCGATGTGAAGCCCGGCGAACTCGTGATTGTCGGCCCCGAGGGCGTGACTTCGCGGTTCTATTCCCCGACCGGACCGCAATCGAGCTGCATTTTCGAGCACGTGTACTTCTCGCGTCCCGATAGCCAGGTGTTTGGCCGGTCGGTCCAGGAAAGCCGCGAGAACCTGGGGCGGCAGCTAGCCCGCGAAGCGCCGACCGACGCGGACGTCGTTGTGCCGGTGCCGGACTCGGGCGTCACTGCGGCCGTCGGTTATGCGGCACAGAGCGGCATTCCATTTCGCTTCGGCCTGATCCGCAATCACTACGTAGGGCGCACCTTCATCGAGCCCAAGCAGACGGTGCGCGATTTCGGCGTGCGTCTGAAGTTGAATCCGGTGCGGTCGCTATTGGAAGGCAAGCGCGTGGTGCTGATCGACGACTCGATCGTGCGCGGCACGACCAGCAAGAAGATCGTACGCATGGTGCGCAACGCGGGGGCGTCCGAAGTGCACATGCGCATATCGTGTCCGCCGACCATATCGCCGTGCTTTTACGGAGTGGATACGCCTTCCAAGAATCAGCTGATCGCGGCCAATAAGTCGATCGAAGAAATCCGTGAATATATTGGAGCGGATTCGCTTGCCTATCTGTCGCTCGAGGGTCTGAAGAAGGCCTGCGGCGAGGGCGAGAAGACCGACTACTGCACGGCCTGCTACACGGGAATCTACCCAACCAACTGGGTCGATGTCGAAGAAATTCAGACTGCGACCAGCAGCAAGCGATAAGTCCAGCTTCAGTTGGTCGTTCGCCCGACGCCCGAATCCCGCTTTGGGCTCAGGATTGGCAAGAAAAACTCTTCCCTCAGATTCAGCTTGACTCACAACCTTTCCTTGCACTAAAACCTGTGTCCCTGACGCAATTCCGCGAGGAACGCCGGGTTTGGAGCCAACCGCGACTTGGGCGCTATGGATTGGTCCTCAAGGCAGTCATCCCGTGGAAGCGGCACTTTCCCTAAGGCCGATGCAAGGCCGAGATTGACCGGGTGAGCAGCGCCCATTCTCCCGGAAGACCATTCTCTGGCGGCACCGCGCCGTCAACATCCCCACCCTTTCTCAACCTCAAGGAGGATCCTTCCGTGGCCGCTCCCTCGATTCGATACACGCGCTCGCTAGTACTCGCCATGACCGTTGTCGCCATCGGATTCACAGCTCAGGCGCAAGTTCCCAAACCACAAAGCCTGGAGGATTTCGTCACCTACATGCAAACGCACCACAAAGCCCCATTTGACCGCGAGGGCGCAGAGATCCCTCCCACCGGGCGGCAACAACTGGTGCAACGGATGCAAAAATTGGGGACCGCAAAATTGGCGTCGATGGCAACCGCTGCCGCTGCCACTGCGGGCGCCAATGTGAAAGTGAATCGCGACCGGAATCCCTGGCCCAAAGCCGAAATCGGGCTGGCCGTGGACCCGGTGAACGGCAAGAACTTCGTGGTGATGTCGAATGACTTCCGGGAGAACTACGATCACCAGTTCTTCCACGTCTCGACCAACGGCGGGCTGGCCTGGACGGATGACTCGATGGTGATCGGCGTCGACCCGGTCACGGAGTTCGCTCCCTACAACTTCCAGAGCGATCCGGGAGTGGCGTTCGACGACAAGGGGCAGAGCTACCTCTCGACGATTTCAGGCAACACGCTGCTGGACTTCAACGTGGACGGGGTGTACGCGAACTTCGATACCCAGGTGGAAGAGGCGCAGGGCTTCGCCAACGGCGCCTACGCATCGCTGGTGCCGAATATCGTCGACAACCAGCAGTGCAGCGGCGCCACCAACTTCGTGTGTCCCGCGCAGCTTGATAAGCCGCTGATCACGGTGGACTCGGTGCCGGGCAGCCCGAACAACGGCACCATATACGTGTATTACACGCTGTTCTGCAACGATCAGCCCTGCGTCGACGGGACGGCGCACGTTCCACCGTTCTCTTCGGCGATTCTGGAATCGCACGCTGCCGGGGCGAATCTGCCGTTCTCCGCGCCTGCGAAGGTGAGCGGGTCATTCGTGCAGGACCAGTTCTCGGCCATGGTCATCGACAGCCACGGCACACCGCATGTCTTCTTCGATGACTTCACGGCGGCCAGCGGGGTTGTCCGGATGCGGATGTCGACCCGGAAGAACGGCGTGTGGCAAGTGACGCCCACCCCGGTTGCGAGTTTCTTCTACAACGGCATGAACAGCCTGAACTGGGGCTTCCGCGACTTCGGTACCGAAGCGCCCGGCTGCGGAATCGTGGGCGACACGGCCTACTGCGCGTTCTCGGCCAGCCAGATTGCGGGCGGTCCGCTCGAAGGAACCCCCAGCGTGTACGTGGCGGTGGTGAACACGCAGACGGGTGTGTCCAGCATCCATCGCGTTAACAACGATCCGTTCGGCAATGGCCGCCATCACTTCTTCCCGTGGGCCACTGGAAAGAGCGATGGCTCGGTCTATGTCGGATGGTACGACGATCGCAACGATCCGGCGCTGACCAAGGTGGAATACTTTGTCGGCAAGTCGACCGACGGGGGCAACACCTTCCCGACCCAGCAGGCGGTCAGCACGAGGTCGTTCAATCCGTGCGTGGGCTTCCCGGGTTGCGGATTCTTCGGCGACTACACGCAGATTGTGGCGGGACCGGACGGGGTGGTGCACGCCGCGTGGTCCGATACCCGCGATGGGGCGACGATGCAGATCTATACACAGGCGGTTACCTGGTAAAGGGAACACGTTGTTTAAAGAAGGCTCCCGTGTTTTGCGGGAGCCTTTTTTATTTCGGAGACGCGTACCAGCGTATGCGTGCCACGAGCGCAAGGCGGGCAGGAGTGCCCGCTCCACACAGGCAAATCTCAGAAGTGGAATTTCAGGGCGCCTCCCACCGTGCGCGAGGGGGCGTACTGGATGGGAATTTCTTCACTCTCTTTAGCGATCTGGTAGACGCTGTTGGAAACGTTGGTGACATCGAATTCGAAGTCGAGCCGGCGCGCTTCCGCGTTCCAGACGGTCAGACCGGTGGCCAGATCGCAGGTGAAGTGCTGGGGCAGGCGCGGCCCGTTCTCGACGATCGTGCCGCTGCCGTAGCGCAGCGCGCTGCCGCCCCAGAATCCGCGCCAGCGGTTGTGATAGAAGATCTGCGCGGTACCGGTGTGTGTCTGGTCAAAGGCGGGAACGATGCGCTCGCCCGCGACTAGCGGTTCGTCTCCGGCGAAGCCTCCCGTGATCGGGCCGTAGAAATATGTGCGGGAAAGCGCGTACTGGAACCGTCCGGTAATGCCGAGGCGCTCCAATTGCTTCATGTTCAGCACGAGTTCGGCGCCGCTGGAACGGGCGGCATGGAAGTTGATCGGTACGAAGATGCGGCTGATGGAGATCTCGTGGTTCTCGAACGAGTCACGCCCGGTGTGCAGGTAGGCGTTCAGCTCGAGGCTGACGCGCGGGTGCAATTCCTGCGACCATCCAACCTCGTAGTAATGCTGGCGGTAGGCGCGCACGTTGCCGACACGCTGGTCGGGATCGGCGGCGTTGTTCCCGATGAAACTGGCCAGCAGGGAATACTCGATGGGCGGCGGCGAGAAGTAGCGGTTGTAGGCGGCGTGCAGCACCGACTTCGTGCGATTGAAATGATAAGCGAGTCCCACTCGCGGGCTCACCTGGGCCGCGGTGGTGACCAGGTCGAAGTAGTCGTAACGGGCGCCGAGGTCGATCCACAGGTTGCGCACGGGCGAGAAATGATCCTGCAGGTAAATGCTGGCCTGGCCGCCATGCAGGCCGCCGCTGAAATTTGGAAAGACATCCGGATCGCCGCGGCTGTCGAAAGAGAAACTCTCGAGCTCCCGCAGGCGAACCAGGTCAACTCCGGCCCGGATGACGTGACCCCGCCACACATGCGAAAGATCACTCTTGATGCCGAGCGTGAGCGGCGCGCGGGATGCCGAAGACAGCGGCGTGTCCGGATCGGTCGTGGGCAACACGCGATCGGATCCGACTCGTTCGTACAACGACGTCGAAAGCAGGGTCTCGGGCGAGAAAGTGTGATACCAGCTCAGGATAGCGGTTTGCTGGCGAAGATGGCGCTGGGCATCGCGTCCCGCTTCCTGATCTTCCGTGATGTTGGGTTGTTGAAAATTTGCGCCACTGCCCATCAGGAGAAGCTTGAACGCGTCTTTCGTTCCGGAGCGGTAGTCGAACTGCGCGGTGGCGCGCGAGCCTTTGCCGAAGTCGTAAAGCTCCTTGGGTTCGGGCGGATCGAGGTAGCGGCCCGAAGTGAATCCGTCGACGAAGAAGTAGTAGCCCAGGTTGCCGGCCTGACCGCCGTAGTCGGCATTGAGATCGTAGTTGTCGAGCGTGGCACCACGGAAATTTACG
>Ga0307469_10000126_pt1 | contig 29635 bp, 33 predicted proteins | sample atmos_gasesAM2C__FD_203084 | JGI IMG/M metagenome (GOLD analysis project Ga0307469, IMG submission 203084) | Hardwood forest soil microbial communities from Morgan-Monroe State Forest, Indiana, United States - atmos_gasesAM2C_515 | ecosystem: Environmental > Terrestrial > Soil > Temperate... | reverse complement strand
ACACGGTTCCCGTCGCCGTTCCGGGGATCGTGTTCCTCTCCGGCGGACAGGAAGACATCCCGGCCACCGAGAACCTGAACGAGATGAACTCACTCGGCCCCCATGCCTGGGAGCTGTCCTTCTCCTACGGACGCGCGCTGCAAGCGCCGGCGCTCAAGGCGTGGAAGGGCGAAGGATCCAACGTCGAGGCCGGACAGCGCGAGCTCCTGCACCGCGCGATCTGCAACGGCGCGGCGCGCGACGGACGGTACTCGGCGGAACTCGAGAACGCCGCGTAACTACGGCGTCGCGCTCGGCGGCGGCGTCTGCGTCAGCAGCCCGGACGGGATCGGGTTTGGCTGCGAGACGTCCGGTCCCGGCGTGACCCCCGGGACCGTCGTCGATCCCGGCGCGACCTCGGGGTGCTTGATCGAGTAGGGGTTCGGCAGGATCGCGCTGCCCTTCGGGCCGAACTGCATCACGAGGACGTCGCCGTTGTGCGGCAGGAACTTCGCGGGGTCGCCCTTCACGGCCTTCCCCTTATTGGTGAAGATCCACTTGTAGTGCTTCTTGTTCGAGCACGTATCGCCGTCCTTGAGCGACTGGCCGGTCGGGAACGTCATGATGCGGTGTCCCTTGGCGTCCTGCGTGAAGGTCGTCTCGTACAGCAACAGGAAGTTGCCGAGGTTCGCGTTGTCCCCGGTGTACTGCGGGCTGCTCGGGTGGATGTGGAGGAATCCGTCACCGTGCGAGTGGAGCTCGCCCTCCACCGTGGGGTAGTTCTGCATGCGCTTGCCACAGATGTAGATCTTGTAGGACGCGTGCCAGTGCTCGCCGGCGATCGCGCCGCGCGTGATCGGTGGCGGATGGAGGACGGAGTACGCGCCGAACGCTCCGCCTCCGACCAAGAGCACGGTGACGATGACGAGCAGCACGATCGTGCCCTTGCGGCGCGGATTGACGCCCCGACGGGCGGCGGCGCGGCGTTGCTGTCTCGTTTTCGGCATCTAGGTGATGACTCGTCCGGCTCGGATCCGCTGGAGCGGAACGGTCACGAGCGTATCGTCCTTCTTCCTGATGTGAAGGATGGGCGCACCGTCCCGCACATCGGCGCGCTCGAGGATGCCGACCGCCTCTTGACGCGCGCCGTCGTCGTCGTAGAACTGCACGGTGACGCGCTTGCCGACGTCCGTCGGACGGATCGAGACAGTTACCGCTATCCCTCGAGCTGCGGAGCGTACGCGCTCTGCGATGCGCCGCCGGCCGCGTCGGCGTGCTCGGTGAAGAAGTTGGCGTTGATCGCGATGTACTCCTTCCACTCCTGCGGAACGTCGTCGGAGGGGAAGATCGCGTCCACGGGGCAAACGGGCATGCACGCGTCGCAGTCCACGCACTCGGTCGGGTGGATGAACAGCTGGGGGCCGAGCTCGTAGATGCAGTCGACGGGGCACTCCTCGACGCAAGCCCGGTCCTTGATGTCGACGCAGGGCTCGCAGATGACGTACGCCATTTCCTCGTATCTCCTGTGTGTCGGGTTACGCTGCCTGGGTGGCCCCTGTATGACCAAGGGTCACCGAAGCGCCATCACTATACTGATGGGCCTGTACCGCCTGCTCGCACAAATACAAGGGGAGATCTCCGTGACGAAAGCCGCCACCCTCGGTCAACTCAAGGAATCCGGGTACACGCCCAAGCCCGTCCGGAGCGAGCTCCGGGACAACCTGCTCACGAAGCTTCGCCTCGGGGAGCCCGTCTTCACGGGGATCGTGGGCTACGACGAGACCGTCGTCCCGGCCGTCGAGAACGCGATCCTCGCCGGACACGACATCATCTTCCTCGGCGAACGCGGTCAGGCGAAGTCGCGGATCATGCGCGACCTGACGAAGCTCCTCGACCCCGAGATCCCGGCCGTCGCCGGGTGCGAGATCAACGACGATCCGTTGGCTCCCTTCTGCAGTGCCTGCCGGACGCTTCTCGCTGAGCACGGGGACGACACCCCGATCGTGTGGCTCACGCCCGACGACCGCTACGCAGAGAAGCTCGCGACCCCGGACATCTCCGTCGCCGACCTGATCGGTGAGGTCGACCCGATCAAGGTCGCCGAGGGTCGGTACCTCTCGGACGAGCTCACGATCCACTACGGCCTCATCCCGCGCGTGAACCGCGGCGTGTTCGCGATCAACGAGTTGCCGGACCTCGCGGAGCGCATCCAGGTCGCGCTGCTGAACCTCCTCGAAGAGCGCGACATCCAGATCCGCGGCTACAAGATCCGGTTGCCGCTCGACATCATGCTCTGCGCGTCCGCGAACCCCGAGGACTACACCAATCGCGGACGGATCATCACGCCGCTCAAGGACCGCTTCGGCGCCCAGATCCGCACGCATTACCCGACGACGACCGATGAAGAGGTCGACATCATGGTGCAGGAGGCGCACCCGCTCGACGTCGGCGTGCCCGTCCGCTTCCCGAGGTACATGAAGGAGATCATCGCCGAGCTCACGCACCAGGCTCGACGCTCGCCGCAGGTCAATCAGCGCTCCGGTGTTTCTGTCCGTCTGTCGATCTGCAACTTCGAGACCGTCGGTGCGTCCGCGGTGAAGCGCTCCGTCCGGCTCGCCGAAACGGAAGCCGTTCCGCGCATCTCGGACCTCGAAGCCGTCGCGTCGTCGACGCTCGGCAAGATCGAGGTCGAAGCGCTCGAAGAGGGACGCGAGATCGACATCCTGACGAAGCTCATCCGTCAGGCCGTGTTCGCGGTCTTCCAGCGCGAGCTGCGCGGCGAAGCCTTCGCCGAGCTGATCCAACGCTTCGACGACGAAGGGCTGATCGTGGAAGCGGCCGCGGCGCTCGGGTCAGAGGAGTTCTGCCGGCAGTTCGGCGACCTGAAGGGTATGGCCCGCGCGCTCGAGAAACTCGAAGCGGGGGAGTCGCCGGCGACGACGGCAGCCGCGCTCGAGTTCATCTGCGAAGGCTTGCATCTGGGTAAGCGTCTGAACAAGACACCGACGGCTGCCGGAGCACGGTACGGGCGGTAGCTGTGGTTGCGTTGGTACCGGCTGCAGGGGTGTGCCAGCGCTAGACTCGGACATACTCGGCCGCTCCCGCGCTTCGCGCGCTCGCTACCCTGCGTAACTCGCGCGCCGTCACACCCCTGCAGCCGTGGCGAAACGCGGGACGATGAAACCGATGACTTCAGACGTCGAACGAGTCGCGGCGTTGCTTGCGGACGTGATGCGCGACGTCGAAACGACGACATCGTTTTGCTGGAGCGCCCGTGTCGGCACTTACGACGAATGGGTGGCAGAGGATCCGCTCGCGCACATGCCGCACGACGGCACGATGGTGACTGTTTACATCGACGGCGACCACTTCCTTCTGAGCTTCGCCGTCGAGCTCGCCCTTAGCAACGCCGAGATATCCACCGGCCTTGCGTCGGCCATCCAAGACGAGGTGATAGACGAATTGCAAGGGGCGTGGCCGTTGTGCCCGCGTCACGATCATCCGCTCGACGCGACGGTCTTGCACGGCCTCGCGGTCTGGACATGCCCACACGACGGATCGTTCGTAGCGGCGATCGGTGGGCTTGACGCGGGCTAGCGCGGCTTTCCGGCCCCCGTTCCCGAACTAAAGGTCTTCGCCCCCTCAGGCGTCTCTTCCTCGAGGTTGACGATCTGCGGGGGGCTTATGCGACTGCGGGCGATGGTGTTCATGGCGTTCTGCGCCGTTCTGGTTGGCTTCGTTCCGGCGGCGGGGGCCGGTCTGTCCTACGCCGTTTCCGCCTTCGGCCCTCCACGCTCAAATGAGAGGAAGGTGTGATGAGACGACGGATCGGAGTGGTACTCGCGTGCTTGGTGATCTGGGGTCTTCCGCCGGGATCGACGGCCGGCGCGACGGCTGCGAAGGGGACGACGACAACCATCGTGGCGGGCGGATGGGAGGCCACCCCGGCGATCCCCGTCATCACAGGTGGCGATCCGCGGAAGTGCGTCTTCACGTCGCAAGCGCCGGCAACGCTGCACGGCGCGTTCGACGGCGTCTGGCACGAAGTCGCGATGACTGCGCGATGCGACACGAGCAAGCTTCCGAACAGCATGCCCGTTACGAACAGCGGAACCGGAACGCTCGACGTCATCTACGCGCGGGACCACAGCCGGGGTTCGTTCGCGTGGAAGGGCACGTGGACGCTCGAGTTCATATCTGGACAGATCCAAGGAGTCTTCGACATCACCTCGGCCAGCGGGGATCCCACGTTCCGTTGCTCGACGCTCCATCTGACGTTCGATGGATACATCACCAACGCCACCGCGTTCGGTGGCTACACCGGGAAGTGGATCCATGGGTGTAGAACGTAGACCGCGAAGTGATCTGAGCGGGATGGTGGCATGGCGCGAGCGTTGTTCGGACGAGATCGGACGGTTCGTCCGGTGACCTATGCGTTACCAGCGCGCGCGATGGTGAGGGAGCGATCGGTTGCCACGAGCGAAGAGCTCGAGCTCTTCTGCCGATCCGAGCATCCGAAGATCGTCGGCTTCCTCACGCTGTTCTGTGGCGACCGTGAGACGGCCCTCGAACTCGCGCAGGAAACGATGATCCGCGTCGTCCAGCACTGGAAGAAGGTCCGTGGGATGGAAGCACCGAGCGCCTGGACTCATCGCGTCGCCGTGAACCTCGCCAACTCATGGTTACGACGACGGATCGTTGCGCGTCGCGTGGAGCGTCACCTGCGTGAGGACGACTTCCACGTCGATCCGGACGGAGCAGCCGCCATCGCCGTGCGCGAGGCGATCGCGAAGCTGGCGCCGCGTCAGCGCGCTGCGATCGTGCTGAAGTTCTACGCCGACCTTCCGACCGACGACATCGCGGAGATCATGCGTTGCAAGCCCGGAACCGTCTGGGCGCTCACGAACCAAGGTCTAGCGTCACTGCGTCGCGCGGGCCTCGCTGCGGAGGTTGAAGATGCCTGATCTCGGAAGCACACTGAAGCGCGCAGCCGACACGAGCGCACCGCCGCTGGACTTTGACGCGCTCGTGACGACCGCGCGCTTGCGGAAGCAACGGCGCTCCGTCGCTTGGACCGCGGTCGCCGTCGTCGTCGCCCTCGTGTTGGCATGGCCGACGTTGCGGGGTGCGCTAACGGAGGCGCACCTCGTCGGTCACACCGGCGGCAACCACCCGAACGTCCATGCAACACCGACACCTCGGCCGGCGAAGCGGCGCGCTCATGACTCCCGACACCAGGGAAGTCTGCCGCTCTTCCGGCCCGGCTCTTCGGGTGTGTTGTCCGCGGGCGACGGGGCGGGGGGTGCGGGCGGTTCTGCGTCACAACTGAGCCTCCAAGGCCACATCGCGTTCACCGACTCGAACGGCGTTGAGGTCCTGGACGCTGCGACGAAACGTGTCCATCGAGTCATCTCGACGGGTGCGCAGGTGGCAGCAGCCCGCGACGGTTCACGGCTTGCGTACACCTTCGGCAACGGCGTCGGATACATCTTGGGCGTCGTCCGTGCCGACGGGACTGGGAACAAGTGGCTCGCGAACATGGATGGCAAGTACCTGTTCGCGCCGGCGTGGTCGCCCGACGGCTCCCGCATCCTCTTCGTCGTCGACGATCTCAACTCAACCGGCAGCGTCCAGCCTTCGAAGTACTCGATGTGGATCGTCAACGCCGACGGTTCCGGTCTGCGTTCGTTCAACGAGATCCCTGCGAGCGACGCTCCCATCGACCCGGCGTGGTCTCCTGACGGCACCAAGATCGCGTACGCGTCGGTGAATGACGAGACGACGCCGGCACAGTCGTATCCGCGAGCGGCGACGATCAAGATCTACGACTTCAAGACCGGCAGACGCACGACGGTGATTGGCGGCAACGAACCCGCGTGGTCTCCGGACGGTTCTATGCTCGCCTTCCAGAACACCGACCAGGGGATCGAGGTGCTGGATCTGGCGACCGGAGCCCGGAGGATCCTCGATTACGGCGAGGCGTCCTACACGATCGAGGCCGGACACACGATGGGCCCGTCGTTCTCGCCGGACGGGCGCGTCGTCGCGTATACGCGTTCTCCGAACAGTGACAAAGCTGTGAGCGGCGGGCGGCTCTGGTACGTGCCGCTCGACGGCCCACGCGACGGGTCGGGCGGCCGACAGTTGTTGTCGCAAGGCTCCACGCCATCGTGGACGCCGTAGATAAGCGAAGGCCCCGTCCGGGGACGGGGCCTTCGAACTTCTGAGATGTGCTGCTCTTAGGACGTGATCTCCTTGAGCTTCGCCTGGAGGTCGGCGGCGCCCGCGGACGGCTGCTGCGTCTGCATCGCCATCAGCTTGGACATGTCGCCTTCGACCTTGATCTGGCCCTGCATGAAGGCCTGCATGCCGGCCTGCTGGTTGCCCTCGATGAAGACCGACTTCGCGACCTCGTAGGGCACCGTCATCTTCGTCGGCGCGCCGTCGACGAGGCCCTGTGCGAACTCGCCGTTCGCCATGTGGATCTCTTTGTCGCCGGACGGACCGCCCGTCACGACGATGTTCAGCGTGAGGTCGCCGGCCTGACCGGCGTCGGCGCCGGCTTCGTCGGCGATCTTCTTCGCCTCGGCGAACCATTCATCCGAAAGGAACTCGAATCCCATCTCTTCTCCTCCTCTGGTGTTCGAACTACCCGGCAGTCTGGAACCTGATCGGCAACGTCTGCAAACCGCGCAACACGAAGTTCTCCTTGTAGACCGGTTCATCGACGGCGACCTCGAAGCTCGGGATCTTCTCGGCGAGCGTCCGGATCGCGATCGTCGACTCGAGACGCGCGAGTGGCGCGCCGACGCAGAAGTGGATCCCGGCACCGAACGAGACGTGGTTCGCCGCGTTCGACCTGGTGATGTCGAATTCCTGAGCGGTCGCACCGAACTCATCAGGGTCGCGATTCGCCGCGCCGAGCACGGTGATCGCCTGCTGGCCCTTCTCGATCGTCTGTCCGCCGACGACGATGTCGGTCATCGAGATCCGTCCGGAGATCTGGACGGGAGGGTCGAATCGCAGCACCTCTTCGATCGTCGACCGAGCGAGTCCCTTCGGGTCACCGACGAGCTTCGCGTACTGATCGGGGTGGCGTCCGAGCTGCAGGACGCTGTTCCCGATCAGGTTGACGGTCGTCTCGAAGCCGGCGATCAGGAGCAGGCCGAGGGTCGAGAGGAGTTCCTCATGCGACAGCTTGTCGCCACCTTCTTCGGCTTGTATGAGGGCCGACAGCATGTCGTCGCCCGGCTTCTTACGGCGCTCGGCAACGAGCTGCTCGAAGTACGCCCGGAGCGAGTTGAAACCCTCTTCCTGACGCTTGCGCACATCGTCCGGGATCATGAAGTCCGGGTCGAGTGCGCGCGCGAGGTCGTGCGCCCAGTCTTTGAAGACAGATTCGTCCGAGTGCGGGACGCCGAGAAGCTCACAGATCACGCGGACGGGGAGCGGATACGCGAGATCCTCGACGACCTCCATCTCGCCGCTCGCGAGCTTCTCATCGATCAGCCCCGCGACGAACTCTTCGATGAGCGGTGTGAGGTCGCGCACCCGTCGCGGCGTGAAGGCGTGTGAGACGAGTCCGCGCAGACGTGTGTGGTCGGGCGGGTCGAGGAAGAGGAAGGACGGTTCGCGTCCCTCGAACGGATCTTCCACGCCCGACGACTTGATGTACGCCTGGAAGAGAGCGGAGTTCCGCTGATCGTTCGACGTCTGCGGGTGGTGCAGCACCATGACGCAGTCACGGTGCTTCGAGAGCACGGTGACGCCGACCTGCGTAACGAGGACCGGATCGTTGTCTCGCAGCGCGTTGTAGACGGGATAGGGGTTCGCGCGGAAGACCGGATCTCGGGGGTCGAACGGGAACGCGTTCTCCGCAACCGGGAAGTCCGACGGCATCCCTCGCTGCTCGGTCTCGGTCATGTCACTTCTCCCCTGTGTGGACGACGACGATATACCACCGCGACTGTCACATGAGCCCTCGATTGACGGCCCCCTTCTCGCGTGCTATCTATGTGATATCACTTTGATAGCGGAAGGAGGCATCGGGATGCAAGAACGGAAGGCGTCGACGGTCCGGGGGCTCGTCATGTTCGTGGCGACACTCGCGCTGTTCGCCGCCGGGGGGTACCTCGTCTATCTCGGCGTGAGAGACGTGGCGGCGACCGGGCGTCCGCACGCCGGGGAGATCGTCGGAGGAGTCGTCGTCCTGTTCTTCGCCTTGTGGAGCTGCCTCGGCTTCTTCCTCGTGTTCCCGAACGAAGCCAACGTGCTGACGATCGTCGGTCGCTACTTCGGCACGGAGAAACGGGCGGGTTGGTTCTGGACGGTGCCCATCCCGCTCGTCCTCCGCCAGAGGGTCTCGCAGCGCATCCAGAACTTCGACAGCGAGACCTTGAAGGTCAACGACGCGAACGGCAACCCGATCGAAGTCGCGGCGGTGATCGTCTGGCGCGTCGTCAACACGGCACAAGCGACGTTCGACGTCGAGGACTACGAGGACTTCGTTCGTATCCAGACGGAGACGGCGGTGCGCCATATGGCGAGCGAGTATCCCTACGACAACTACGAGCCGACGGGGTTCTCGCTCCGCGCGAACGCCGACGAGGTCACCGATTCATTGCACCGGGAGCTGCAGGAGCACCTGCACGCCGCCGGCGTCGAAGTGATGCGGACGCAGCTCCGCCGTCTGGCGTACGCACCGGAGATCGCCGCGGACATGCTCCGCCGGCAGCAGGCGGAAGCCGTTGTCGCTGCCCGCACGCGGATCGTCGAGGGTGCGGTCGGCATGGTCGAGCACGCGCTCGACATGCTGAACGAGCGGAACGTCGTCGCGCTCGACGAGGAACGCAAGGCTGCGATGGTCTCGAACCTCCTCGTCGTCTTGACGAGTGAGCATCACGCGCAACCAGTCGTCAACGCCGGAACGCTCTACCAGTAAGCCGGCGGGCTCATGGCCGACCGGAAGACCTTCCTTCTGCGGATCAGCCCGGAGCTCTACGCGGCCCTCGAGAAGTGGGCGTCCGACGAGCTCCGGAGCGTCAACGCGCAGATCGAGTACGTGCTCGCGGAGGCGCTGCGCCGCGCGAAGCGGGGGCGGTCGGCCGCCGGCTGAGTTGTGTTGTTGAGTCGCGCAACTCAGCGCTCCGTTGCACTATGGGCCTGATGGACCGGGTGGCGGATTCTGCTCCTGCGGGGCTTCGGCGCGCTCGCCCCAGTGTCGTCGACACGCGTGAGATCGCGCGAAACGGCCTCGAGGCCGCGGCCGTCCCGACTCGCTTCGAGTGGGGCATCGCGGTCGTTGCGTTGTTCGTGCTCGGTCGGTGGCCCGTGCTCTTCTTGCGGATACGACTCGCGCACGTGCTTGGCGCCGTCAACTTCACCGATTGGCCGCACGACGGCTACGTCCGGGCCGCGTTCATCGTCACCGAGGTCGCCGTAGCCGCCGTCGCCGTGCGACAAGTACACCTTGAGTCGCTCCGTCGGCTGCCTGCCCTCCTAGCGTTCCTCGGCACCGCGTGGGCGTCGACGATCTGGTCCGTCGAGCCTGGGGTCACGATCTCGCGCGCGCTGATACTGATCGGTGTTGCCGTTGTGGGCTGGTATGTCGGCGAACGTTTCACCATCGAACAGCTCGCCGTCATCATGGCGTCCGTTGGCGCCGTTGGTGCTGGGGCGAGCTACATCGCCGTGTTGGTCGTCCCCAAGATCGCGACCGTCACCGGGGGTGCCAGCGGCCATGAGTGGTCCGGCGTGTACTACAACCGGAACGAACTCGGCCTCGTGCTCTGCGGCGGCCTCTTGTCGTCCTTGTTCCTCCTCACTCGGACACCACGCCGTTTGCGCGGCGCCGAGATGCTGCTTGTTGGTGCCGAGGTCTTCATGCTCGCCGAAGCGGGGAACCGCACCGGGCCCATGGCGCTCGCGGGCGCCTTCGTCGTATGCGGCGTCGTCTTCGTCGTTCGGCGCTACGCCAAGAGCAAGCTCGTCGTGTTCTGGGGTTCCGTGCTCTCTCTCGGGACGCTCCTTATCGGATATGGCGCTGTCGAGTGGCAGTGGAAGCGCATCCTCGAAGCCGTCGGGCGCAACACCACGCTGACGGCGCGCGTTGGCATCTGGTGGGTGGATCGGTCGCTGATCGGCCGTAGGCCGTGGTTCGGGTTTGGGTTCGAGTCGATCTGGTCCCATGCAGCGACGGTCGAGTACATAGCTCACACGTTGGGTCGATTCCCGTACACGGCCCATAACGGCTATTACGAGGTCGCGTTGGGCGTTGGATACGTCGGTCTGGCGATACTGGCGGTGTTCCTCACGTTGACGCTCTATCGCGCATTCATCTTTGCCTGGCGGGGACGCGACCTTCTCTCGCTCTGGCCGCTCGCATTCGTGCTGTACGTGCTGGCCATCAACTTCACCGAGAGTCTGTTCGTCTCGGGTGAGGCACTCTTGGCCGTGCTCGTCGGCGTCGCCTTCGCACTCAGCCGGACGACGACTATCCTTGTGCGTCGTCCGACCCTATGACGTCCTCCCCGCGTCGAGCATGCACGATCATCGCCCGGAACTATTGGGCGCACGCGCGCGTCCTTGCCGACAGCCTGCACGACGTCGATCCGTCCGCGGAGCTCACCGTGCTCGTCGTCGATGGCGCGACGCCGGACGATGCCCGAGAGCCGTTCGAGGTGATCCGTCCGGGGTCGATCGGACTGCAGCGCGACGAGTTCCGGCGGATGGCCGTGATCTACGACGTGATGGAGCTGTCGACGGCGCTCAAGCCGTGGCTCGTCCGGACGCTCCTCGACCGCGATCCATCTCCCGTCGTGTACCTCGATCCGGACGTACACGTCTACGCGCCGCTCGACGATGCGTGGACGCTCGCGGCCGAGCAGGGGATCGTGCTCACGCCGCACAACCTCACGCCGCTGCCTCTTGACGGACGGGAGCCGAGCGAGCTCACGATGCTCGTGTCCGGCATCTACAACCTCGGATTCATCGGGCTCGGTGAACGAGCGCGTCCGTTCCTCGATTGGTGGGCCGACCGCCTCGCGCGGAACGGTCTGAACGCTCAGCCGGACGGCATGTTCGTCGACCAACGCTGGGTCGACCTCGCGTCGTCCTACTTCGACACGAACGTCGTCGAAGACCCGGGATGGAACGTCGCGTTCTGGAACCTGCCGTCCCGCGAGATCGCACGCGCAGATGGTTCGTACGTCGTCAACGGGTCACCGCTCCGCTTCTTCCACTTCTCGGGATTCGACCCGAACACGCCCAACAGGCTCAGCCGCTTCCAAGGGACCGATGCGCGCGTGGACGTCGGAGCGAGCGCGGTGCTGGGCGAGTTGTGCTCGAGCTACGGCGAGCGACTGCTCCGTGCCGGCTACGACTCGCACATCCGTGTGCCGTACGGCTTCGATCGTTCGCTCGACGGGTTGCGCATCGACACCGACGCCCGTCGCGCCTATCGGACGGAGTTGATCCGCGAAGAGGCCAACGGACAGCCGGAGCCGCCGAACCCCTTCGATCCGGACGAATCACCGGAGTTCGAGTTGTGGCTTCGCGACTCCGCGGGCGTCGAGCCCGGCCCCCGTGCGTCGTCCGTGAACGTCGCGGGGTACGTCCGGGCCGAGAACGGCGTCGGTGAGTGCGCGCGCATGATCGTCGCGACGCTCGACGCCGCCGGTGTCGAGCACGCCGTCATCGACTTCGATCGCACCGACAGCCGGCAGCAGGCCGACTTCGAAGCGACGGGCGATGCCGGCCATCCGACGAACATCGTCTGCATCAACGCCGACCAGTTCCAGAACTTCGCGCGAGAACACGACGATCTCCTCCGCGACCGTTACACGATCGGCGTGTGGAACTGGGAGGTCGAACGGCTGCCGCGCGCCATGGCTGCGTCCGCCGGATCCGCCGACGAGATCTGGGTGGCGAGTGAGCACACGGCGAAGGCCGTGCGCGCGGCGGTGGACAAGCCGGTCTTCGTCTTCCCGATCCCGGTCGTCCGGCGCGAGACACCGAAGCTGCAGCGCACGGAGCTCGGCCTTCCGGAAGGATTCGTGTTCCTGTTCTGCTTCGACTTCGACAGCGTCTTCGAGAGGAAGAACCCCCTCGGCGTGATCGAAGCGTTCAGCCGCGCGTTCGCGCCGGGTGAAGGTCCGCAGCTCGTGATCAAGTCCGTGCGTGGTGACGCGCATCCCGGGCAGCTCGAGCGTCTCCGCGTGGCGGCGTCATCCCGGAGCGACGTACACGTCATGGACGGCTACGTCACGACCGAGCGGCAGCACGCGCTGATGGCGTCCGCCGATGCGTACGTGTCGCTGCACCGCGCGGAGGGCTACGGGCTCACGATCGCCGAGGCGATGGCGAACGGCACGCCGACGATCGCGACCGCGTACTCGGGAAACCTCGAGTTCATGGACGAGACGAATTCGTGGCTCGTGGCCTACGACCTCGTGCCGATCGCGCCGGGCTGCGACCCGTACCCGACGGACGCCCGCTGGGCCGAGCCCGACCTCGATGTCGCCGCAGCGGCCATGCGCGAGGTCGTCGCGGACCCCGCCAACGCGCGCGTGCGGGGCGAACGTGCGGCGTCCGACATCGGGCGGTTGCACGCGCCGGCGACGCGCGCGTGGTTCGTCCTGGACAGGCTCGAAGCTGCTGCCGAGGCGAACCCCCCGCCACCACCGCTCCCGCCACTTCCGAAGCGGGCGATGGAGCCGATCCGGACGGAACCGTCGAAGGCGCTCGCCGAGATCCGGGAGCTCCTCGAACGCGGCCCCGATCTCGAGTCTCCGTCACGGATGCCGGGCATCAGCCGTCGCTTCCGCACGTTCGTCCTTCGCGTGCTGCGACACCACGACGAGCACCGTCTGCTCGTCGACAAGGCGATCATCGCCGCGATCGAGGAGATCCACGTCTTCGAGCAGGAGGTCCGCGACGAGATGTGGAAGCTGTACCGCCTCGAGCACCGCACGGACGAGGTCGGGGAAACGGAGGTTCGTCTCCTGCGAGAGCTGGACGATGCGCGCCGGCGCATCCGCGATCTCGAGGGACAGCTGCGCCGTCAGCGGCGGGCGACCCGTGAGCTCGACGAGCGACTGCGTGATATCGACGGGTAGTCTCTAAGGCGTGAGGTACCGCTACCAGCGCTGGGACGGCACCCAGGATCCCTGGGCGGAAGCCGACGACGTCCTCGAGAACCTGTCCGACGACCTGCTCGAATTCGGTGACCTCGGGCAGGCACTACGCCGCATGATGCAGCGCGGCTTCTCGATGGAAGGACGCCGCATCACGGGCCTGCAGTCGCTCGCTGAGCGTCTGCGCAACATGCGACGCGACTCGCTCCGTCGGTACGACATGGATTCCGTGGTGGAAGGGATCGAGGAGGACCTCCGGGCGGTCCGTCGGATGGAGCGCGACGAGGTGTCCGACCGGATGAACGTGCGCGACCAGTCGCAGCGTCCGGGCGAGCAAGCACCCGATCTCGACGCGCTTCCTGAGGACGATCCGCTGTCCGCCCTCGAGCGCGAGTTCCTCGAGCCGCCGTTCGGCGACCGTCTCGATCCGCGCCTCGACTACCTCGACAACATGGAGGGTCGTCCGGCTGACGCGATCAAGGGCCTCCAGAACTACGACTTCAAATCGCCGGAAGCCGAAGCGAAGTTCAAGGAGCTCACCGACAAGCTGCGCCAGCAGATGATGCAGCAGTACTTCAAGGGGGCCGAGCAGGCGTTGCAGAACATGACGCCTGAGGACCTGGCCCGGATGAAGAACATGATGTCGGACCTGAACGACATGGTCCGCAAGCACAACAACGGCGAGCCGTACGACTTCGACAACTTCATGCAGCAGTACGGCGACTTCTTCCCGGAGAACCCGAAGAACCTCGAAGAGCTGCTCGAGACGCTCGCGAAACGCATCGCGATGGCGCAGGCGATGATGAATTCGATGTCGCCGGACATGCGCTCGCGACTCGAAGACCTCATGGGTTCGTTGATGGGCGACGCAGATCTCATGTTCCAGATGAACGAGCTCGCGAACGCGCTGCGTCAGGCGATGCCCGGCGACTTCTGGGATCAGTCGTATCAGTTCGGCGGCGACGAATCCCTCGACATGATGCAAGCCATGGAAGTCATGGAGCGCATGCAGGAGTCCGAGGACCTCGAACGCTACATGCGCGGCGTATCGAAGCCGAGCGATCTGAACGAGATCGACGTCGACCGCGTCGGCGACCTGCTCGGCGAGGACGCGGCCCGCGACGTCCGGCGTCTGCGCGAGATCGAGAAGATGCTCGAAGAAGCGGGCTACGTCGAACGGAAGTCCGGACGACTCGATCTCACGCCGCAGGGCGTCCGGCGCATCGGCAAGCAAGCCCTCGGCAAGGTGTACCAGCACCTGCGCGCGGCGCTCGCCGGCGAGCACGACAAACCGGAGGTCGGACGCGGCGGCGAGATCACCGGTGACCTCAAGCAATACGAATTCGGCGATCCGTTCCACATCGAAGTGAAGGAGACGGTGTTCGAAGCCGTCCGGCGGGCGGGAGCCGGCACGCCGGTCAAGATCAAGCCGGAAGACTTCATGGTCGAGCGGACGGAGCGCAAGGTGCAGGCCGCGACCGCGCTGCTCATCGACCTGTCGCTGTCGATGCCGATGCGGGGCAACTGGGTCGCAGCAAAGAAGGTCGCGCTCGCGCTGCACGCGCTGATCTCGACGCAGTTCCCGCGCGATCGCCTCTTCCTCATCGGATTCTCGGACTACGCGCGACAGGTGCAACCCGAAGAGTTGCCGAACCTCGGATGGGAAGAGGTGTACGGGACGAACATGCAGCACGCGCTGCTGCTCGCGCGCCGTTTGCTCGGGCAGCACCGGGGTGCGTCCCGGCAGATCCTCATGGTCACGGACGGCGAGCCGACCGCGCACCTCCTGCCCAACGGTGAGGTGCTGTTCAACTGGCCCCCCATCCCGCAGACCTTCGAAGAGACGTTGAAGGAAGTCTCGCGGTGTTCGAAGGACGGGATCGTGATCAACACCTTCATGCTCGATCGCTCGCCGTACCTGATGCGCTTCATCGAACGCATGACGCAGCTCAACCAGGGCCGGGCCTTCTTCACCTCGCCCGAGCACCTCGGCGAATACGTGCTCTTGGACTTCCTCGAGTCCAAGCGCGCGATGCTCCGCGGCGCTTAGCCGCCGAACCGCATCCGGCGGTGCAACGTGGCACCGTTCTGTCCGCGCGCCGGCCCAGGATGCGTAGCGAGGCGCGGATATCGCACCCGGCCATACATCCTGGCCCGCAAAACGATCCTCCGGCGGTCAGATCGTATGGCGGGATGCGCCTGCCGGCGAAACCGGCCGCTGCCGAGCCGTGGTCTACGTGCGACTGCGGAGGAACTGCCGGACCTGTTCGTCGGTGGGGTGTCCCCAGCCGAGACAGAAGGGGTGCCCGGCGGGATCCGCGTAGACCTGGAATCCCTCGCCGGCGTCCGGATCGGCCGCCTTCTGCAGGAGCGTCGCACCGAGCGACACGGCCTTGTCGTGCGCGGTCGGTAGGTCTTCGACGTGCAGATCGAGATGGATCTGCTGCGCGTTGCCGTCGGGCCACTCCGGCGGCACGTGACCCGGCGCCCGTTGCACGCCGATCAGCCAGCGTTCGTCGGCGTCGATGACGCAGTGGAAGTTCTCGTCGTCGTCGACGACCTGGCCGTCGAGCATGCCCGCCCAAAAGGCGCTTTCGGCGTCAACATCGGCCGCGTCGAAGACGACGACGTAACGCATGAGGTCCAAGCCGGCATATTCCCAGATGCGGGGTCCGTCGTCGGGCGGAACGATAATGCCCGCGTGAACGAACGGCAGGAGCGCGGGCTTCGTGTCCTGCTCGCCTTGCAGGCCGTCGTGTGCACCGCCGTCGGCGTCTGGGGTGCCTTCCTCACGCCGATCCTCAGCGGGGTGCTCGGCCTCAAGCTCCCGCCCGGCGGCGACGGCATCGCGCACCTCTTCGGCGCGACGATGCTCGCATTCGCCGTCGGCTACGCGCTGGCGGCGGCGCAGCCGCACCGGAGCCGCGGCTTCCTGGTCCCGCTCTTCGTGTTGCCGCTGATCATCGCCGTGGCGATGATCGTGAACATCGCGCAGCACGAGGTCGAGCACACCGTGCGCGCGGGCATCTTCGCCGCCTACAACTTCGCGTACTGCTTGCTCTACTTCCGTGTCTATCCGCGGGTGCCCGACGCGCCCGTGAGATCGCCGGAAGCCCCGAGGACGTAGCCCGCGAGCTCGGCGAGCCCTTCGAGGTCGTTTACTTCGTGCGTCATCAGCGGCACCGGCGCGATCTCCGCCTTCGAGCGACGGCGAAGTTCGTCGAGGCTCCGCACGTCGCGTGCGGCGAGGGTCTGCAGGGTCCGTACGGATCGGAGGGCTTCGTCCTGCGTCTGCTGTGAGAAGCCGTTCGGCGGAACCTCGGCCTTCGCGTCCGCGAGACCCGGTGGGATCACCTTGTTCGCGACGACTCCGGCGAGATGCAGATCCTCGTCGACGAGGCGGTCGATGAAGAACCCAGCTTCGCCGAGCGGCGGGCCCTCGAGCGTGGTGACGACGAGGAACCCGGTCTCGTTGGACGACAGCAGCGCGAGCACCTGCTCGGCGCGCTCCTTGAACCCGTCGTACATGTTCTGGAAATCCATCACGAGGGCGGACATGTCCTCGAGCACCTGGGAGCCGAGCACGCGGTCGGCGATGCGGAGGAACGGCGACGCCGTGAAACTGAACGCGCGCGCACCGATGCGTCCGGCGGCGGCGTACGGTTTCGCCATCCAGCGCAGCAGGCTTCCGCCGATGAAATCTGTCATGCGCTTCGGCGCTTCGAGGAAGTCGAGCGCGCTCCGCGTCGGCGGCGTGTCGATCACGATCAGGTCGTAGTTGCGTTTGTCGTAGAGGTCGGCGAGACGCTCCATCGCCATGTACCCCTGCGAGCCGATGAACTGTTCGGACACACCGCGGTAGATCCGGTTCGTCTTGATGCGCTCGGCCTGCGCGCGCGTGGGGGAGTAGCGGTCGACGAGGTCGTCCCACGCCGTCTTCATGTCGAGCATCGCCGCGTCGAGCGCGCCGTCGTAGCCGGACGGGAGCGGCACCTTGCTCTCGGCGTGTCCGATGCCGCCGTCGAGGCCGAGCGCCGAGGCGAGACGGCGAGCGGGGTCGATCGTCACGACGATGACCTTCTTCGTCCGTGCGGCCTCCATCGCGATCGACGCGGATGTCGTCGTTTTGCCGACGCCTCCGGCACCGCAGACGACGACGATGCTGCGGTCGGCGAGCGCGTCACGGAGCGTCATCGTTGCAATGCCTCTGCGACCTTCTTCGTCGCGGCGAGATCGTGGTGGTCGAACCCGATCAACGGGACGACGATCGTCGGTGGGCCGAGCTCCTTCAGTTGCTCGACGTAGGGACGTTCCGCGCGTGCGAGATCGAGCCACAAGGTCGTCGCTTCCTTCACCGCGCCCTCGGCGTGCTGCGTCAGGACGTCGAACTCGGCATCGTCCGGGATGTCGATCACGCGGTTGGCGATGATGCCGAGGACCGGCGTGCGGACCTCCTTCGGGATGTGCGCGAGCAGTTCGGCCGTTTCGGTGACGGGCATCTCCTCGGCGAGCGACACCACGACAACCCCGGTGACGGACGGATCTTCGAGCAGCTCGCGCACCCACGCCGTCTGATTGCGGATGAGACCGACGTCGACGATCTCCTGGATCGTCCGGGGGCCGCGCAGGTGGGAGACGACCTGCCCGGCGGGCGCCGCGTCGACGACGATGACGTCCCACCGCGGGCGGCCCCCGTCCATCGCGCGCAGCTCGAAGCCGACCTTGCCGGCGATGAGGACTTCCTTGATCCCCGGCGCGGCGTTGGCGATGAACTCGAAGACCTTCTTGATCGGACCGAAGCGCCGGACGCGCGGCACCTTGAGCGCAACGTGCAGGTACTCGTCGAGCACCTCTTCGGGGTGCAGCGCGAGATGGAAGAGGTTCGGCTGCGCCTGACGGACCTCGTAGCGGGATGAGCCGACGTCGAGGAAGCGTGCCGCGTCGCCGTTCGCTTCGACGTCGATGAGCAGTGTTCGCTTGCCGCGTTGCGCGGCGATCAGCGCGAGCGCAGCGGACATCGTCGATTTGCCGGTGCCCCCTTTACCTGTGATCCAGAGGGCACGCCGCGAGAAGAGGTCGTCCAGCAACCCGGGCATGTCGGTAGCCTACCCGTGATGACATTCGAACTATCCGAGGAAGCACAAGCGCTCAAAGATTCGGCGACGGCCTTCGCCGCACGCGAGATCGCGCCGCGCGTCGAGCAGGCGGAGCGCGACGAGAAGTTCCCACGTGAGCTCTACACCAAGGCCGGACAAGCGGGCTTCATCGGCATGCGGTATCCGGATGAGCTCGGGGGCCAGGGCGCCGGAATCACGGCCGAGGTGCTGTGGCGCGAGACGTGCAGCTACCAGTGCGCGGGGATCGCGTCGGCGCTCTCCGTGCCTGGGAACATCGGCTCCTACCCGATCTACGAGTTCGGGAGCGCCGAACAGCAGCAGCGCTACCTCCCGAAGGTCACCGCGGGCGAGTGGATGGGCGCGTTCGCGTTGACCGAACCGGAAGCCGGTTCCGATGTGAAGGGCATCCGCTCGACGGCGGAGCGCAAGAACGGTTCGTGGGTCTTGTCCGGACGGAAGATGTTCATCACGTGTGCTCCGTCCGCCGACTTCTTCATCTTCACGTGCTACACGGACCGCGATCTCGGATACGAAGGCATCGCGAACTTCATCCTCGACCGGTCGCTGCTGCCGGACGACGCGATCACGCCGCTGAAGACGCTCGGACATCGTTCGTCCGAGGTCGGTGAGGTCGCCGTCGACCAGATCCAGGTGCCGGACGATGCCCTCATCGGCGAACCGACCGGCGGGTTCCGGCGCGCGGCCCGGACGCTGAACGGCGGACGCCTGGTCGTCGCGGGCGGTGCGATCGGCACCGGACAGCGCGCCGTCGACGTCTCTGTCGCGTACGCGAAGGAGCGCCGCGCGTTCGACCGGGAGATCGGCGGGTTCCAAGCCGTCGCGTTCCGCATCGCCGACATCGCAGCCCAGATCGATTCCGCGCGCGTGACCGTGTACTGGGCTGCGTCGCGTTGGGACGCCGGCGCCGAATCGCCGAAGGATGTCGCCGTCGCGAAGCTGATCGCGTCGGAAGCCGCGGTGCGTGCCGCGAGCGAGGGCCTGCGCACCTTCGGCGGGTACGCGTACATCGGCGGCGAGTTCCCGATCGAACGGTTGTTCCGCGACTCGCGCTACTACGTCATCGTCGAAGGAACGAGCGACGTGCAACACCTCGTGCTCGCGAGACAGTTAGGACTGAAACCACAATGAGCCCCACCTTCAAGCACGGCCGCGGTCACCACATCCACTACGTCGAACAGGGCGAGGGAAGAAACATCGTCTTCGCGCACGGGTTCGTCATGGATCACACGATGTTCGCGGCGCAGTTCGAAGAGCTTCCGACGACGCACCGCTGCGTCGCGTGGGATATGCGAGGCCACGGCCGGAGCGACTGCCCGGACGGACCCTGGGAGATGCAGGACATCGTCGACGACCTCATCGAGTTCGTCGAAAGCGTCGCGCCGCATTGCCACCTCGTCGGGATGTCGCTCGGCGGGATGACCGCGGTGCGGCTCGCGTTGCAGCGTCCGGATCTGCTGCATTCGCTCACGCTCGTCGACGCCGATGCCGGAGGCGTCGACCCAAACTGGGAGGGGTCGTACCGCGACTTCCAGGCGACGATCGAACGCGAGGGGATCACCGAAGAGCTGGTCCGTTCGACGGCGCCGCTCTTCTACGGTCCGCCGTTCATCGAAGCGCAGCCGGAAGTGATCGACTTCCACGTGCAGCGCGCGCACGACATGCGACCTGAGGCCTTGATCGAGGGGTTGCGCGTGCTCATCGAGCGTCCGTCGGTGAACGACCACCTCGGCGAGATCAAGTTGCCGACGCTCGTGATCCACGGCGAGCTCGACGCGTCGATCCCCGTCGCAGTGGGTGAAGAGATGGCGAAGGCGATCCCGGGGGCCGAGTTCGTGAAGATCCCGGGGGCCGGACACACCACGCCGATGGAGGCGCCCGACGCGGTGAACGAAGCGCTCGCGCGTTTCTACCAACGCGTGGACTAGCGCGCTCTTGTAACGGGGCCCACCCAACGCTCTGGCCTTGAAGGAACGCTAAAGGCCGCCGGAGGTCGTCCCCGGCGGCCTTCGCTTTGTTCAGGCCGGCGCGCGACGGAAGGGCATCATCGTCGCAACCGGGTCATTGCGCAGGAAGTCGAGGACGACGCGGTTGACTAGATCCGGCTTCTCCATGACGAGCGCGTGGGACGTGCCGGGGATGATCGCGAGCTCCGAGGTCGGTATCGCGCGGTAGATGTAGACGGTGTGCTCGAGCAGCATGAGGTCGTCGTCGCTCGCGAGCACGAGCGTCGGCGCAGTGATGCGGGCGAGCTCCTCGTCGGTGATGTCCGGCTGCGTCCTTGCCATCTCGGCGAACTTTGCAAACACGACGGCGAAATGGTCGGGCCCATCCGGCGAGTGCGCCGCGTACAGCCCACGGAACATCGCCAGCGAGGCGTCGTCGGGTTCGAGTTCGAGGAAGCCGTCGGCGCCGGGAACGTCCGCTTCGTGGGTGGCGATCGCGCCGATGGCCACCAGCTTGCGCACGAGATCCGGACGCTGCGCGGCGACCATAAGTCCGATGATGCCGCCGTCGCTCCAGCCGACCACGTGCGCCGGCTCCTTTACGACGGTCTCGAGGAACCCGATGGTGTCGGCGGCCATGTCGCGGTAATTCAGTGGTCCCTCGACGTCCGGTGTGTGGCCGTGCGCCCGGCGCTCGGGGGCGAGCACGCGGAAGCTCTCGGCGAACACCGGCATCTGCGCTCCCCATGTCTCGTTGGTGCACAGACCACCGTGGAGCAGGACGAGCGGATCGCCCTCCCCAGCCGTGTCGTACCAGGTCTTCAGTCCGGCGATGTCGACGTACTCACCCATTGGAACTCTCCTCGATGTTCGCGATGACCTTCTTCGCGTCCGGAGTGAAGATCCGCTTGCCACCGACCCGATAAAGGACGGAGAGGAATCTCGCCGTCGGGTTCCGCCTGAAGCCGCGCACCCAGGTCATCGTGACGCGGCTGCCGTTATCGAAGGGGATCGCACTGATCTCCCAGCTGCTCTCGCCGCTGGTGTAGACGTTCGAGTCAGTGACGGTTGCCTTCACGCGCCCCGGCGTCGACCAGTCGTAGTCGCAGCGCTCCCAGGCGACGAGCGGCCCGGCCCGGCCGCCTTCGGTGACATCCGCCGTCGTCTCGCCCAAGGAATGAACGGTGTACATGTCCGGCTTGACGTTTTTCCAAATGTCCGGACGCGTCGCGGAGAAGTCGTACGCGGCAGCGAGAACGCGATCGGGCGGCAGTGAGCTCTCCAGAACAACTTCGACGGTTGCGGTCATGGCCTCTCCTTTCTGTCCGCCCAACCGTAGGCCGGACCACCAGGAGGGTCATGAGGTGTTTACCTCATCTTCCGCGTGCGATCAGATGCGGTACTGCTCGAGCTCATCCTCGAAGCGCTCGTCCTTCGTCCAGGTCAGCTCCGTATATATCTGCGGATCTGCCAGATCCGAAAGCACGAGCTGAAGATCGTGGTTCGAGAACAGTCCAACCAGGCCAGCTTGGTCGGTTCAGCTCGGCTCGCGGGCGCGGAGCGCTTCAAGCACCGCTTCGGCCTTCGCGATCACCGCACGGACCTGTTCGGTCATGTCGTCCGGCAGGCTCTGCTCCGCCTCCCGGAGTTCGGTGATCGCGGATTCGAGGGCGAGGACGGCGTCACGCATGCGGAAGATTCTCGCACAGGTAGACAACCGTCCTGTACGGGAGCTCGAAGGTCTGCTCCCCGCGGGCTTCGAGGAACCGCCGGGCTTCGGCCAGGATCGCCTCGCGTTCGGGGCTCGTCTCGATGAACGAGATCGACGCGACGCGTGCTACCGCTGCATCGATGTCCAGGAGTTGCGTGTGCTCGAACCACTGCTCAAAGATCGGACCGAAGTGCGGTGAGGCTTCAAGCGCCGTGCGCCACGCGCCGCTCCGGTAGCCGGGCGTATCGCCACGATGCGCTTCCGTGATGCTCCAGAAGTCTTTCGCCCAACCCGTCAGTTCATCGCGCCTGTTCCACACGATCGCGAGCTTCCCGGCCGGACGGAGCACTCGGTGCAGCTCGGGCAACGCTCGCGCGTGGTCGAACCAGTGGAACGCCGACGCACACGCGACCACGTCGACGCTCGCGTCGCGAAGAGGGATCGCTTCCGCGACGCCGACGACAACGGCCACGTCCGGCAGTTGCTCACGGAACGTTGCGAGCATCGCCGGCAACGGTTCGATCCCGAGGACGCGCGCGTGCGTCAGCAGCCTCGTCAACTTGCCGGTGCCGCAGCCGAGGTCGACGACACGCGTCGTGTCGGTGATCCCCATCGCATCCGCGACCTCCGGCGGGTAGGACGGTCGTCCGCGTTCGTAGACGTCGCCCCGGACGAACCCCTCCGCCGCGGTCCGGTGGACGCTCACGGGATCAGGCGCTTCGGTGCCTCGTACAGCCAGACGCCGTCGACCATCTCGTGCTGCAACCGTCCGCGCAGACGCAGGTACTCGAGGTGCGCGAGGGTCTCGGCGAGCGCGAGTCGCACCTCGAAGAACATCAGGTCGCGGTCGAAGAGGTCGTGCGCAACCTGCAGCGCGTTGAGCGGCCCGCGGCGGATCAGGATGCCCATGCATCGCCGCAACCGGGCTTCGTGGTGCGCTGCGATGGAGTGCGCGCGTTCGGCCCCCTCGTCGAAGGGGCGCCCGTGCCCGGGAAGCACGAGCGACGGGTCGAGTGAGGCGACCTTCTCGAGTGAATCGAGGAACTGCCCGAGGGGGTCGTCCGGCTCGCCCATCCATCCGATGTGCGGCGTGATCTTCCCGAGCACGGTGTCGCCGACGACGAGCAGCCGGTCGTGACGGCGGAAGAACACGACGTGTCCCTCTTCGTGTCCGGGTGTCCAGTAGATCTCGAAGTCGCCGCCGCCGAACGTGACGGTGTCGCCTTCGTCGATCGTCGTCATCTCCTGCGGCAGCACCATCTGCGTGAAGGAGCTCGACATGCGTCCCGTCAGCTCGTCTTCTTCTTCCCATCCGTGCTGTGCGTACACGACGAGACGCTGCTTCCATCGCTCGGGGTCCGGGTTGCCCATCGCCTCGAGTGCGCGTTTCGCGAACGGATGGCAGACGACCGGTGCGCCGGTCAGCTCCTGGAGTCGTCCGGCGCAACCGAAGTGATCCGGATGCGCGTGCGTGAGGTAGATGCGCTCGACGTCGGACGGTTGTCGCCCCATCCACTCGATGCCGCGCTGGATCCGTTCGAACGAGTCGCCGAAGGGCATCGCCGTGTCGATGATGACGATCCCGCCGGACGAACCTTCCGCCAAGTACACGTGCACGTGCGGCAGCCCGGGGATGGGCGTGTCGCACGTCACGCGGAAGATGCCCGGGAAGGGCATCGCGAAGTAGGGGCGGGCTTCGTTACTCGTGGAGCGTCTCCTTCACGACGAACGTCACCTTGATCCACACGCGGTACTCGTCGACGCGCCCACCACTGACGTTGCCCGTCACCTTCGCGATCTCGAACTCGCGGACGTCGGAGATCGTGAGCGCCGCGCGTGAGATCGCTTCCTCGACGGCGACCTCGATCGTTTCGCCGGTCCCCGAGAGGTCGAGCGTCTTCGTCACCGTCATCTGTTGGTCTCCTCCTGTATCCGGGCGCTTAGAGTAACGGCCTCCGCATGATCGACCTCCACTGTCACACGACGGCCTCCGACGGCCTGCTCACGCCGACCGAGCTCATCGCGGGCGCTGTCGAGCGGGGCGTCGAGGCGGTCGGCGTCACCGACCACGACACGATGGCAGGTATCGCCGAGGCGAACGCCGCTGCCGAGCGCGCGGGCGTGCGCGTCGTCCCCGGCATCGAGATGTCGACGCGGTGGTCGGGACGGAACGTCCACATGCTCGGCTACTTCCTCCGTCCGGACGCACCACCGCTCATCGAGGCGATCGAGATGCTGCGGACGGACCGCGCGACGCGGGCCGAGCGCATCGTCCGGAAGCTGAACGAGCTCGGCTACGCCATCTCGATGGACGACGTCCGCGAGCAGGCCGGCGCCGCGCGGCTCATCGTGCGTCCGCACATCGCGCGGGCGCTCGTCGCGAAGGGCTACATCGCAGCCGTGCGCGACGCGTTCACCCCTGAGCTGATCGCCGACGGGGGCCGAGCCGATGTATCCAAGGCGGCGATGCCCCCGTCCCGCGCCGTCGAGCTGATCCGTGCGTGCGGCGGGGCTGCCGTGATCGCACACGCGGCGGTCGGTCACCACGACGGAGGAGCCCGGACGATGCCCTACGACCTCATCGATGAGCTCGTCGCGGCAGGCCTCGCCGGGATCGAGGTCGCGCATCCCGACCACCCGCCACTCGTGCGCGACGAGTTGTTCGCGCTGACCGCGCGGCTGGGCCTCGTCCCGACGGGTGGTTCGGATTTTCACGGCGAGCCAAGTCATGTCCTCGGCTCGTGCGCGACGACGCCGGAAGCACTCGCGGCTTTGGAGGCTGCGGCCGGATAGTCGGTTAGCTCGCGGCGGAGAACCCAACCTGACGGCCGGTCTTCTCCGTACCGAACTCCACGAACGCGATCTTGTCGGACGGGATGCCGATCTCGCGGCCTTCTTTGTCCGTCACCCAAAGGACCTTGACGTTGTCGCCCGAGAGCGCTGCCTCGATGTCCTTCTTGAGTGCGTCGACCTTGCCGTCGTCGACGACGGCGCGGATGGTGCCGTCGCGCGCTTGCACGCCGAAGATCACGTCCATGGCTCCGCATCGTACCGCACGCTCAGGCAGCGTCGCGCCTCGTCAACCGCCGTCCACAACGCGTCCACAGGTTTTGCGTATACTCATCCGGTTGGCCCGCTCTGGATGCGGGGTGGTGAAAAGCCCACCGGCTGCAGGAGGGTGGTTTTTTTTATGGACGAGATAGGTGCTTTATCTTCCCCGGCTGCTGGTTCTCGCCGAAGGATCGTCTGAAGGTCTGACGCCACTCACGGCGTTCGACAACGCGCTCCGCGAAGCAGGGATCGACAACCTCAACCTCATGAGGGTGTCGTCCATCATGCCCAAAGAGGCGCGCTTCGGCGCCAAACCCGATCTGCCCGTCGGCACGCTCGTGCCCACCGTGTACACGCAGATCGCTTCGAACGTTCCCGGCGAGATCATCTCGGCCGTTATCGGCGCGGGGAAAGGCGCGGACGGTGGCGTCCTCATGGAGTATCACCACCGCGGTCGCGCGGACGATGCGGAAGAGGTCGTCCAGAAGATGATCGAAGAGGGATTCGCGCGCCGCGGATGGGAACTGCAGGAAACGCGCTTCGCGACCGCAGAACACAAAGTGGATCGTTTGGGCTGTGCATGCGCAGCCGTGCTGCTGTTGGATTCCGTTCCGATCGACAACTGAAGGGGAGGTGGCCTTGTGATGAAACAACTTGGACGTCACGTGATCTTGGAGATGTGGGAGGCCACCAATCTGAATGACGCGCGGATCCTCGAGCAGGCGCTGCGCGACACCGTCGAAGCGGTCGACGGGCATCTGCTGGATGTTCGCGTCGTTGAGTTCCCCGTGCACGGCGTGACTGGCGTGGCGATCATCTCGGAGTCGCACGTCGCGGTGCACACATGGCCCGAGCATGGTTATGCCGCGATCGACATCTTCACGTGCAACCTCGAGGCCGACCTCGATGCCGGCATCGAAGCGATGAAGAAGCATTTCCTGCCCGGTCAGACGCAGGTGATCGAGGTCCGCCGGGGCCTCCGCGGTTGATCGAATTCGGAGAGAGGATCGCCGACGGGGTCTTCAGCAGGTACGAAGGGGAGCTGCTGACTTCGCAGCGCTCGGACTTCCAGAAGATCGACGTCTACGAGCATCCGTTCTTCGGGCGCGTATTGACCCTCGACGACCTGATCCAGACGACCACACGCGACGAGTTCACGTACCACGAGATGCTCGTGCACCCTGCGCTCGCCGCGCGCGACCGCGTCGAGCGCGTGCTGATCATCGGCGGCGGCGACGGCGGGACGCTCCGCCACGTCCTGATGCACGCACCACGGTCGGTCGTGATGTGCGAGATCGACGAAGCCGTGATCCATCTGTGCCGGGAGTTGCTGCCGCAACTGTCGGACGGTGCGTTCGAGGATCCGCGCGCCGAGCTCGTCATCGGCGACGGAGCAGCCTTCGTCGCCGAGCACGAGGACGCGTTCGACGCGATCATCGTCGACGGATCCGATCCCGTCGGTCCGGCCGTCGTCCTGTTCTCGGAGGAGTTCTACTCGGCCTGTCGGCGCGCGCTTCGCGACGACGGCGTCTTCATCTCGCAAACGGGTTCGCCGATCTTTCAGACCGACGAGTTCCAGATGGCGTACGGCAACCTCACGGCGTCGTTCGGACGATGCCATCCGTATCTGTCGTTCGTGCCGACGTACCCCGGAACGCTGTGGAGCTACATGTCCGCGACGAAAGGCGAGCCCTTGCCGGACGCCACCGGCATCACCGCTCGCCTCTCATCGCGCGAGATCACGTGCAAGCTGTACTCCGAAGCCGTGCACCATGGCGCATTCGCGTTGCCCCCGTTCGTGAAGGAGCTCTGTGAGACGGCCCGCCCCGTTCCCGTTCCTCGCGGCTGAGCCCGGAGATCCGACGCCCGAGGCGCAGGCCGTGATCGTCGGCCTCGCGACGGACGGCGGCGTGTCGTTCCGTCCGGGTGCCGTGGAGGCGCCGGCGAAGGTGCGCGAGTTCTCGGATTCGATCGAGACGTGGAGCCAGCGGGCGAAACGCGATCTCGATGATCTGTCCGTGGTCGACGCCGGCGATGTCTCGTCCCGCGAAGAGATCGCGGCTGAGGTTGATGCGTTGGTGGCTGCCGCGCCCCGCGCGTTGCTCGTTTCCATCGGCGGCGATCACTCCGTGACGCCGCCGACCGTCGGCGCCGTCGCCAAGCATCACTCCGATCTCGCCGTCGTGGGGTTCGATGCGCATCTCGACCTCCGCGAGGACTATCCCGGCGATCACGCATGCACGTACCGGTACATCGCCGATCGCGGCGTGCCCTGCTTCGTGTTCGGCCCCCGCTCCGGCGCGAGGACCGAGTGGGAGGACGTCCCGAAGGTGCTCTCGCATTACTCGCTCGGCCTCGAGATGCCGCCATCGGTCCGGACAGAGCTCGCCGGCCGTCCCGTCTACGTCACGATCGACATCGACGTGCTCGATCCGTCCGTCGCGCCGGGGACCGGGACGCCGGAGGCCGGGGGCCCGGGCTTCAACGAGCTGCTCGAGGCGATCGAGGCGTTGCAAGGTCTCGACGTGGTCGCGTGCGACGTCGTCGAGATCGCGCCGCCGCTCGATCCGTCCGGCATCACGCAGGCGCTCGGCGCACTGCTCGTGCGCGAACTGATCCTCAGGTTCGCGTAGGTCTCGCGGCTTCGAGGGGGCCGAAGTCCGTTCCGAAGTGTTCGTCCATGTACGCGAACGCTTGCACGGCGCGCGGTGCGAAGGACGGACCCACGGGAACCTTGGCCGGATCCGGCGCGAAGAGCGCGAACCGTCCGACACCGGACGGACCGAGCGTGATCGTCCCGCCCTCGACCTCGTGCGTCTGCTGCTCGAAGGGTTCGCCGGGACGTGATGCGTACGCACCGCCGCCGCGCTGCGCGTCCGCCGTCGACACGATGAGTTCCTCGAGCTCGGTCGCTCGGACGTCGATCGGCTCGCGTTCGATCAGTGCTCTGTTGAGGAGCTGGAACGGCACGCCGCTCGGGTTCGTGAGCGCGCCGCTTGCCGCGCCCGCGCGAGGATTGAGCTCCGTCGGACGGAACCCGTCCGCTGTGAGGACGCCGTCGACCGTGAACGCCCCGCGGTAGTCGTATCGGTCGCGGAGCAACGCACCGGCGCGGCGCGCGACGTCACGCATGTACGCGCGATCGGCGTCGGGCGGATCCCAGTACGTCGCGCAACCCGCATAGAGGAACCGCGAGCCGGGACGCCTGAGCGTCAGCATCTCCGCCGGACGAAGCGCGATGACCTCCGCACCGATGACGACGCCGTGGATCGAACATGGGATCCCTTCGAGGAAATCCATCACACGCACGGCGTCGCAGCGGTTGGCGTAGAACGTGCGGGCTTCGTCCAGCTCGTCATCGGTCCGGATCCACCGCACGTACTCAGCAGCGCCGTTGAAGCCCTCCTTGGCGTCCCCGGCGACGACGACGTTGAGATCGGCGAGGTTCGCCGCGTCGATCACACGACTTGGCGTCCGTTCGATCTCTGCCTCGTCGAAGAATGCGTCGATCACGACCTTGTCTTCGAGGACGGCCCACTCCGGCGGTCGTCCGCCGTACACGCGCCGGCCGACGATCTCGACCGGTGGCGTGAAGAAGGAGCCGAGCACGATCGCCTCACGCTTCGGGTCGGCGCGCTCGATCGCATCGACCGCGTCGCGCGGCAGATCGAGCAGCTTCCGCTCGAAGTTGCGGATGTTCTCGACGACCGTCGGTGCTCCGTCCGAACCGACGAGCACGTGAGCGATCTCAGGTGTCGTCCCCGTGCCGTGCGTTCCGGCGAGTGCGAGGAGTGGCTCGGCCCCGAGCTCGCGGAGCAGCGCGGCCTGATTGCCGGCGCCGACGAGCACGTCGACGGCGAGGATGACCTTCTTGCCGCCGAAGATCGTGCGAAGCAGATCCTTGTAATAGGCGGCGTCGACCACGCGTTACGGACGCACGGCGCGCACACCGACCGATTCGTTCTCGAGGCGGTGTTCGATGAGCTGGTCGACGGAGACGATCGCGAGGTCGTGCTTCGCGGCGAAGCCCTCGAGGTCGTTGAGGCGTGAGCACGACCCGTCCTCGCTCAGGACCTCGCAGATGACGGCCACGGTCTCGAGTCCCGCAAGGCGGCAGAGGTCGACGGATGCCTCCGTGTGTCCCGGACGTTCGAGCACGCCGCCGCCGCGCGCCCGCAAGGGGAAGACGTGTCCCGGCCGACGGAAGTCCCACGGGCGCGCCTCGGGATCGAGGAAGCCCTGTACCGTCGCGACGCGGTCGCGTACGGAGATCCCGGTCGACGTCGTGCGGTGATCGATCGAAACGGCGAACGGCGTGTCCGACGTCGCATCGCCCGGATGCACCATCGGGCCGATGCGCAGGCGATCGAGACGCGCCGCCTCCGTCGGCATGCAGACGAGACCGCACGCATGGCGGACCATGAAGTTGATCTGTTCTATGTCGGCGAACTCTGCCGCGACCGTGAGGTCGCCCTCGTTCTCGCGGTCGGGACCATCGACGACGATCAGGATCTCGCCGGAGGCGAAACGATCGAGTGCTTCGGGGATGGAAGCGAAGCTCATCGGCTGGACTCCTTCTCGGGGGTCTTGGGGGCAGTGCCACCACCATGCGGCTCGAACCTGGGGCGGCCTTGGTCTCTCCTGCGTGCAGGTCGAGGTTCCGGCGGGCGGTGGCGAGGC
>Ga0307469_10000125_pt1 | contig 29839 bp, 33 predicted proteins | sample atmos_gasesAM2C__FD_203084 | JGI IMG/M metagenome (GOLD analysis project Ga0307469, IMG submission 203084) | Hardwood forest soil microbial communities from Morgan-Monroe State Forest, Indiana, United States - atmos_gasesAM2C_515 | ecosystem: Environmental > Terrestrial > Soil > Temperate... | reverse complement strand
CCGCCTGATGGCGCAGCTGGCGAAGGCTCCGGAGCCTGCCAAAGCAGCGAACGATGCGCCGGCGCCTCCCAATGGCGAAACCGCGACGGGCGGCACAGATTCGCCGCAGTAGCGCGTGGAAGGTTCCCTCGTGAGCGAATTTCGACACGCAATCAAGCAGGTCGCACTCGCGGACCTCAAGCCCTACGACCGCAACGCGCGCACCCACTCGAGGGCCCAGGTCGAGGAGCTGCGGGGATCGATCCGGGCCTTCGGCTTCACCTCCGTCCTGGTGATCGACGAGGAGGGCCTGCTGATTGCCGGCCACGGTCGCCGGCTCGCTGCCATGGCCGAGGGACTCACGCACGTCGACGCGATCGAGGTCCGCGGGCTTTCGCCGCAGCAGAAGCGGGCGCTCGCGATCGCCGATAACAAAATCCCGGCCAACGCAGGGTGGGACGAGAAGCTCCTCGCGCTCGAGCTGGGGAGCCTCAAGGCCGACGGGTTCGACCTGTCGCTCACCGGGTTCTCGATCGGGGAGCTCGACGACATCCTCGGGCCCGACCCTGGCGCCGGCGATGCGGACGAAGACGACGCGCCGCCGCCTCCCGAGCGGCCGACCTCGCGTCCCGGGGAGCTCTGGCTGCTCGGTGATCGCCGGCTGCTCGTGGGCGATTCCTTCGACCGTGAGGACGTCGATCGACTGCTCGAGGGCAACCTCGCTGACATGGTGCTGACCGATCCGCCGTTCGCCATCTACGGCTCGAGCACCGGCATTTCAGCGGACATCGCCGATGACAAGATGGTGCGGCCGTTCTTCGAGAAGCTCGGCGCCGTCATCATCGAGCGGGTGCCGGAGTTTGCGCACGTCTACGTGCACTGCGACTGGCGCAGTTACGCGACGCTCTGGCACGGCCTCAAGTCCGCGCGCCTGACGCCGAAGAACTGCATCGTGTGGGACAAGGGCCACTTCGGGCTCGGGGGCATGTACGGCAACGCGCACGAGTTCGTGGCGTTCTTCGCGCGGCTCCCGCCTCAGAAGGCGATGACCTCGGGCAACAAACGCGGACAGCGGCCCGTGTTGGGATGCGCCAACATCTTCAAGGCCTCGCGCGTCACGGGCGAGGAGCGGCAGCACAACGCCGCGAAGCCCGTGGAACTCCTCGCCTGGCTGATTGAGAACTCGAGTGAGCCAGGCGACCTGGTGCTCGATCTCTTCGGCGGCTCGGGCTCGACGCTGATTGCGGCCGAAAAGACCAGGCGCCGCTGCGCCATGATGGAGATGGAACCACGTTTCGCCGACGTGATCCTCGAGCGATGGGAGAAGGCGAGCGGCAAGCAGGCGTTCCTCGGCACGGGCACGACGGACGCGCTGAGCTGGTCGCAGGCAAAGGAGGAGCGCCATGCCGGCCGGCCGGCCGCGACACCAGCCAACTAAGGACTTCCGCGAGCTCGTGGAACTCGGTGCCGCCAATGCCATGCCGCACCACGAGATCGCGCGGGTGCTCGGCATTGGCATCAAGACGCTGCGCCGGGAATATCACCGCGAGCTGCGAACCGCACGCCTGAAGGCCAAGCTCAAAATGGGCGGCCGGCTCTTCAACGCCGGGATGGCAGGCAACACCAAGGCGATGATCCACTGGCTCTCGATGCGCGGGGGCGATGAGTGGAAGCCGCTGCCGCTGCGCCATCAGCACGGGGGCCCGGACGGCGGCGCCATCCCGATTGCGGCCGCCGCGGTCGCGATCTCAGACGATGACGCGATGAAGACTTACCTGCGGCTCTGTCGGGAGGAGATCTGAGCGCTGAGCCCTCCAACACGCTGCGAGACGTCTACGCCTCCGCGTGGCGCGAGCGCGCGCGGCGCCTGAAGGTGCTGCGGGCCAACCCGGACATGCTGCCTGGGCTGCGGGCCTATTACCGCAACCATCTGGCGGACTGGATCAACGACTGGGGCATCACGATCGATCCGCGCAACGTCCGCCTGGGACTGCCGGTCGTGATCCCGTTCCTACTCGATCAGCGCCAGCGCGAGTGGGTGGAGTTCACGGTCCAGAATTGGAAGGACGGCGAGTACGGGCTCACCGAGAAGAGCCGCGACGTGGGCGTGTCCTGGCTCATCGTCGGGCTCTCGATCGGTATCTGCACGCTGTTCGATGACGCGGCGATCGGGTGGGGGTCGTTCAAGCGTGAGAAGGTGGACTGGCGCGGGGACATGGGGTCCCTATTCGAGAAGGGGCGGGCGTACCTCGAGGCCTTGCCCCGCGAGCTAAAAGGCGGCCACGACCCCGAGCAAGGCCACAGCACCGAGCGCCGGCTGCTCTTCCCCGAGCCCCGCGGCTCGATCATCGGTGAGATCGGCGACAACATCGGCCGCGGCGGCCGCACCTCGCTCTACTTCGTGGACGAAACGGCCCACCTCGAGCACGACCAGATGGTCGACATGGCGCTCTCGAAGACGACCAACTGCCGCCAGGACGTGAGCAGCGTGCAGGGTATGACCAACACCTTCGCCGAGCGGGCGCACCGCGCCGGCGTGCGGAAGTTCACCTTCCACTGGCGCGAGAACCCGCGCTTCAGCCAAGCCGACTACGACAAGTTCCTCGAGACCTGGGGCCCGGTCGTGACCGCTCAGGAGCTCGACATCAACTACCAGGCCTCGCTCGAGGGCATCGTGATCCCCGCCCTCTGGGTGAACGCCTGCCTCGATGCGCATGTGAAGCTCGGCATCAAGCCCACCGGCGAGCGCCGCGGGGCCCTCGACGTTGCCGACCAGGGCGTGGACAAAAACGCCTTCATCGTCGCGCACGGCATCGTGCTCGAGGCGGCCGAGGTGTGGGCCGGCAAGGATTCGGACATCTACGCCACGACCGAGCGGGCGTTCCTCGTCTGCGACAATCACGGCGTGCGCACCTTCCGCTACGACGCCGACGGCGTGGGGGCAGGCGTGCGGGGCGATGCCCGCAAGGTCAACGAGAAGCGTAACCCCGCCTTCCATATCCGCGTGACACCGTTTCGCGGATCCGCTGCTGTCATGGACCCGACGCGCGAAATGGTCGAGGGGCGCAAGAACGAGGACTTCTTCCTCAACCTCAAGGCGCAGGGCTGGTGGGCGCTGAGGCAGCGTGCGCAGCGCACCTACCGCGCCGTCGTGCACGGCGAGAAGTACGACCCGGACACGCTGATGTCGATCAGCTCCGAGATCCCCGAGGCCGTGCGTGTGAAGCTCATGATGGAACTCTCGCAGCCGACCTACTCACAGAACCCCGCCGGCAAGCTCGTGATCGACAAGCAGCCCGACGGCTCCCCGTCGCCTAACTTGGGTGACGGCACGATGATGGTTTACGCTCCCGGCCGCCGGCCGATGCGGATTGATGAGCGCCTACTCGGAGACGATGAGGACCTAACATGACTCGCAAAGCCACCCGCGCCCCTGCGCGTAAACCCGCGCGCAAGCGCCTCACGATCAACGCGACAGTCGCGGCCGACTCCTCGGGGGAGGATCTGCACGGCTACCGTCGGGCGAGGACGGTCAACTTCCCCGCGCTGCCTTTCAAGGTGAAGAACCGCGAACCGAAGCTCGCGATGGACGACGCTGGTCCGTTCCCGTTCCTGCCGTTCATCAACAGCATCGCCGGCCTCGGCGCGTTTGGCCTGTACTTCCCGGGCTACCCGTACCTGGCCCAGCTCGCACAGCGCTCGGAATTCCGGCAGCCCGTCGAGACCACCGCAAAGGAGATGACGCGCAAATGGATCGCGTTCAAGACGAAGGGCCTCGGCGACAAGAGCAAGAAGATCGCCGACATCGAGAAGGCCTTCGAGGAGTTCAAGGTCCAGGCGCTCTTCCGCAAAGTCACCGAGCTCGACGGCTTCTACGGTATGGGGCAGATTTTCATCAAGATCCGCGACCAGGACGAGCACACGGACCCGCTGCTGATCGACGAGAACACGGTGGAGAAGGGCGCGCTGGAGGGCTTCGTGGTGATCGAGCCTATGTGGGTGACGCCGCTCGTGTGGAACTCAACCGACCCGACGCTCCCCACCTTCTACAAACCGGAGAAGTGGATGGTGTTAGGTCGCGAGACCGACCAGACCCGCCTCATCAACTTCATATCGCGCGAAGTGCCGGACATCATCAAGCCCGCCTACAACTTCGGGGGCATCTCGCTCTCGCAGCTCATCGAGCCTTATGTGACGCGGTGGCTGAAGACGGTCGATAGCGTCAACCGGCTGGTCAACAACTTCTCGATCGTGAACCTCGGCACCGACATGGCCGCAGTGCTCGAGGGCGAAGCGGACTCCGATGTCCTGAAGCGCGCGAAGCTCTTCACGAAGACGCGCGACAACCAGGGCCTGTTCCTCACGGATAAGGAGACCGAGGCGCTCAACATCTTCAACGCGACGCTCTCCGGGCTGTCCGAGCTTCAGGCCCAGGCGCAGGAGCACATGGCAGCACCCACCCACCTGCCGCTCGTCGTGCTCACCGGCATCACGCCCGCGGGCCTCAACGCCTCGAGCGACTCCGAGATCGAGGTGTTCCATGACTGGATCAACTCGATGCAGGAGCACCTGTACACCCAGCCGCTGACGAAGATTCTGAAGCTGGTGCAGCTACACCTCTTCGGCACCGTGGACGACGAGATCATCTTCGACTACGTGCCCCTCAAGCAGCTCACCGGCGAGGCGCTCTCGCGTGTCAAGAAGACGCAGGGCGAGATGGCCGTCGCGTACATCGACGCCGGGGTTGTCAGTGCCGAGGAAGTGCGCAAACAGGTCGCCACAGATCCGGAGAGCGGGTTCAGCAACCTGGATCCCGACAAGGTTCCCGAGCCGCCGGAGCCCGAACCGATGCCAGGCGAGGAGGGCGGCGAGCAGCAGCAGGATGAGCCGGCAGCGCGCGCGGCGTGAATCCCGTCCACCAAACTGACATCGAGGCCCTGGGCGCCGAGGTCGGCAACTGTATGCAGGCCGCGGCGGCCTCCTTCCTCGAGCTGCCGCTCGAGCGGGTGCCGAACTTCATCAAGCTCCCGGACGCCGAGGGAGCCTTTGTCGACTTCTTCCGCGAGCGCGGCTTCGAGCTCATCGAGAAGCCCATCGGCTTCGTGCCGCCCGGCTACTACTTCGAGCTCGGCATCAGCTACTTCGGGCACGAGCACATCGTCCTGATGCGCGGCGGGACGCTGCGGCATGAGCCAAACCCGCTCGGGCGTGGACTGATGAAGCGGGAGCTCGTGGTGTGGCCCAAGCCCCTCACCGAGGCGGCGCTCCACATCGCGCTCGATGCGAAGCAGCGGCAGCCCTCGAACGACCTGGTGCTGCGCGCCGTGATCCCTAACGAGGGCGTGCGCGCCTGGTATCAGGAGCAGATGCAGGTGATGTCCCGCCGCATGGCGCGCGACATCCTGCGCCTCATGAAGCGCTTCTATCGGCCGGCTAGTAAGCGGCTGGCGCTCGATGACGATCCGATCGTGACGCTGCGCACGGTGATGAAGGTCTGGGGCCGTCTCTGGCAGAAGCGGTTCGACGACATGGCGAAGGAGATCGCCGCGCTCTTCGCCGATCGCAGCCAGCGCCACCTGGACGTCGCCATGCGCAAACGCCTCAAGGACGCCGGCTTCACAGTGCGCTTCCGGCCGACCGAGCGGATGGTGAGCGCCTACCGGGCGGTCGTGGCCGAGAACGTCAACCTGATCCGCTCGATCCCGCGCGAGTTCCTCAAGGACGTCGAGTCGGCGGTGTGGTCGGCTGTGATGCGCGGCGGCTCGATGTCGGAGCTCTCGACCGAGATTCGCGCGAAGTACGGCGTGACGTACCGGCGCGCCGCGCTCATCGCGCGCGACCAGGTAGCAAAATCGAAGGCGGTGATGGAGAACGCGCGCCGCGCCGACCTCGGCATCACGGAAGCGGTGTGGCAACACTCGAGCGCAGGCAAGGAGCCACGCCCGACGCACGTCGCGATGAACGGGAAGCGCTTCAAGATTGCGGACGGGCTCTACGACTCGGCGGAGCAGAAGAACGTGCAGCCGGGCGAGCTCATCAACTGCCGGTGCACCTCTCGCGCCGTGATCCCAGATCGACTCGGGAAAAGATCGTAGCTTCTACCCGCCTCGGGTGTGAGGATCAATACCCAACACCCCGTATGTGACAGCGTGCCCAGATCCCGCACGAAAGTGCTTGATCCTCGCACGCGACTTCGGTTCTATCGCGCCCGAACCAACTGAGCAATCCCCTCAGCAAGGTGCGATGTGAAGCGTGAGTGTTGAGACCTTCGCCATCGACTCGCGGTCGGGTGTCAGCAGCCGCTGTGCTGCTGGCGCTCGATCGCTCCCTTCGCTCGATCGACTCGGACGGCCACATGCGCGTCGAAGAGTCGCGGATCTCGAAGGCGAACGTCTGCCCATATCTCGGGCGGGAAATCCCAAACTGGGAGGCACTCGGGCTTCAACCCGACAAGACGTATCGGCTCTTTCGCGATCCGAAGGAGCTCGAGAAGGGCGCCGGCACGTTCGACGGCAAGCCGCTCCTCATTCGGCACGTCCCGATCGATGCGGACGCTCCGCGCAAGGAACTGTGGGTCGGGACTGTCGGCACCTGCACGTTCGAGCCGCCGTATCTCGTCACGCGCCCGCTCATGGTGCTCACGAAGGAGGCCATCGACCTCATCGGGAGCGGCGAGCAGCGCGAGCTCTCCGCAGCGTACCGCTACGATGCCGTCATGGAGCCCGGCGCCTGGGGCGGGCAGCAGTATGACGGCCGCATGGTCAACATCCGCGGCAATCACGTCGCGATCGTGTCGGAAGGTCGAGCAGGCCCCGACGTCCACGTTGCTGATGAACTTCCTCCGGAGCTGAAGCCCATGAAGTCTGTCGCCGCTGCTGTCGCTCTCGCCATCAAGCCCTACCTCGGCAAGGATCCCAACTCTCACCTCATAGCCGTCGCCCTCGACGGCATGCTCGGGGAAACGCCGGCCGAGTCGGTGATCACACTCGATGCCGAGGAGTGCAAGGCGGCGGAAGACGCTGCGCGCGATGCCAAGGGCGGAGACCTCACCGACGAGGAGCGCGAGGCGGCCTACGAAAAGGCCCGCGATCGCAAGCGCGCCAAGGACAAGAAGGCCCGCGACAAGAAGGCCAAGGATGCCAAGGACAAAGCTGCCAAGGACGCGAAGGCCGCCGAGGACGCTACCGCACGTGACGCCGCGCTCGATGAGCGCGAGGCAGCGATGGACGCGCGCGAAGCAGCCGAGGACGAGGGCAAGGAGGACGAGGAGGCGAAGGACCGCAAGCGCGCCCGTGACGCCCGCAAGACCGCGCGTGACAAGCGCGCCCACGACCGCGGGCAGGACGCGCTGCCCGACAACACCGATCACCGCCGGGACTTCCGCTCCGGGGAGGACTCTGTGACGAAGGACGAACTGAGCGCCGCTGTGAAAGCGGCCGTCGAAGCCACCGAGAAGCGCGGGCGCGAAGCCGCAAAGGCCCGCGAAGACGTGCGCCCCCTGGTCGGCGTCGTCTCGATGGCGATGGACTCGGCGCCCGAGATCTACCGCTTCGCGCTCAAGCATGCCGGCGTGAAGACCGACGGCGTGCACGAGTCCGCGCTCGGCACTCTCGTCGAGATGGCCGTGCGGCAGAAGAAGCAGTCGGCGGCTGCCCTGCCGCATGTGGCGATGGATGCGCAGCACGCCGGACTCGTCAGCCTGGACTCGCTCTTCCCGACCGTGAAAGCGGCCTGAATCGACCAGCCCCGGGCAACGTAAAGGATCCCAGTCATGAAGCACGTCCACTACCTCGGGCTGATCGTTCCGTCCGAAGGCGGCACGCCTGAGTTCCTCGGCCCCTTCCTCACGCACCCTGACGCGAAAGCCGCGGTGCAGGAAGAGATGGGCCAGACGCCCGGCGTCGTGGGCGGCGTCGTGCCGTTCGATTTCGTGGAGCCGGCGGCTGCGCCGGCGCCGGCTGCGGCCGAACCGGCTGCTGCGCCTGAGCAGGCGGCCTCCACGGTGGCGGAGACGAAGTAGCCACCCGACCCAAGGTAACGATTCGCGCACCGCAAGTTGTAGGAGTCAGATCACATGCCACCGGGACTCACCTCAGGCTTCCAGAGCTTCGTCAACAAGGAGCTTCCGCCAGGCGTCGCCGGCGATTTCGCGGGCGCCAACATCCGCGCGAACGTCATCGCGAGCCCGTGGGGCTTCGTTGCATCGCCCGGAGGCGTGAACATCGGCGTGGGCGGCTGGGCGAACCCGGCAACGGGCATCGCCTCGCAGTACTTCCAGCCGAGCTCGATCCCCGGCTTCGTGCACCGCGAGGGCCAGGCGATCATCACGACGTTCCTCGGCGTTGCCTCCATGCTCATCGTAGGCGGCGATCCCGTCACGCTCATGGATCAGGGCGAGTTCTGGGGCCTCTTCAACTCGGGCGCGACTCCCGGGCAGAAGGTCTACTTCAACCCTCAGAACGGCGCGCTGAGTGCGGCCGCGAGCGGTGGCACCATCGGCGGCACGATCACGACCGCCTCCATCGCCGCGGGCAACCCGGCAGTACTCACGGTCACGACCATCACGGGTACGCCGCTGACGGTCGGCACGGTCATCACCGGCGTCGGAGTCCCTCCCGGAACGTACATCGCTTCCTTCGGCACCGGCTCGGGCGGCGCGGGCACGTACAACCTCGCGAACGTGGACGGCACCACGATCCCGACCGTCGGCTCGGGCCTCTCATATGCCGGCATCCAGGAGACGGACTTCTACGTCGCCTCGGTGGTCACGGCCGATACGACCTTCACCGCATCCCTCGCGCTGCCTGCGGGCGGCACGGCCTACGGCATCTTGACGGTGACTGCGATCGCCGCGGGAGTACTGGCTGCCGGGCAATACCTGTCGGCCACGGGCGGCGGCGGACTGCCGGCTTCGGCAAACGTCCAGATCCTGCAGCAGCTCACCGGTACCGCCGGGTCGACCGGAACCTACCTGACGACCAACGTGGCTTACACGGTGACCAGCACCGCCACCTTCGTCGCCACGCAAGGCAAGCTCGGCAAGATCTCGAGCTGGACCACGCCGCTCACCTAACCCCTGACAGCACTCAAGCACTGAAGCACTGAGGTAGACCCGTCATGCGTCGCACAGCTGATACGGCCAAAATCTCCCAAGCAGTCCGCGCGGGACTCACACCCCAGGTGCTCGCGATGCTCGCCAGCGAATCGGGCATCGGCTTCGATGCGAGCCTGGGCAATGGGAGCACCTTCACGGTGCCCAACTACAGCGGCGGCGGGGAGCGCGTTCTCTCCAGCGACCTGCGCTTCGTAGAGATGGCGGGCAAGGGCGGGCGCCCGATCGCCATGGACACAGGCATGGCGATGGACGTGCAGGCCGAGCTCGTCACCGTCACGAGCGCCGGCATCCCCTGGTTCCTCGCCAACTGGATCGACCCGCAGTTGATCCCGATCCTGGTGTCGCCGATGATGGCGGCGAAGATTGCGGGCGAGTCGCTCAAGGGCGATTGGCTCACCGAGACGGCGATGTTCCTCACCGCTGAGGCGCTCGGCGAGACGTCGGTCTACGGCGACTACAGCCAGAGCGGCTCATCGAACGTCAACGTCAACTTCCCGCAGCGCCAGAACATCCTCTTCCAGTGCTTCATGCAGTACGGCCAGCGCGAGCTCGGCCGCATGGGGCTCGCGAAGATCGACTGGGCGAGCCAGCAGCAGCAGGCCAACGCCTTGACGCTGATGAAGGCGCTCAACTACCTGTACTTCTACGGGGCCGCGAACCTCCAGAACTACGGCCTCATCAACGACCCGGCGCTCCCGCCGCCGCTCACCGCCACCTTCGCCTGGCTCACCAACGCCTCGGCGACGGCCAACACCATCTACCAGGACGTGGTGCGGATGTTCATTCAGCTGCAGACGCAGACGAATGGCACCGTGCGCATCGACGACAAGATGGTGCTCGCGCTCTCTCCCGAGCAGTCGGTCGCGCTGCAGTTCATCACGCAGTACAACACCAACACGGTGGCGGCACTGCTCAAGACCAACTTCCCGAACCTGCGCATCGAGACCGCGCCTGAGTACGGCCCGCCCTACAACGCGGCCGGGCAGCTCGTGCAGCTCATCGTCGAGGAAGTCGAGGGCCACCGCAGCGTCGAGTGCGCGTTCTCGACCAAGCTCATGGCCCACAACATGGTGGTCGACACGAGCTCCTGGCGTCAGAAGCGCACATCGGGCGGCTACGGGTCGATCTGGTACCGGCCCGTCATGCAGGTCGGGATGCTTGCCTGAGGGCTCGCGTTGAAGGAGGCGGGGGACGGTGCGAGGTGCGACCTATCCGGGACTTCTCTCAGGTGCCGGCACCCCGTTCGACTGGCCGACCGCACTCGGCTACTCGCGCCAGCCGTTCACCAATCTCCTCGCCGGACGGGGAGGGCTGACCGCCGGACCTAACGGCGTCGCGCTCGGCATCTTCGGGTGGGCGGACCCCAACACCGGGCAAGTCTCCAACGTCCAAGGCTCCGGGCAGCAACTCGGCTTCGTGCTGCCGATCTTCGAGATGTGGAACTGGCAGGGCGTCTATCGTCAATGCGGCGCGCCTGGCACTCCCCCGCTCCTGATCCGCCGGCCAGGGCTTGAGGTCGTCCTCGCCTCCCAGGGCGACTTCCTCACTCGCTTCCCCCTCGGCGCGCAGGCCGGGCAGCAGGTGTTCACCGATCCCGCGACGGGCCTGCCCTACAGCGGCAACCCCGGTGGTTATGTACCGACAGGGTGGACAGTCATGCAGAGCGGTGGCTGCAACGAGCGATGCCGCATCTCGAGCTTTACGCGTCCCTTCAATTAGAACGAGGAAACCAGTCATGGCGAAAGAACAGGTTCTGATCGGCTGCAAGTTGCCGCACGGGCTCATCATGGAGATTCCCGACGTCGGCGACCTGCTGCGCCCGAAGCCCGTGGGTCAGCGCGTCATCCTGAAAGGCGCCAACTCACTGCGCACCAATCCGAACGCGGCGCAGGGTTCCTTCCCATACGCTGTCACATCGGTCGACAAGGATTTCGCCGACCGCTGGTTCGCGCGCTACCAGAGCGAGCCATTCGTGAAGAACGGCCTGGTCTTCATCGCGAAGAGCGAGGCCGACGCCAGGTCGATGAGCAAGGAGCGGCTGCCCGAGCGCACCGGCATGGAAGCGCTCGATCTCGGGGTGGACGCCAAGGGCAAGAGCACCGACCCGCGGCTCGCGGCCCTCGGTCGGGGCGCGGCGCATAGCGCAACCACGCCCGATCCGGAGTCGATCGCGCGCGCGCAGGGCGCGGCCGCGTAAGTCACCCGCAGAGCTTGAATGGGCATCTCGCCGTGCACGCCGAACCCGATAACGCCTGGGGTCGTCACGTTCGACCCCAACGCCTTCCAGCAGGCGTTTCCGATGTTCGCGAGCGTCTCCGATGCGGCCCTCACGGCCAACTTCGGCTTCGCCACGCTGATGCTCGACAACTCGTGCTGCTCCGTGGTGTGCGATGCACCGACGCGCGCGCAGCTGCTCAACCTCATCACCGCGCACATCACCGCGCTCTTGAACGGTGTGAACGGCCAGCCTCCGCAGGGCATCGTCGGGCGCATCAGCCAGGCGCAACAGGGCTCGGTGAGCGTTTCGACCGAGATGCTCGCGAAGACCGAGTCCGCCGCCTACTGGCAGCAGACGCCGTGGGGCGCGCAGTACTGGACGTCCACCGTCAAGTACCGCACCGGGCGCTATGTGCCGCCGCACCATTGCGACGACCACGGAATCCCCTGGGGAGCGTGGCCGCAATGAGTGCCGTCAACCTCACGGTGAAGGGCGGGGAGCGCATGAAGCGCTACCTGGCGGCGGTGCAGGAAGCGGTGGGCGCCGCGCGTGGTGTCCGCGTCGGGTTCCTCGAGAATGCGACCTACCCCCCTGAAACGGCGCAGAGGGGCCCGACGCTCCACGTTGCACAGGTCGCCTTCTGGAACGAGTTCGGCACGAGCCGCGCGCCGGCGCGCCCGTTCTTCCGCGGGATGATTGACCGCGAACTCGGCGACTGGGGCGACAAGCTCGGGAAGTTCCTCAAGGCGTCCGACTTCAACTCCGACACCGCACTCGGCCTTCTTGGCACCGATGTGAAGGACGCGCTGACTCAAGAGATCGCGCGCTGGCCGGCCGACAACGCGCCCTCGACAGTCGCGCGCAAGGGCTTCAACAAGGGCCTGGTCGATAAGGGCGTGATGCAGCGCTCGACCGACTTTGAGGTGCTGGAGTAAATGCTCAACCTCCACGCCACCGTCCGAGGAGCCATCCAGTCCGTGAACCCGGACGTCGCGGCGATCTACCTCAAGTCGCTCGGGAACACGCCGAACGCGGCGGGCCAGCAGACGCCGAGCTATGCGCCACCGATCTTCGTGCAGCTCCAGGCCCAGCCACCCTCCGGGCGCGACCTGCGGCACATGGAGTTCCTCAACATCCAGGGCGCGACGCGCGTCGGCTACCTCTACTCGAACCCGAGCGGCATCGGTCGCGTGACCGCGCGAGGCGGAGATCTCCTTCAGTTCTCGAGCTTTGTAGGAGCGCCGCCCGAGAACTGGCTGGTCACGCGCGTCGATGAGCGCTGGAACGTCGGCACCAACAACATCGATTCGGCCGATCTGCCCGCCAGCCCGCCCACAAGCGGCTGGACGAAGCTCTGGCTCACGTTGCAGACGGATCCGCCGACTGACTTCGTGTACGACAGCTCCGGGCAGTTTGTGGAGGATTCCGAGGGACGGCCGGTGCTCAGCTCGAAGTCGAAGTACCTGACCGACAAGGCGGGGAACTTCATCACCGATTCGAAGGGCGCAGTGCTGGTGACCTCATGAACGGCCTCACCGTCACCCCGACACTCAACGGCGCGGCCGGGAGCGTCTACGCCGCGCTCGTGCCCTTCATCATGGCGGTGACGGGCGTGCCTGCGGCCAATGTGATCCAGGGCCTCCAGAACCGCGCATCGATGCCGCTACCGGGCTTCATCGTGGTGCAGGCGATCACGCGCCATCGACTGCGCACGAACATCCACGACTACTCGGTCGCAAGCGCCGGCGACGTCAACATCGAGGAAGGCGTCGAACTCGCCGTGCAGATCGACTGCTACGGCCCGAGCGGTGAGGACTGGGCGACGATCCTCTCCTCCACGCTGCGCGATGAGTACGGGTGCAACCTGCTCCTGCCGAGTGGCGTACAGCCGCTCTACGCCGACGACGCCCGCATGATCCCGCTGGTCGCCGGCGAGGAGCAGTACGAAGAGCGGTGGTCGCTCGATGCGCACTTCCAATACAACCCGACCACCACGGCGCCGCAGCAGTACGCGGATGCGCTCGACCTGACGCTCGTCGATGTAGAAGAGAGGTATCCGCCCACATGATCCGCGCCTCACTCAAGGTCCTAGTCGCCGCCTGTGCGGTGCTTCTCTTCTCGTCATCGGCTTCAGCTTCCGAGGTCGGTAGCTACCCGAACGCCACGACGCCCCTGAGCGGCACCGAGCGGCTTCTCGGGGATCAGAGCAGCAGCACCGTCAACATCACGCCGGCGCAGCTTGACGCCTGGTTCCTGACCCAGCTGACCTTCTCGAACGTCACGGCGCTCTGGAGCGGATGCAGCGGCACGACGCCGATCCTCAGTTACACCGGCGCGTGTGTCGCCCCGAGCGGCGGCTCGGGAACAGCGCCCACGATTGCAGGATGCGGCACGCCAACTCCCGCAGCCGGGAGCGGCGCGAACGCAGGGCACTTCACAGCCGGTGCCACGAGCTGCAACCCGACACTGACCTTCGGGACGACCGCCACCAACTGGTGGATCTGCTGGCTCAATGATGAGACCACCAACATCTCCTTTCGCCAGACGGGGCATTCGCCCACCACATCGGTACAGACCGCTTCTGGCTCGGCGACCACTAGCGACACGATCGACTACGTCTGCTCAGTCCACTGAGGAACCGGCATGAACCCATCGATACCTGCGAGCCAATTCGTCAACGTTATCCCGAGCGTGCTCGCTGCGGGCGCTGCCGATCTCGCGATGAATGCGGTGTTCCTCGACAACTCGGGCGACACCTCGATCCCGATCGGCACCGTCGCGCAGTTCGGATCGGCCACCGCGGTTGCCTCCTGGTACGGTGCCAACTCCGTCGAGGCCTCGCTCGCCGCGCTCTACTTCGCCGGCTACAACGGCGGCACGAGTCTTCCCTCGGTCCTGTACTTCGCGCAGTACAACACCGCGGCGGTGGCCGCATACCTGCGCGGCGGAGCACTCACGGGCGTGACGCTCGCGCAGCTTCAGGCGCTCTCTGGCACGATCCAGATCAACATCAACGGCGATGTGGTCAACAGCGCCAACATCAACCTTGCGAGCGCGACGAGCTTCTCGAACGCTGCCGCGCTGATCCAGACGGGACTCGACACCTCGGGAGACATCTTCTCCGGCACGGGATCCCAGGCTTTGGGAGTGCTGACGATCTCGGCGGTCGCATCTGGTGCGCTGCACGTCGGCGACACCGTGACGGGCGCCGGCGTCTTCGGTGGCTCGGCCACCATCACTTCCTTCGGCACTGGCACCGGCGGTACGGGCACTTACAACGTCAGCACCAGCGGCACGCAAGGGAGCGGGGCGGTGACCGTGACGAGCGGCGCGACCTGCACGTACGACCCGCTGCGCAACGCCTTCGTCATCACCAGCCCGACGACCGGGGCGCTCAGCACGATCGCCTTCCCGACGACCAACGCCTTCACCACCGGGCTCCTCCTCACTTCTGCCAAGGGCGCGGTGCTCTCTCAGGGCTCAGCCGCTGCGGTGCCGGCGACGCTCATGAACTCCGTCGTCGCGCAGACCCAGGACTGGGCGACCTTCATGACGGTGCAGGACCCGGACAACGGCGCGGCTGGCGGCCCGATCAAGGTGGCGTTTGCCACCTGGTGCTCGCAGCAGAATGACGCCTACGCCTACGTCGCCTACGACTCCGATCCGCTGCCCTCCACGCAGTTCACGGACCCCGCGTGCTTTGCCGTGCTCGTGGACACCTTGAGCGGCACGATTCCGATCTGGAGCGCGACGCAGGGCCCGTCCATCGCCGCCTTCATCTGCGGACTCACGGCCTCGATCAACTTCAACCAGTCGGGTGGGCGCACGACCTACGCCTACCGCTCGAGCCCGAGCCTCGTGCCGGACGTCACGAATCTCACGACCTATCTCAATCTCAAGAACAACGCCTACAACTGCTACTGCAACGTCGCCACGCGCACCGCGGCCTTCCAGTGGTTCCAGCCTGGGCAGATCTCGGGCCCGTGGATCTGGGCGGACCCGTACATCGACCAGATCTACTGGAACGCGCGCTTCCAGAACGATTTCGCCGAGCTCCTGACGCAGGTGCCGGCGATCCCCTACGACCAGGCGGGCTACAACATGATCCGCCAGGCGCTCATGCCCGACATCGTGGCGATGGGCAACTTCGGCGCGTGGGTCTCGGGCGTGCAGCTCTCCGGCTCTCAGAAGGTGGCCGTCAACACGGCCGCCGGGCGCGTCATTGACCCGATCCTGACATCGCAGGGCTGGTACCTGCTGGTGCAGGACCCGGGCGCCAACGCGCGTAACTCCCGCAGCTCACCGACCGTCACCTTCTGGTACACGGACGGCGGCAGCGTTCAGCAGATCAACATGGGCTCGATCGATGTCGAGTAGGTAAGTCATGTCAAACACCATCACCAGCGCCAACTCATCGCTCAGCCTGAACGTCCCGGGCGTCTTTCCGGTGCCCGTGCCGATCGAGGGCTTCGCCACGGACGACGCCTTCGACACCGAGAACGTGGTGCCAAACGAGACCCTCATGGGAGTCGATGGCACGCTCTCCGGCGGCTACACGCCTTATCCCGTGAAGCAGAAGATCGTGCTGCAAGCCGACTCCCCGTCGATCGCCGTATTCGATGCGTGGCGCCAGGCGATGGATGCAGCGCACGAGGCCTACCAGGCGAGCATGACGATCATCTGCCCGTCGATCGGCAAGGTGTTCACCTTCGTCGGCGGCTTCCTGACGGGCGGCATGCCGGCGCCTCCGGGGAAGAAGGTGCTGCAGCCGCAGACGTTCGAGATCACCTTCCAGTCGGTTTCCGCGGCTCCGATCTGAGCAGCAGCACGAGTCACATGAATGGGGCGACGCACCGAAACCATCACGATCGAGGACGAAGGCCGCGACAAGGGGAAGGTCTTCGTCATCACCGAGATGAGTGCGATGGAGGGCGAGCGCTGGGCCGGGCGCATCACCGAGCTCGTGCTGGCCTCGGGGATCTCGCTGCCGAAAGAGGCGACGGGTGCGACCGAGGATGCCGGCATGGCGGGCCTCGCGCAGCTCGCGGGCGTGGGCGTGCCGCTCCTCAAGGCGCTGCACGATCCGGAGATCGACAAAGCCACATGGGCGTGCATCAAGTACCAACACGACCCGCGCCACGCAGCGCAGGCGATCATGCAGGGCGATGCGTGCCAGATCGAGGAGATCTCCACCGTCACCGAGCTGCGCATGGCGGTGCTGAGGCTGCACACGGGTTTTTTTTCTCCCGCAAGCCGATCGACTTCGGCATCACCTTCGCGGCCGGTGCCGACGGGCTCCTTGCCTACCAGAACGTCCCGGCCGCGATCGGCGCGGTAGTTTCGGCGGGCGCTGCCACTCTCGGCGAACTCAGTACCACGCTCGGCGTGCGTGATCTCTACGACGCGCTCGAGATCGTGATGGTCGACGCCTACAACCGCCGCGTGCTCGAGGAGCGAGCCAACCGTGGCCGGTAGCGTCATCGACAGTCTGGTCGTCACGCTCGGGCTCGATTCCAAGGAGTTCAGCAAGGGCGTCAAGGGCTCGGCCGAGGAGCTCGCTGGCTTCACGCGCCGCCTCGCCGGCATGTTCCTTGCCGTGCGCGGCATCGAGGACGTGGTCGGCTACTTCAAGGACTTGCACGCGCAGCTCGCCGAGGTCGGCTTCCAGTCGCGCAACCTCGGGCTCACCGGGCAGGAGATCAAACGCCTTGGCGAAGTGAGCCAGCTCTTCGGCGGCCAGGTACAGGACGCCGCCGACTCGATCGAGGGACTTCAGAACGCGGTCTTCAACCTGCGCTACCGCGGCCAGGTCGCCGACTCGATCGCGATGCTGCAGCGCTTCGGTGTCGCGTACCTCAATGCCGCCGGCCACGCGCGCAACTTCAAGGACATCGCACTCGATGCGGCGCGTGCGATCGAGCGGCAGGCCAAGATCGCGGGCCTCAACCAGGGCGAGCGCTACCAGATGGCGCTCTCCTTCGGCTTCACGGGCGGCGTGGCATCGGCCGTGGCGCAGGGCGGCAAGGGCCTCGAGGAGGCGCTGCGCAAGGCGCAGGTCGATCAGCGGGCGCTCACCGAGAAAACGATCCAAGGGCAGGTAAAGCTCGATCAGGACATCACGCGCCTTCAGAACGCGACCGCCGCTCAGTCCTCGGTGATCCTCTCCCGCCTGACGCCGGTCCTCGAGTCGGCCGTCTCGTGGCTTCAGAAACTCGTCAACGACCTGCTGCCGAAGATCGTCCACGCGATCGATGCGCTCCTCAACTTCTTCAAGAACCCGCCGCCGTGGTTTGCGGCGGTCGAGAAGGCGATCGGCGAGCTCGCGGCAGCGCTCGGGCCCACCGGCACGCTGATCGCCGCGCTCGGCGCGCTGACGCTTGCGATGGGCGCCGGCTCAGCGCTCGTCACTGGCATTGCGGGTCTTGCGGCTTTTCTGGCGCCGCTCGCTGCGGCAATCGGTGGTGGGGTGCTGCTTGGCAAGCTGATCGCAGCTCTTCCTTCTGGCGGCCTTCTCGACAAGATCAACGAGAAGGTCCTCGACTGGATCGGGCCCGGGTCCGACATCGACGTCAGGCACTCGCCGACCGGCCAGCACCGCGTAGGCGTCATTCAGCGACCGCCCGCAACGCCCACCGCGCCGCGGCCCGGATCGGCCGCGCAGCAATCGGCTGCCGCAGGCACCAGCACTCCCGCCGCTGCGGTCGCAGGCCCCAGCACGCAGGTGCACATCGACGAGATCAACATCAACACGCGCGCGACGGACGCCAACGGAATCGCGACTGGCATCGGCGGCGCGCTGCAGCGGAAGCTTCTCGTGTCGAACGCTGACGGGGGGCAGTCGTGATCCCTCCCATTCCCGGCATCCCGCAGTTGCCGCCGAGCGTTGCCACGCCAGTCGTGACGCTTATCGCCTCGGAGGCGATCTCCGGGCTCCTGTGGCAGGCCGCACAGTCTCCGCCCGCCTGGGGCGTGTTCGACGATCAGGGCAACCAGGTGCTCTTCCCCGACTCCGTGCTCGAGTTCTCGAACCGCCAGGAGTACGACATCTCGAACTTCCCGGTACAGGCGGGATCGTTCGCCTCCTATAACAAGGTGATCCGCCCCTTCGAGGTGACGCTGCGCTTTTCCAAGGGAGGCACCGAGGACGACCGCTCGGGGTTCCTCCAGCAGCTCGACAGCCTCGCCTCCTCGCTCGATCTCTACACCGTGACGACGCCCGAGCGTGTGTACCTCAACGTGAACCTGGAGCGCTACGAAGTCATCCGCCGCGGTGCCAAGGGCGCCTTCTTCCTCACCGAGGTCGACGCCTACTTCGTGCAGATCCTCGAGGTGCAGCCGCAGTACACGACGACCGCCGTGCAGCTCCCGAACGCTCAGTCGGACGCCGCGCAGCCGACCAGCAACGTCGGCAACGTGCAGCCGCAGACGCCGAGCTCGCAGGAGACCCAGGACGGTCAGGCGGCGCTCGCCTCGCAGAGCCCGGGGCTCTACTGATGCAGGTCGTACCACTCGCTGCCGTGCCGTCTCAGACCTTCGCCGCCGTGCTCGGTGGGCAGGCGGTGCAGTTCGCGCTGTACCTGCTCGGTGCCGGTGCGGCCGCCGCCCTCTATCTCGATGTGATTTCCAACAACACACCGATCTTCACTGCCCGAGAGGTGAGGGCCTATGGCGCACTGCCGGACACGGTGGCGCCTTTCATGCTCTCGGGGCGTCATTACCTCGGATTCGAGGGTGACCTTCTGTTCCTCGACACGCAGGCCGGACCGAACGTCCCTACGGCTGACCCGGTGCCTGCGGGGCTCGGCACGCGCTGGCAGCTGCTCTACTTCTCGCCGGCTGACCTCGAGGCGGCCGGGCTGGTGAGCGCGTGAGCAGCAGCTTCGTCAAGCGGCTCCTGCGCGCGAGCCTGGTGTTGCCGCAGGGCACTTTCCCCGGCACGGACTCGAACACGCTCGTGCTTGAGAACTACCGCATGGAGGCCGTGCTCTCAGGCGCCGGCAACTTCACGAACCAGTGCGGGCTTCGGATCTTCGGGATGCGGCAGGTGGATATGAATGCCGCCACCGTGCTCTTCGGCCAGGACGGCAACCCGATCAACATCAACGCGCGCGCGATCCTCATCCTTGAGGCGAACGACAGCGGCAACTGGCTGCAGGTGTTCGAGGGCCAGTTCACCGAAGCGCAGCCTGACTACCGATCACTCCCCGACGTGGCGCTCACCATCAACGCCGTGACCGGGATGGGGCAGCAGATCCTCTCCGCCGCGCCGTCATCCTTCTCTGGCGGGACCGACGTGGCGGGGCTGTGTCAGCAGCTCGCGAGCCAGATGGGCTACGCCTTCGAGAACAACGGTGTCACGGGCCAGCTCAACACGCCCTACCTCTCGGGCACGCTCATGGATCAGTTCCGCGAGGTGTGCGCGGCCGCCAAGGTCGACTACTACTTCGATTCGAAGTCGACGCTCGTCATCGCGCCATCGAACCAGCCGCGGCAGGGCAAGAACGCTGTGGTGCTGTCGGCGACCTCGGGGCTCGTCGGCTACGTGTCGCTCACCCGGTTCGGCATCGAACTCGACTGCCTGTGGAATGCGGCGATCGAGCTCGGAAGCCCGGTCCAGATCGAGAACTCCGACGTGCCTGGCACGAACGGCCTCTGGTTCCCCTACAAGTTCGAGCACACCTTGGAGAGCGTCAAGCCGCAGGGGCGGTGGTTCTCGCACCTCGAGTGCATGCGGTTTCCGGCTTCCACGGTGGGCGCATGAGTACGCCCGCCGAGCAAGTCGCCTCGCCCCTTCAAAGCCCGACGTCTGCGGCTACCGAGTACCAGGCGCTTCAGTTCCTCATCCTGCAGCGTCTGTTGCGCGTGCAGACCGCCACTCTCGTGAAGGTGCAAGCGGTGCACGGCGGAGGCCTCGCGCCCGTCGGAGAAGTGGACGTGCTGCCGCTCGTGGACCAGGTGGACGGCGCCGGCAATGCCATCCCGCATGTGACGCTCTACGGGCGCCCGTACCTGCGCGTGCAGGGTGGAGCCAACGCCATCATCCTCGACCCGCAGGTCGGCGACTTGGGGCTCATGGTGTTTGGCTCGCGCGATCTCTCCTCTGTCATAGCGAGCCAGCAGCACGGGCCACCGGCGAGCAGCCGGATATTCAACTATGCCGACGGGCTCTACGTGGGCGGGATGTTGAACGCTGCGCCGACCTCCTACCTGCAGTGGCTCGCCAACGGTCAGATCGTCGTGGACAGCCCGGTAGAGGTGGACATCACCGCGCCCGTCATCAAACTCACCGGCGGCGGCAAGGTGCTTCAGATCTCGAGTGCCGGCATCGTCCTCGACGGCATCACCTGGGAGACGCACAAGCACACGGGCGTTCAGACGGGCGGCGGCACTTCTGGAGGGCCCACCAATTGAGTGCGCCCTTCAACACGCTCTACCTGACGGTGGACACATGGGATCTGACCGCGGATGCCTCGGGGAATATCGCGATGGCTGCACCGCCTTACGCGATCACCCAGGACGTCGCGAGCGCCTGCCGCACGTTCCTTGGCGAGGTGTACTACGACACGACCCTCGGCGTTCCCTACCTCGGCAACACGCAGAACGTCGAGAGCCCCGGCGCGCAGCTCCTCGGGCGCACACCGGCACTCAACATCCTGCAAGGCGCGCTCGCCGCCGCGGCGATCACCGTGCCGGACGTGAAGAGCGCGAGCTGCGTGGTATCGGCATTCCAGAACCGCGTGGCGAGCGGACAGGTGCAGTTCACGACCGAGGACGATGTGAGTTTCACGGTGGCGATCGGCGCCGCGGTGTCCTCGGGTGCCGGCGTGCCCGTGATTCCGCTGGGCACGCTGTTTACTGAAAGCGGCCAGATCCTCTCGGGCGAAAGCGGCGGCGGAATTCAGGAAGGATGATCAGCATGTTCAAAAAAGCACTCATTGCTCTCGCGGCGCTCGCGTTTGTAAGCACCGCAACGGCACAGAAGATCTCGCAGCTGCCGGTCTACCCGGGGCCAGTGACAGGGCAGGAATCGATCCCGATGTCCTTCCTGCCGCTCTCGACGACGCAGAGCTTCCAGATCACGCCACAACAGCTCCTCGCCTACATCCAGGGCGCGCTCGCGATCGGCAATGTGCAGACCGACTGTCACGCGGTGCCCGACAACGGCGTGACCGACAACACCACGGCCATCGCCAACTGCATCGCCACCTATCCCAACGGCATTTTCTTCCCCGGTGGCGTCTTCGGATCGAACAGCAACATCGCGGGCTTCCAGACGATCCGCAAGTACGGCCCGGGATACATCAAGCGCGCCGGGGCGCTCTTCGCCATCACGCCGCTCGCCTCCGACACCAACACGCTCTACGTCGCGACGACTGGGAGCGATCTCAACGATGGGCTGGACTCGGGCAATCCGATGCTTACGATCCAGCACTCCTTCGACTCGCTCACCTGGTACACCGATAACTCGCTCCTCGGCGGAACGTGGAAGATCCGGCTCGCCGCCGGCACTTACTGCAATGGCGGCCAGCTCAAGGTCAAAAGTCAGAACCTCGTCGGCGTCTATGGACCCGCCGGAACGAGGCCCTTTACTCCGACAGCGATCGTCGACGGTGGTGGACCTGGAGACGGCTGCACTGCGCCGACCACGACCTTCGGCTTCTACACGATTGCCGGCAGCCTCTATCTCCAGGACCTGCTGATCCAGAAGTGGTCAACCTCGGGCTGGTTTGGTGCCGTAGTCGAGCAGTTTGCCGATCTGTACACGGCGAATGTCTGGTTCATCAACGACGACGTTTCGCTCAAGGCTCAGCAGTCGCGCTTCTTCATGGATGGCGGCGATGTATCGGGCGGCACGACCGGCGCCACGATGATCTCGGGCACCACATTCACCTTCGGCTATCAAGACAGCTCCGCCGGCACCGGCCACGGGGCGAACGTTGGTCCGTACTTTCACGGCCAATCGCAGACCGCGATCCTCATGCAGGAAAACAGCACCGGGCACACCAACTATGTGACGTGCGATACGAACCCGATCTGCTTCGACATCGTGGATAAGTCGCGTACCGACTCGGTGAGCTCATCCCTCACCCACAACGCTACCACCGACATCCGCTGCCGCGTCAACAGCTCATGGAACAACAACCCCTCTGGCCCGAACACGCTCGCCGGCACGCCGCCCTACACGCTCCTCTACTCTGGCTGCTACGAGCTCAACCGGGACGGGCAGTTCAACACGCTCTGGGGCCAGCAACCGCTCACCAGCGGCTTCTCGAACAATCCGCTCACCGGCAGCACCTCTCTCACCACGATGGCGACGCTCACCAACGTGGTGGATGCCGCGCAGCTCACCCAGCAAGGTCACCGCTTTGGCGTGCGCATCAACGGCAATATGTCGGGCACTGCTGGCGCCAAGACCATCAGCGTGCAGCTCGAGGGCGCGAGCGGCTCGAGCCCTTCGCCCACCAACATCTGTAGCCTCACGACGAATGCGATCTGGGTGGGCGACTTCATCGCGGAGTGCGAGACGATCGCTGCGAGCGCGACGGCCCAGGCGAACAGTGCCCGGCTCTCGCTGGATAACAGCGGGACCCCGGCACAACGCATCGGCACGAGCGGCACCAGCATCACCGTGGGAACGCAGCAGTTGACCGCCCTCATCAACGCGCAGCTCGCGAACTCCGGCGACACGATCACGATCCGCAGCGTCGAGCCCTACGAGTTTTAGAGCGTGAGCACCAACGTCCCGCAAATTCAGTGGACCTCGACCGGCCTGGTGGTGCCGTCGGAAGCGGCCGTGCTGGCGGGGGTGCTGGCTGACTTCAACGCCGCTTTCGGCGGAAACCTGAACCTCGCGCTCAATACTCCGCAAGGACAGATCGCGACTTCGCAGGCGGCTGCTATCTCGAACTGCTACGCGCTCTTCACCATGCTTGTGAACGGCGTGGATCCTGACCTCAACGCCGGCTTCATGCAGGACGTCATCGCGCGCATCTACTTCCTCAACCGCAACCCCGGCACCGCCACCGTGGTGAGCTGCACGTGCCTGGGGCTCGCCGGCACGGTGATCCCGACCGGGAGCCCCACGCAGCCGCAGGCGCAGGACACCTCCGGCAATCTCTACTACTGCGTGCAAGGCGGCACGATTCCGGTCGGCGGCTCGATCACGCTGAGCTTCGCCAACGTGGTGGACGGTCCGATCCCCTGTCCACCGAGCACGCTCACCTCGATCTATCAGGCGGTGGCAGGCTGGGATCAGATCACGAACGCTGGGGCTGGTGTGCCGGGCGCCGACGTCGAGAGTCCGCAGGCCTTCGAGTACCGGCGCGAGCAGTCGATCGCCGCCAACGCGCACGGCAGCGCGCAGGCCATATACGGCGCCGTGATTGACCTCTCGGGCGTCACTGACGCCTACGTGTACGAGAACACCACCAACGCCACGATCCTGGTGGGCTCGACGAACTACTCGATGCTGCCGCACTCGGTGTACGTCGGAGTGATCGGCGGCGACCCGCAGGCGATCGCGAACGCAATCTGGACGAAGAAGGACCTCGGCTGCGACATGAACGGCAACACCACCGAGACGGTGGTGGATGATAACTACGCCTTCCCGCAGCCCTCCTACACGATCAAGTTCAACAACTGCACGTCGAACCCGGTCTCGTTCAATCTGACGGTCAACATCAAGAACTCGTCCTCGCTCCCCTCGACCATCGTGCAGGACGTGCAGGCCGCGTGCGCCGCGCAGTTCAACGGCACCAACGCCAATGGTCAGCGGGTGCGCATCGGCTCGCTCCTCCTGGCGGCCAGTTTCTACGGCCCCGTGGCGACTTGCGAGGGCCCGAGCGTGCCAGTGCAGGTGCTGTCGATCCTCATAGGATCTGCCTTCTCCGGGCACGGCACGCTCGTGGCGCTCTCGAATGTGCTCACGGTGACGGGCGTCACCTCAGGCTCGCTCACCCCCGGAACCGTTATCACGGACGCCGCGAGCTCGATCCCCGCCAACACGCAGATCGTTGAGCAGCTCACCGGGACACCGGGCGGCGCGGGCACCTATCTCATGAGCGCCGCTGCCACGATCACCGAGAGCTCGCCTGAGGTCATCACGGGCACCGCAACGGCGACGGCCGCGCAGGTGGGCATTGACCAGGCACCGGTGCTCGGCACCGTGACGGTGAACCTGGTATGAGTGTCACCCCCGTCACCGTCCCGAGCGTCGTGGGACTCGACCTTGCGGATGCGACCGCTGCGCTCACGAGTGCGGGGCTTGTCGTCGGCACGCTCACGCCGGTCACCGATCCTGCCACCGCGGTGGGCAATGTCTCGACACAGAGCCCGATCGCCGGAGCTCAGGCGCTGAGCGGGAGTGCCGTGAATCTCAGCATCTCCTACATCGTGCCCGAGTTCGACATCGATGCGACGCTGATCAGCCAGTACGCCAACAGCCCGACGATCGTCACGCTGGTAGAGAACTTTGGTCAGTACTTCGATCCAGCCGCCAATCTTCAGGACTTCTACCTCACGGTGTGGAATATCGACACGGCCGTGGGCTTCGGTCTCGACATCTGGGGCCGCATCCTTGGCGTCTCGCGCGTCATTCAGATCCCCGGGACCTCCGGCGCCTTCGGCTTTGAGAACAGCGACACGCCGCCGGATTGGCAGGACTTCGGCAATACCACGATCCCTGCGGCCGGCGGCCCCTTCTACAGCGGCCAGGTCTCCGGCGACAGCTACAAGCTGAACGACGACCCCTACCGAACGCTCCTTCTCACGAAGGCGCTCGCCAACATCTGCGCAACGACGGCACCCGCACTCAACGCGCTGATCAGCAATCTCTTCCCAGGTCGGGGCGTTTGCTACACGGTCGATCGCGGCGGCATGCAGATGACGTATGTGTTCCTGTTCACTCTCTCGACCGTTGAGTACGCGATCCTGGCCGACTCTGGAGTGCTCCCGCATCCGGCCGGCGTGGGCTTCAACATCATCGTGATCGACACGGAGTTCTTCGGCTTTAAGGAAGCCGCTCCGCAGGTCAACCCCTTCGGCTCGGGCGTGTTTTACAACTAGGACTGCCACATGGGCGCACCGGCACCGACCAACATACCTTCACCGTTTGCAGCCTCTGCGAGTGGCGGCAACATCAACTTCCCTATCCCGGCAACGCCACCTGGGTCGCCCGCCAACCTCGCCTCCTGGAGCATCGGGTTCCCTGCGATCACGATGCAGCCGGAAATTGCGGGTGGCTTGCCGCCCTTCGGTCAGGACTTCAACGGCGTCCTCTACACGCTCTCCGGACACATCTTCTCTCTACAGGCGGGCCAGCCGTATCTGTGGAGTTCCTCACTGGCAGGGATCATCTCGGGATACGAAGCCGGCGCGACTCTCGGGATGGCCGACGGGAGCGGCCTGTGGCTCAACGCGAACGCCGGCAACGTCACGAACCCGGACAATGATCCGACCGCTGCCGGATGGGTGCCAGGGATCTCCTACGGCATCACAACCATCTCGGGGCTGACGGGCGGCGTCGTCACGCTGAAGCCCTCGCAGAGCCGGCGCAATGTGCTGATCCTCAACGGGACGCTGGCGTCGAACCTCTCGCTCGTGCTGCCGAACACGCAGCAGCAATGGCTCATCACCAACAACACGACAGGGGCCTTCACGACAACGGCGAAGACCGCCGCCGGGACCGGCGTGACCATTCCACAGGGCGGACCCTCAAGCCCCGTAGGGGTGTGGGGCGATGGTACGAATATCTACCCGACGGTGGCGCCGCTTTCCGTTCCGATCTCGATCGCGCCCACCCCACTCACGCTGCTCGAGCGCGACAACAGCGGGTACAGCTACAGCGTCTACTACAACCAGTCGAGCCCGCTCGAGAATCCGACGATCGGCGCAGTCGTCGTGCAGAACAGCGGCGCGGATGGCTTCTTCCGCAAGATCTCGCTCGCCAACTTCGTCGCCCAGCTCTTCAGCGTCACGAACTCCGCGAATGGTTCGATCACACTCGGCCCGATCATCATCAAGTGGGGAAGCTTCTCGGCGCCCGCGAGCGGAGCGGTGGGTGTCACCTTCGGCGGGGGTGCCTTCCCGAACGGTTGCTATGCGGTCGTGCCTTCGCAGGGCGACTCGGCGAACTATGGCTACCCGTTCGGAGTGAGCAACCTCGCCAAGACCGGATTCACTGCGGACGCGGCGGTCGGCGGCATCAATGCCGGCACCTGCTACTACATCGCGATAGGACACTGACATGCCAGGCGGCCAACCGACACCTCCGGTCTTCGTCGAAGCGTTCGCGGTAAACGCGCCGATCTGCACGCAGTCCGCTCCTGTTGCGGGCGGCAAGACCGCGCCATTCCCGGCGCCGTCGCAGATCGCGACGCTCCCGGGCGCGGCCTCGCTCAACGATGGCTTCGTGCCGCTCAACATGACGGTACTCACGGCCGGCGGCGTGCCGCCCTTCGGCATCGACATGAACGGCATCCTCTACCTGCTGTCGGCGCACATCGTGGCGATGCAGGCCGGGCAGGAGTACCAGTGGTCCTCGGCGCTCGAGGCCGCGATGACGGGCTACGCCCTCGGCGCGGTGCTGCAGCAGCTGGCCGACCCGACCGCCTGGTGGATCAACATGACCGCGGGGAACACCACGAACCCCGACACCGCGTCCCCGCTCGGGTCTACCGGCTGGATGAGCACGAAGCCGCTCAACCAGGTGGTGACCTCGGGCGGCAATGACATCGTGCTCCTGGGCGCGAGCGACTATCTCTACGACGTCAACGCCAATGCGGGCGCCATCAATATCACGGGCTTCGTGCCGCAGCGCGACGGCCAGCGGCTCACGATTCGCAAGGTCGACAGCTCCGCGAACGCCGTGACGCTGCAGTCCCTCACCGGATCGGCAGTGGGGCACCAGCTCCAGATCCCCGCGGCAGGCATCGCGCTCTCGCTTCAGTACATGGCGAAAACGCTGCGCTTCAACTCCACCGTCAACGCATGGGTGATGGAATGAAAAAGCTGCTCTTTCGTTTGGTGCTGCTCGTCGTTGCGATCACCTCCAGCATCGCGATCGCGCAGCTTTACCCGCTCTTCGGGCCCACTACGGGAATCCTCAAAGGCAATGTGAGCTCGCCGCAGACAACGGCAGCAGCATCCGCGGACGTGATCTCGCTCTGGAGCGGCACATGCAACAGCAGCAGCTACCTCTCGGGATCGGGAGCATGCTCAACGCCGAGCGGCAGTGCCGCTGGCGCTAATCCCACCGGGACTGTCGGGCTCACCACGGTCAACGGCAGCGCAACAACCTTTCTACGCAGCGACGGCGCGCCACCGCTCTCGCAGGCGATCACGCCAACCTGGACCGGCTCGCATACCTGGAGCAACAACGCCGCACCGATCTCGACCACCAACACCTCGACGTCGACGCCCACCGTGCTGCAGATGTCGAACAGCCAGGCGGGGAGCTCGGTGCAGCTGCAAACGATCCCGCCGTCCGCGAGCTCATCAACGTGCGGAGGTCTCGGAAGCGCCGCAGCTGCGCCATGTGGGCAGCTTCAGACAGCATCGTCCTCGCAGACGATGCCGCTCTACATGGGAGCGAACGGCTATCCGGGCATCCAGATCAGCACCTCGAGCGGCACGGTCACGATCAAGGGGTGGGGCCTCATCAACGGCTTCACCGACGTCACGCCAGACCGCGGCACCTTCACGATCACTTACACCGGCTTCACCGCTGGCGTCACATGCACGGCGACGTGGGACCGCGTGGGGAACCTCGTCTACCTCAACCTCTGCGCAGCGACCGGCACCAGCAACGCGACCACGATGACGGCGACCGGGCTGCCGGCTGAGATCACACCGGCGATCGCGAATGGTGGCGTCGTGTGCGGAAGCCTTCAGGACAGCGGTGCGGCGGTCGGCGGTTACTTTCAGACCGCGGCCGCGAGCAGCACGATCACCTTCCTCAAGACGCTTCCCGGTGTTGCCTTCACTTCGAGCGGCACGAAGGGCTTCGGCGCTCCGGGCTGTGTCATCACCTACATGTTGAACAACTAGGGAGCGAAGAAGGATCTAGTGGGCGACATATTTGTATGGATACGCGTCCCATTTCGTGCACTTGGCCGAGCTATCGATGCGCTCAAGGATTCCGTGGTGCGGACGCACCTCGAGGCCTCGAGGACAGAGGACCCCGAGAGGCGCGCGCGGCTTCGAGAGCAGGCCGACCTGGACGAAGCGAGCGCGGAAGATTTGAAGCGGGCGCAGCGCGATGACAAACCGCCGCCGCCAGATACAGGGGTAACCTGAGTGAACACGCCGCTCGAGCAGGAAGTCGACCAGCAGGAAGGCTATCGCGCAGCGCCGTACAAGGACTCGCGGGGCCTCTGGACCGTCGCCACCGGTCGCTGCCTGGAAACTGCGCCGCTCACGGGAGCGGAGTGGAAGTACCTGCTCGATAACCAGCTCATCGACGTGAACATTGAGCAATCGGGTGCCGACTGGCTCGAAGGCCAGGTGCTCGATGCGATCACGCAGAAGCTCGCCTCGATCTTCAGTTGGTGGCCGGCGCTCGCGCAGGCCCGGCGCGACGCGCTGATCGACATGGCTTACCAGATGGGCGTGCAGAAACTCCTCGGCTTCAGCCAGATGCTGCGCGCGATCACGTACCAGGACTGGCCGACGGCCTACGACCAGGCGATGGCGTCTGACTGGGCGAAGGAGACGCCGGCCCGTGCGCAGCAGGTCGCCCAACAGCTCCGCGACGGCGTCTATCCGCCAGGTGTGAGCACGTGAAATGGAAGACCACACAGCCACCATCACTCTCAGGCGTGTTGCGCCGGCCTGGGCCTGGGCACGCAAGAACTTCTCCCTCGCTTCAGTCCTTACTATCGCGGGGATCATCGCGACCGCCGGTGGTTACATCATCTCCCTCAGGACCCGCATCGTCGTCGTCGAGCACGAGGTCCACGACATCAAGGAGGTCGTCCCCAATGCAGGATCACTGGCCCGGCTCGAGGCGACAGTTCAGTCCCACGAGTCCCGTATCACCCGACTCGAGAACGACTGGGACGACGCCGCCAGGACCGCAGCCACAGCCGCCCCCCGCCCCAATCGGCGCAGCCGGCCGTAGCTTCAAGCTCCGCGAATTGGGAGCGCAGTTCCTGCGCGTCGTTACCATCACGAGCAGCGAGCGTGACGAGCGCGGCAAGTATTTCTGGCGCGACGAGCATGGCGAGCCGTGGTACTGGTCGGACACGCCGACGCGGGATGAGTACCACCCGTGCGCGTTCGTCGAGGCGCACGGCATCCGCTTCGACTGCCCATGCGCGACCTGCGGCGCCAACCCCCACGGTTATCGGATGGGCGTCTACCTCGGATTCGGGGGTCGCGATTGTCCCGCCGGCGCACTCTCGCGCGGCTCGGATGGCGCCGACACGCGCTGGCAGATCGTCGGGGGCACCAGTCTCGATGACCTGCAGCTCGCGCCCTCGATTCAGCTCATCGGCGGCTGCAACTGGCATGGCTTTGTAGGAACGGCG
>Ga0307469_10000124_pt1 | contig 30036 bp, 26 predicted proteins | sample atmos_gasesAM2C__FD_203084 | JGI IMG/M metagenome (GOLD analysis project Ga0307469, IMG submission 203084) | Hardwood forest soil microbial communities from Morgan-Monroe State Forest, Indiana, United States - atmos_gasesAM2C_515 | ecosystem: Environmental > Terrestrial > Soil > Temperate... | reverse complement strand
CGATCACAATCGTGGAAGTCTTCTCTGTATTACGACGTTCGTTCATGGTTAACCTCTACAACGGATCGTAGGAAACTTGCGCCGGGGGCGCATCGGCCAAACTACCCAATTTTCGTGGCTGGGCGGATGGGTATTTCTATGTACGCTGTGACAGCAACCCCTGCTGGTACGCATAGGCGGTTGCGGCCGCCCGCGAAGATAAGTCCAGCTTGTTGAAGATGTTGCTCACATGGCGGGCCACGGTTTTCTCGCTGATCTTCAGCTGCGTGGCGATCTTGCGATTGGTTACGCCCGAGGCGACCAACCGGAGCACCTCGACCTCACGCGCAGTGAGCAGACCTTGGGTTGGTTGTTTCTCGTACGAGGTAAGGGAATTCAGGCGAGCCAGATCAGGAACTGCGCCAAGTTTCTCGAAGGTTGCCCGCGCCGCTTCAAACTCAAGGGCCGCGGATTCCTTGTTTCCTTGTTTCTTGTAGGCAACGGCCAGCCACACCTGGGCGCGAGCGGCTTCGTAGGGCGCCTCCAGTTTTCGAAAACTGGTGAAAGCTTTCCGCAAGGCGCCGCATGCCCGGGGAAGTTCTCCGTCGGCGATGGCCACGGCCCCATCAGCACATGCGGACATGGCGTGCACATACTCGGCATCGATCCGCTTGGCGATGTCCAGCAGTTCATTTGCGCCCGCGCGAGCCGCTTTGGCGTCTTCCGCGGCGAGCGCGATCTCCACATATCCGCTCAGCGCCTCGGCTCGCCTTGCCGGCTGCATGACTTCATCGGTGACCTGGCGAATCGAGGCATACGCGGCCTGCGATTGTCCCTGCGCCAATCGAAGCAGGGCAAGACCCGGGCGGAGCATTCTTTCCCACTGTGCCGCATGCCGGTAAGCAATCTCGGCTTCGTCGAACTCTCCGCGCAAGCGATGCATTTCCGCCTTGCGATAAAACGCGGGCCCCACGGCGGGCTTAGGGACGGGTTGCGACAGGCGCTCGCAAGCGCACTGCGCCTCCAACAGCGCATCCGCCCAGGCACCCTGCATTTGCAAAATCTCCGCTCGCCGAATCAGGCATTGCGCCCGGTACGGAACCAGTTCGGCCTGCGAAGTGCACCAGCGTTCCAGGGCGGCGGTCCATTCCTGGGCGCGCCGCAGATCAAAGATCTCCCCACAGGCGTCGATCACGCTGCAGTAAATTCCACCAGCCACCCACGCAGACACTTCGCCGGCCATCACCGCTACCATCGCTTCGTCCAGCAACCCGAGACCGCGCGCTACTTCCCCACGCCGCACCAGCACCCGGCCCTGGCCCTGCAAACCAAGGGAGGTCAGATCGCGATCGCCAAATCGCTGCCCAGCAGAGGCGGCCGCGACAAAAGCGGCGTGGGCCCCGCCAAAATCCCCCTCTTGCACACAACTCATACCGATGGGCAACTGAAGATATCCGTGCTCGACGCAATCCGCTTCCTGCTCCAGCAGCCGGCGCGCCCGTGACAGCCACCCACTGGCCTGGGCATGATCGCCGCGCAGCAGCGAGACAAAACTCAACCAGCATGCGCAGCGCGAAGCTTTCTGTGTCGCGCCGCGGCTCAAGTACCCCTGATGCGCGCGCGCCAGCGCCTCGCCGCTTTCCGCTTCTTTCCCAATCAGGTGGCCCGCGGTCGAGAGCAGTTCTAGATCCTCGGGATCGAGCGGAGCATGCTGGTCCGCTTCCCGGAGTTGGGCAAAAGCCAGACTCCAGGCCTGCTTTCGCACGGCCTCACGGCCACGCTCGAGCGCCTGCGCACGGACAAAGGAATTCTCCACAGCGGCTGGGCTACCCATAGGGAAGGACGTTGGTAAAGTCTAGCATCTGAACAGCGCCTGACCGCCCACCAAGCGAGGTGACACCTAGTTCAGACTAATTTCAGATTTTAGATTGTAGATCTCAGACTTTAGATTCGAAGTCTGAGATTAGTTGGAGACTAGCTGTCCCGACACCGGAGACCTGACACCCTGCACCCTAAGTCCTGCCCCCATGTGCTCTGCGCCGCACCCCGCGCAAGCGATTCACCAGCATGAAGTACGCATCGCGCGCCGTGCCCGGCTCTTCCACGTGAGTGAGGAAGAGGCTGCGAACGAAGCCCGGCGTCACGCGGCCCTCGAGGTAGCCTTCGTAGAGATCGCAACCGAGCAGGTAGCCCAGTTGCTGGGTGATGTACTCGAACTTCGGGCCGCTGCTGCGGATCCCCTCGTCGAGCGACCCACGCACTTGCTCGCACTGCTTCGGGTTCACTTCCAGCAAGCGGTGCAACAGAAGAAAATCAAGTGCCCGCATCGACTCCGCGAACGGCAACCGCGTCTGGCGCTCCACATCCTCACGGGTCTGTTCGATCAAATCCCGCAAGTCAGCTTCGCGCACGGCCTCCCGGGCCGGATACAAAACGCGCGAACCGAGGTAAGCGAGCGCATTTTCGAGCGCACGGCCATAAAAGAAATCCGCGGGCTCGTCCGCCCCTTCTTCCCGCGCCGCTACCCCTGCGGGAAGACCGCGGCAGGCATGGTGCAGGAAGCGCGCCGCTTCTTCGGAAGCGTGCACCATCTGAAAATCTCGCATGTAGAAAGCGTTGACCTGCGGCAAGTAAGCACAACCGCGATCCTCGACGCGTTGCAGGATCGCTTCACGCTCTTCATCGCTCACCCCTTTACGGGAAAGCAGGCGGCGCAGCAAGCCGTCGGACGAGCGGTAATAGACTTCGGGCAGCAAGTCGACCAGGAATTTCGGCTGTGTCGTATTGTGTGGCGAGTAGCGATTGATGCCCAGAAATCTGACCAGCCCGTCGATCAGGTTGTAGACCGTCGGCCCCAGGTCCGGACCATCCGACTCTTCCCTCCGCCAACGATCGAGACAAAGCCGGTAGTTCTCGTATTTCTCAAGCGGAGTGGAATTAAATATGCAGAGAACGTCGTTCGCAACCTTCACAGCCTCGACCCGATCGTGGCGCTCTCCCGCCGCTTTCCAGTAAAGCGCATCCACATTCTGCAAAATCGTAAGCATTCGTTCTTCCGGCAGCGCGGTGCGCAACTCGCGCGGAAGGTGAGCGGGCGCCAAGTGCGATTCGCCAAACAGCACAAGGATGGCCGCACCCGGATGCTTCTTCCGGATCTCGGCAAGTTTGTCGGCCGCGTGACGGTCGCGCGCCCCGATCTTGCGCAGGTCTTCGCGCGGCATGCAGTCCAGACCATAAATCGCGTCGGCGTGCTCGCGGGCGGTGACCAGCAATTCGTAAAAGGGATCCCAGTCGTAACCCCAGTCCAGTTGGAACCGCATTCGCTCGCGGAGTTCGTTCTCGTCGATCTCGCGCCGCCACCACTCATCGAGAATGTGCTGATCGCGCGCAAACACGGTCTCGACGCCCAGCACCACCGGGCGATCTCCCAACATCGCCCGCTGCTCAAGCAAAGAGGCGGCAAAACGCTGGCATGCCGGCAGAGCGTGATAATCGCCGATCAACACCAGGTCCGAGGCCTTGACGGATTCCTGCACTTCATTCGCGGTGAGCACCGATTCGTAGGTGCGATACGCCGCGCCGAAATCCTTCAGATATTTCCGTCTCCCGTTGTGATCGTTGGCGCGAATTTCACGCTCCACGCCCTCCAGCGCATGCCGCTGCGCCGCCGAGCGCCGTGATCGCAAATGAGACACACTTGCCATATCGTTTAGCGCGCTAGCCTTTCGCGCCTTGACTTCCTCTTCACCGCGTCCCTATGCTCAAGAGCCCAAGGAGGTCGCTTGCCTTCGCGTGATTCGCGGAACCTTACCGTCGGCACCACCGGAGCCAGCGGCTCAATTTTTCTGAAGCAGTTTCTGCTGGCGGTCGAGCGCGACCCACGGGTCAAGACCGTGAACTTCATCGCCTCCGACAGCGCGTTGCGCGTAATGGCCGAGGAACTCACGCTGCGCGGCCGAAACAATCTGGTCAGCCAGCTCTTGGGGAAGTCCTCGCGCAAGATCCGCCTGCAATCCAACCACGACATCGGCGCCAACGTTGCCAGCGGTTCGTACCCTTCTGATGGGATGGTCGTGCTCCCATGCAGTGTTGGTACGCTGGCACGCATCGCCAACGGCACGGCTGCGCACCTCATCGAGCGCGCTGCCGACGTAACTCTCAAAGAACGAAGGCCTCTCGTGCTCTGCGTTCGCGAGACGCCGCTCAATAAGGTGCATATCCGCAACATGTACAGAGCAGCCGACGCGGGTGCTACGGTCTTCCCTCTCATTCCGACCTTCTACAACCGCCCTACCAGCTTGGATGCCATGGCCCGCGAATTCGCCTACCGGGTCCTGGCCCACATCGGGCTTCCGCAACCCAACGCGTACCGCTGGAAGTCTTGAAAGATCAGCAACTTAGCAGGAGCTAAAACGTCCCTGAGGGGAGAGTTCCAGTCTAGGCGGCAGACTGGTCAACGGCCAGATAGCCATGGGACATGTCCCATGAGAGCAGGCCCGGGGCCGGATCGTCTTCGGCCTTGCCCGGTGAAGCCGGGGTTGCCGGGGCACGGCGGCGCCCACGCCCTTTTTCCTCCAACGCTGGGCAATAAATCGATTTCGGTCGACAGCCCGCAGGTGTCACCGGCAGAATAAGCGCGCTTTGACGGCTTTCTCACGACCGGGCTGCTCAATGACAACCTCGACCACTCTGGCGCCGCCGCCCCCAGAGGAACGTAGGTTTCCGGAGATCAAGAATGGCGTCTTCTGGTTATCAGATGGCGGTACACTACGCGCCGAACAAGACTCTCGCGCAACCCATTGAGGAGCAGATCCGACGCCTTACGGGCGCGCATATTCTTCAGAGGTGCCGGCGCTGCGCGATCCCATGATGGAATAACGCGATGTCGGACTTCGCGGCTACCAGACAGAGGAATCACCCGTTCAATCGAAAACTTGATCTAGTGCGCAGCGCCCGTGATGCTTCGGACCAGAAACTCAATTTTGGGCGGATGCAACAGCGTGTTGTGCATGAGGCAGCGATGCACCGCATCATCTACGCCCTCCTGGTGCGTCTCACTCAATCCGACCGGCACGTCAACCTCAATCCGGAAGTTGTCCACTCGCGCCGGATTCTTTTCCTTTTCGGCAACGATGCGCACGCGTGTGCCTTCCGCGGCCAGCTTGTTCCGGCGCAGGTAGTCTGCGGCATAGTAAGCGGCACAAGATCCCAGAGAGGCCAGCAGCAGCTCGGGCGGCGTCATCCCTTCGTCGAAAACCGCCGCTCTCCCGCGGTTGATCCGAAATAATGGAGTGGCCTCGCGTCTTGATTTCAAACTGCAGCGCTCCCAAATGTTCGATCACAACTTCCATGATGACCTCCGTATAAATCCATACCCCTCGCCTATCCCGCGAGTACCGCATCCAACTGCCCGCGCACGATTGCTCGCGCCTGATGCAGGCGAGATTTCATTGCGGCCAAATGCTTTACGAAATCACCGGCATGTTACCCATAGCAGCCCACGCGGTCTGTGCCGCGCGTCACTGCACATCGGCGCCGGCTGGGTGAATTTGCACGCAAACGGGTGCCCCAAATTCAGGAATAGACTCGCTGCGAAACTTGCCGATTGGGCGAGTCTCCGGCAATGCCTTTTGGTTCCCCTCTTTTAAACAAAGGCTTTAGACCGCCCCGGGAAAGGCCGAATGGTATCTTTGTCGTGCCACAACAATATCCATGGACGTTCTTAACGCCCTCTTCGAGCAGCGCTTCCAACATCCGCCCACCCGTGTCGTCCAGTTACAAGGCGAACTGGGCGGATCGGGACGCAAGATTGTCCGTCTTTCCCATGGGCAGCAAAGTGCCATCGGGATCCTGCACGGTGTGCGCGAAGAGAACGCGGCGTTTCTTGCCTTCAGCCGTCATTTCCGGCGGCACGGGCTGCCGGTGCCTGAAATTTATGGCGAGAATCTCGACCAGGGTGCTTACCTCGAGCAGGATCTTGGGAACACCACGCTCTTCGACTTCTTGTCGAGTAACCGCCCGGGAGAAGTGATCGTGCCCGCAGTCGTGGAGGCCTATCGCAAAGTCGTCGCCGTGCTGCCTCGCTTTCAGATCGATGCCGCGCGTGATCTCGATTACAGCGTGTGCTATCCGCGGGGGCGTTTCGACCGCCAATCTATCGCCTGGGACCTGAACTATTTCAAGTATTACTTCCTGCGTCTGGCCGGAATCCCGTTCAGCGAGCAGGCCCTTGAAGACGACTTCGACCGGCTCACGGAGCTCCTGCTCAGCGCGCCTCAGGATTATTTTCTGTATCGCGATTTCCAGTCGCGCAACGTGATGCTGGTGGAGGGTCAGCCCTACTTCGTCGATTACCAGGGTGGACGCAAAGGCGCGCTGCAGTACGACATCGCTTCCCTGCTCTACGACGCGAAAGCCGATCTTCCCCCTGAACTGCGCCAGCAGTTGCTTGCCTACTATGTCGACCAACTCGCGGATCACATCAAGCTCGATCGCGAAGCTTTCCTCCGTTACTACTACGGATTCGTCTACGTCCGCATCATGCAGGCGCTGGGGGCGTACGGGTTCCGCGGCTTTTACGAGCGCAAGCCGCACTTCCTGCAGAGTGTGCCCTACGCGCTGAAGAACCTGCGCTGGCTGCTGCACAACGTCAAACTTGCGGTGGAATTGCCCACGCTGCTCGAAGCGTTCAACAGCATGCTGGCCTCGGAGAAACTGCAAGGGCTGGCTTCGAGCGCCGAAACTCTGACGGTGCGGGTTTTCAGCTTCTCGTTTCACCGCGGCTGGCCCAAGGACGAGTCCGGCAACGGCGGCGGCTTCGTTTTCGATGGACGCAGTCTCCCCAACCCCGGCCGCCTGGAGCAGTTCAAGCCTCTCACCGGACGGGACGCCCCTGTCATCGAGTACTTGAACCAGCAGGAAAGCGTGCACCAGTTTTTCGCCAGCGTGCTCTCCCTCGTCGACGCCAGCATCCAGGAATATCAACGGCGCGGATTCAAGCACCTGATGGTGTCGTTTGGATGCACTGGCGGCCAGCATCGCTCCGTCTATCTCGCCGAGCAATTGGCAAAGCGGCTGCGCGACCGCAATGGTGTCGAAGTAGTCCTGCGTCATCGGGAACTGGAGAGCAAGCCGGAATGAAGGCGATGATCCTGGCCGCCGGCCTGGGCACGCGCCTGCGCCCACTCACCAACGATCGCCCCAAGGCTCTGGTCGAGATCGCGGGACGCACGCTGCTGGAGATTACACTGGCCCGCCTGCGCACCTTCGGGATCCATGAGGTCATCATCAACGTCCACCACTTTTCCGGAATGGTGGTGGACTATTTGCGAACCCACAGAGATTTCGGGATGCAGATCGTGATTTCGTGTGAAGACGTTCTGCTCGACACCGGTGGCGGGCTGAAAAAAGCGGCATGGTTCTTCCTGAAAAATCCTGACTCCGCCCATGAGCCTTTCTTGTTGCATAACGTCGACGTCCTCAGCACGATCGACCTGAGGCGCATGGTCGCGTACCACACAGAACGTCGTGCGCTCGCCACCCTCGCCGTGCAGGACCGTAAGACTTCGCGCTATTTGCTGTTCGACTCTTCTCTCGAACTGTGCGGCCGTCGGAGCGGGGAGGCTGGAAAACCGGAAATGATACGTGCGGTAGCGGACACCGAAGCCCTGGCGTTCTCCGGAATCCACGTCATCTCAGCGCGGCTTCTATCCATGTTGAGCGAGGAAGGCGCATTCTCGATCATCCCGTCGTACCTGCGGCTCGCGGCCCAAGGGGAACGCGTTCAAGGGTTTCGCGCCGATCAGTATTATTGGCGTGACCTGGGGAAGCCGGAAAACATCGCGCACGCCGAACAAGACATCAAGAGCGGGATCGTCGGCTAATTGCGGGCAATGGGTCGCCCGCATCGTGAAATCGGCCAAACCAAGAAGCGCACCACAGGGGACACGGAGGGGCGCAGAGAAAACCTCCGAAGTCTTTCCTCGGTGACCCTCTGTGCCCTCCGTGGTGAAAAGGTGTTTCTCTATTGACGCCCCCGGCACCCACTTTCGTGCCGGTTGACGCAGCCTCCCTTTCCGTACTAGTCTGCGATTACACCGGAAAGGAGGTGGTCGGATGACAAGTTCAGATGGCAGTAGTAGCAAAAGACCAGGTGAGGTGGCTGCGACTTAGAGCGGTCGCTCTAAGCGGGACGTTCCGCAGGCGCCGTAAGGCTCCACGGAGGGTTACAGCCCGCACACTACCGGTGAGTTAGGGTTCTGATCCGCCCAGTTGCAGGTCGAACTGGGACCCGGAGTTGCCGAAGAGGCCACGTAGAGTGACCACCTCTTGGTCAATCCCAACAGTACCACCGGCGGCCCGCGCGCTTGATCGTGCGCGGGCCGTTTTATGTTTCCGAAGTTCCTTTCTTGAAGATGCGAGAACCTCGAACTCTTCAGAATGGCAGCTCAGAGGTTGGCATGAAAGGCCCCGCCAAAAAACTTCCAGCTGGGGAAGAGCACATGCGCCGCGTTCGCCGGCTCTGTGCAGCCCTGCCCGAAACGACTGAAAAGCTCTCCCACGGCGAGCCGACCTTCTTCGTGAAGAGAAAGGTCTATGCGATGTTCGTGAACAACCACCACGATGACGGCCACATTGCCGTCTGGCTTCCCGTGCCGCCCGGTGCCCAAGCCAGCCTGATCAAAAACGAGCCCGGCAGGTTCTACCGACCGCCCTACGTCGGCGTCCGCGGATGGGTGGGTATCGAACTCGATCAAATCGACGACGAAGAGCTCGCGGCGTACCTTCTCGACGCTTGGCGCCTGATCGTGCCGAAGAAACTGCACGCGAAAGCGCGTTGAAAAGTCTTTTCACCGGACTACCTAAGCCGAAACGGTCGCGCGTCCCACTTCCGCGTTCACCGTCTGCTCCACTTCCCTTCTCCGACGCCAGAAATAAATCGCAAACGCCACCGCCACAATCGGCAGCACCGCACCGAATTCGTCGATGAACCACGCGGTCTTCCCGCGATCTTGTGTCAAAGGCGTAAAGATCCCCTGCACGTACAGATTGTGACTTGCGTGCAGGATCACTCCGGTCCACAAACTGCCCGATTTCAGCCGCAACCAGGCGAATACCACAGCGATCGCCACCACCATCACGGTGAAGCAGGTCAGGCCGTACCATGCCGGCGTCCCCGAGTTGTAATCTCCCCAAACCAGGATCGGATAGTGCCAGGACGCCCACACGATCCCGCTGATCAGCGCTGTGCTGGTGAAGCGCATGGCCTTCGAAAGTTCCGGCACCAGGAATCCGCGCCAGCCGATTTCCTCGCCCAGTGCTCGGGCGGCACTGCCCACCAGGCCGTAGGTGCCCATCAGGAGTACATACACCAGGGTCGAAGCCACGGGCGATAGCCGCAGGCCCAAGCGGTCGACCAGCGTTTGCATGAATTGATGATTGGGAAAGCCGCCCAGGCCGCTGACCCAGACGATCGCGTAGGCAATTCCGGCGTAGAGCAGCGGGATGTACCAGCTCATCCACGCATATTTCCGCGCCGGCCATTTCCATCCCAGCTCCGATGCCTTGCGGCCGTTCAGCTTCAATGTGGCGAACGCAGCGAGCGCTGGACACCACATGATCCCGGTTGTGTACATGCCCCCGCCGCCGCTAAGCGAGTGGGCGCGCAGCAGCAGAAAATAAAATACCGAGCTGAACAGAAACACGAACAGCACGTACATCACCGCCTGACCGCGCGAACCGCGAGATTCCGGCATAGGCGTCCCTTTCTGGAAAGAATTTGACCGCAAACCCTCCACCACAGAGACACAGAGACACGGAGACACGGAGGAAAATCTCTTTTGGCCTTTCTCTGTGTCTCTGTGTCTCTGTGGTGAAAATCAATCCTCGGAAGCTATGTACTTCTCAAATCCTTTGAGAATTACTTCTTCCGTTTCGGGCGCGAGCTCTAGCCCCGCCAATTCCTCTCTTTGAAACCAGCGCACTTCCTCCGCATCGTCTCCTGGCTTCAATTCCCCCTCAACCCGCCGGCACAAGAAATCAATCAGTACATAGTGGTACCGCATCTTCCCCTGCTCGTCGGGAATCACGCGCTCGAACACGCCCAACAGTTCTCCCGGCTCCACCGCTAGCCCGGTCTCCTCGAGCGCCTCCCGCACGGCGGCCTTGCGCAGAGTTTCACCGATCTCGAGAACCCCACCGGGAATCGACCATTTGCCCTGCAGCGGCGCGTGCCCGCGCTTCACGAGCACAACGCGCCCGTCCTCGACGATGATCGCTCCCACTCCCACCAGGGGAGTCTCGGGATACTCGCGTGTCATTCCAGCCTCGGTGAGCAGCCCCGAGCTTGCCCGGCATTCGAAAAAGCCTGTAACCGGCAACTTCGCAAAGAACATCCGCAAAGTACGCGAAGCGAGCGTGGGAAAGTCTTCCTTCGCGGGCTTCGCGGATGTTCTTTGCGCACTTTGCGGTTAAAGGTTTTCAGAGTTCGTCCTCCTCCGCCGGATAACGACTCAGTACTCTACTCCATAGCCGCGCTTTCCCGACTCCAGCTACAATGTCGGCCATGGCTCTTGAGGAATATCAGCGCAAACGGCGTTTCGATGCCACACCCGAGCCCCCGGCCAAGCTCGAAAAGAAATCCGGCCACCGCTTCGTGGTGCAAAAGCACCGCGCCACGCGCCTGCACTACGATTTCCGCCTCGAACTCGATGGCGTGTTGAAGTCGTGGGCTGTACCCAAGGGCCCGTCGCTCGATCCAGCCGACAAGCGACTTTCCATGGAGGTGGAGGATCACCCTGTCTCGTACTTCGATTTCGAAGGCAATATCCCCGCCGACAATTACGGTGCCGGTTCGGTCATGGTATGGGATGTCGGCACCTGGCAACCGCTCTCGGCGGCTCCGGTTGACGGCAAGTACGTCCCGACCACCGACGAAGAAGCGCGCGCAATGCTCAAGAAGGGCGACCTCAAGTTTCGTTTGAAGGGCAAGCGCCTGAATGGCGATTTCGCGCTGATCAAAATGCGCGGCCGCCGCCCCGGAAGCAAAGGCAACGAGTGGCTGCTCATCAAGAAACACGATGAACACGAGGTTGAAAGCTACGAAATCGACCACTACGACAGTTCTGTCCTGACCAACCGCAGCATGGACGAGATTGCCGGCGACGAAGCCTCCGCCGAATGGCGCAGCCGTCCCAGTGACAGGGGTGGCAAGGTCAAAGCCGCCTGGCTCGCCGACGCGATCAAGAAGTTCGACCAGAAGAAAGCGGCGGAGAAAAAAGCGGGAGGCGCGGAAAAGGCCGCAGGAGGAAAGTCTGCGGCGAAAAAAGCGGCTACCAAGTCAGCGAAGGCAAAGTCCACAGAGATTCGAGGCGCTGACGAAGAAAAAAAAACGCTGAACCCGCAGCGGAAGTCCGCCTAGCGGCAAGCACCTCCGCCCGCTGGACATCGAAGAGGTCCGCAGAAGATACTGACTCTCCATCTGGGCCTCACTCGAAGGCAAAAACGGATGTCGGCACGCCCTCGAATTCCTTGCTGTCCTCTGTGCCCTCTGTGGTGAAAAGCCGTTCCCCTCGCTCGTCCTCCGCACCTTCTGCGGTTCAAGATCTTCCGAAAGATCTTCCCGGCGCCAGGAAAGCTCCCCTACCGACCGCGGTCTACCCCATGCTTGCGACTTCGATCGAGGCGCCGTTCGACAGCCCCGAGTGGTTCTTCGAAATCAAGTGGGACGGCTACCGCGCCATCGCCTTCCTCGAGAAGGGCAACGTCCGCCTGGTCTCGCGCAACCAGAACGACTTGACCGGGCAATATGCCGACCTGCACGACATGGCGCAATTCGTGGACGCCAAAACCGCCGTCCTTGATGGCGAGGTCATCGCGCTCGACGAACAGGGCAACTCGTCATTCAGCCTGATGCAGCAGCGCACCGGCTTCCGCGACCGCAACCGCCGGGTGGCACCGAAGCGCGACATTTCGGTCCTCTACTACGCCTTCGACCTGCTGTACCTTGACGGCTACGACCTGCGCCACGCTACGCTCGAAAACCGCAAGGCTACGCTCGCTTCAATCCTGACGAAGCCGAACGACACCATTCGCTACTCCGAACATTTCGTCGGCGAAGGCAAAGCTCTTTTCGACGCCGTGCGTAAACAAGGTCTGGAAGGCATTCTCGCGAAAAGGCGCGATTGTCCCTACGAAGAGCGCCGCAGCCGCAACTGGCTCAAGATCAAAATCCGCCATCAGTTGGAGTGCGTCATCGGCGGCTACACCGACCCCGAAGGCAGCCGACAATTCTTCGGGTCCATTGTGCTGGGCTTGTACGACAAGGAAGGCAGGCTGATCCACGTGGGCCAGGCCGGAAGCGGCTTCGATCACAAAACACTCGCCGACATGTGGAAAATCCTGCGTAGTCTCGAAACTGACGTCAACCCTTTCTACGGTCCGGTAGACGCGCTCCGCCGAGCGCACTGGCTCAAACCAAAACTCGTCGCCCAGATCGAGTTTTCCGAGTGGACCCACAGCACGAATGAGGGAGGGAAGAAATTGCGCGCCCCGGTGTTCTTGGGATTGCGCGAGGACAAGGATCCGACGGAGTGTACGTTTGAGCAGGAGCTGGTGACAGGTGACAGGTGACAGGTCACAGGTCACAGGTCACAGGTCACAGGTGCGGGATGCTCCGCCGGAGCTTGGGAGTTGCTTAAAGTGGTTAAGCATGCCGTTAATCAAGCGACCGACCTCCGCCGCACGACCGGAAAGCTCAGTCGCTTTTTCGGGAGTGATGTATTCCAGGGCTTGTGCGATTTCCGCCTGTGTTTCCAGTTCCAATAGCGACCCTCTGCCATTCACGAGCAATTGACCGATCTCCTTGGGCGAGCATCTCCCCTCTTCCTTCGGCGCCGTTGCTAGGAATCGACACGGCCGCTCTTCGCATTTGTGCGACGAGTCCTTACGTTTCTTCGCGTGGAAAACTCTTTGTGCAACGGTAGACGTCGAGTACCAGGCCCATCGCTTTCTGCCAGACGATCAGATCCTTGTGATTCCCGCTCATGCCGCCTCCTGCATTGCAGCATAGAAGCGATAATTGAAAACCGGTGGTGATGGCCATCACGCGGAAGGGTGCTTAAGAGAGTGGACTCAATCGGAACGACAGAACGAAGTGAAATCGTCCGTCCAATCCTGTGACCTGTGACCCGTAACCTGTCCCCTGCTACTTAATATCTTTCACCGCCACCATGGTCCCGTAATCTTTCCCCGAAGGCTCCACCGCCCGCGCGATGACGGCGGCAAATCCATCGCGGTACTCCGGATACTTTGTCATCAGCGCCTTGATGGCCGCCAGATTGTCCTGATATGTTTGCGCCGTGTTTGCGATGCTCGGGCTCTGGTACTTCGCGACCAGATCGATGTCGCTTTCGATCCCTACCGGGAAGAGGCTTGTGAACCGGTACGTCTTCCCTCCCGCAGAAATATCCAAGGGACTCTCTGCCGTGGGAACATCCGTCAGTTGCAGCGCTTGCGATTCGTCATACAGTTTGTCCGTGTCCAGCGTGCTCATGAAGGGCACCGGCACCATGAGTTCGCGCGCCTTCAGGTAGTAAAACCAGGCATTGTGATTCTGGTTTTTGGCCTTGAACTGCCGCGCCCGCTCGCGAAACCATGGGCCGTCGTGGCCCGCGACCGAGGAAAGCCTCGCGTAATAGCCGCCGAGTTTCCACTCGTTCCCGACTTTCTGCAGCACCAGCGACAATGTCGCCGGCGTTTTCGCCGCCACATCCATGATCACGACGCCATAGTCCCCGGGCGGAAGGTTTGGAATGACGAAGACTGCACTGCTTCCGGTCTGTCCACTCTTGCCGAACACGCCGCACAGGAATTCCGCTCGGGCCAGGGGTTCTTTGCCTTCGGCCTGTAAAAGAAACAGGGGCCGCAGTTTCGCCTGAACTCCCGCAAAATTCGCCTGGTTGTCTTTGACCGCAGCCTCGACGCCTCCGAAATCGGAAGCCAGGGACGGGATCGCGTTCTGCCGGAGGCTGGCCGTATCGCCCTTTGCCGTCCACTCGAAGTATTGCTTGCCAGCGTTTTCGAGGGTGGTCTTGGTAGGGGCGTCAATTTCGTCGGACGTGAGACAACTCTGACCCGCCGCCGCGCCAGCCAGGACCAGCATTGCGACGACGATGGTCCCCAAGGTTCGCATGCAAGAAACGCGACTCCGACCGTTCCCCTTCATATGCATAATGTTCCGCCCTTTGGGCGTCAGTGCACAACAGGGCAACTTATCGCTCCCGCTCCTGCACGTCAAGGATGGCACTATCGTGTGATGCTTGGCGTGCGGCCGTCGGGCACCCGGGTGTTATAATTTTGCTACTGGTTCGAAGGGGTGGACTCTCGGCAACCTGCGGTTGCCTCCTCGGAATCGAAGGATTCATGGCACGCTGTTCGCTAAAGATCGCGTCATTCTGCATGATCGCGTGCCTCTGCGTCTCCGGATTTGCCCCCGCCGCCATTGCGCAGAAGGGCGGAGTCCGCAAGCCGCTCAAAAAGCAGCAGAAACAGGAAAAGCCAGCTTCGATCCTACCCGTTTATACCCCAGCGCCGCTGCAACCTCTGCCACTCGACCAGGTTCCGGCCGTCGCACCGCATGTGCACTTCTCCGAGGGTGAACTCAGCATCGTCGCCCACAACTCGACGTTGTCCGACGTTTTGAAGGAAGTCCGCGAGCAGACGGGTGCCGAACTCGACATCCCGCCCAACGCGAACGAGCGGGTAGTGGCCGATCTCGGACCTGGGCCCGCGCGCCAGGTACTCGCCGACTTGCTGAATGGCACGCACTTTAATTACGTGATGGTGGGATCCACCACCGACCCATCGGCAATTCACAGTATTGTTCTTACTCCCCGAAACGGCGGCCCCGACACGACCACAGCGGCCGCAAATCGTCCCGGGATTCCACAACGCGGCTTTGCGCAGCCTCCGGTGACCAACGTCCCTCCGGCGGATGTTGCCGGCGATGACGCTGCCGAGGACGCGGACGCTCCTGAGGATCAGCCCGATCAGGCCGACCAGCAGAACCCCCAGAATCCCGCGCAGCAGACGCCCAAGACGCCCGAACAGCTCTTGCAGGAACTGCAGCGCCAGCAGCAACAACTCCAGCAGCAGCAGAATCAGCAGCCTGGACAAACGGGCCAGCCCGGACAGCCGACCCCCACTCCGCCCGGCATTCTTCCGAATCAGCCGCCTACGGGCGCTGCGCCGAATCCCGCCAAGCCTGAGTGATCCCGTCCGAAGCGGGTACTTGTGCCCGCAAGATTCCGGATCTCGTGTCCGACGTGAACTTCCACCACGGAGACACCGAGGCACGGAGAAAAGTTCAAAAACACTTTCCAAGAGAATCTGCTAAAGGAATCTCTCTGTCGTCTCCTTTGCTCCGGGCCTGGTGCTGGGTCTTAGTCTCCTGGAAACGCTGGGGAACCTAATCGAGGAAGAGGCGAGGAAGAGCCTGGATTCAAAAGTGCGGCGGGGAACCTCTAGTCGCCGCTGGCGTGAGTTTGCGTGGGAATGAACGCGGGAGCGACCGCTTCGTGGGTACGTGGGCCAAAGGCGTCGAGGATTCCATTGACCACCCAGCTGGCGGCTACCACGCCGAGTCCAACCGCCGCGAGCACTGTCGAGAAGAGAATGATTGTTGCCACGAACGCGTTCAAGTCAACCCGCCTTAAGTTTCTGTATTTCGCTTCGCCTACTACAGGAACTTAGGGCCAATTGCCCCAACTTCACCGCGGCTGCCCTGACTTTACCCGCGTTGACGCTGGTCATTGTTGACCGATAAGATACCTATGTAGAAGTGCGCACTCCTACTTTCCAACAATCCTGTGCACCCGTCCACGTTACGAAGGGACAGCTGTTACTTTTGATTCTCTGATGGCCATTACCAAGATTTCGGTGCGCGGGGCGCGCCAGCATAATCTGAAAAATATCGATGTAGAAATCCCCCGAAATACCCTGACCGTGATTACCGGCCTCAGCGGCTCGGGAAAATCGTCGCTCGCCTTCGACACCATCTACGCCGAGGGTCAGCGCCGGTACGTCGAGACCCTTTCCGCCTATGCCCGCCAATTCCTTGACCAGATGGAACGTCCGGACGTCGACGCTATCGACGGCCTGAGCCCCGCGATCTCGATTGAGCAGAAGACCACCAGCCGCAGTCCCCGATCGACGGTGGGTACCATTACGGAAATCTATGATTACCTTCGTCTTCTCTACGCCTCGATCGGCGTGCCGCACTGTCCCAAATGCGGGCGGCCCATTGCCCGGCAGTCGGCCGAGCAGATTGTCCAAAGGGTCATGTCCCTGACCCCGGAAGACCGCGTGATGGTCATGGCCCCGATCGTCCGCGGGCGCAAAGGCGAGTTCAAAAAAGAGATGGAAAAGCTCGTCCAGCACGGCTTCACACGGGCCCGGGTGGACGGCGAACTGATCAATCTGGAAGACGAGATCAATCTCGACAAACGCAAGAATCACACTGTCGAAGTTGTCATCGACCGGTTGCTGGTCAAGCCGGGTATTGAACATCGGCTGGAAACTTCTGTCGGCCTCGCGATGAAACTGGCTGGCGGCCTGGTGCAGGTCGCGGTCGTCGGCGGCGAAGAGACTCTGTACTCCGCCCGGCTGGCTTGCCCGGATTGCGGCATTAACGTGCCGCAACTCGAGCCGCGTTCGTTCTCGTTCAACAGTGCATACGGTGCGTGCCCGGAGTGTCACGGTCTGGGCAGCAAATACGACTTCGATCCTGCCAAGATCATCGTCGACTGGTCGAAGCCCTTGCTTGATGGCGGCCTCGGTCCCGGCTCGGGATCGCAAAACTTGCAGCACATGCTGCAGCTCGCGGGGGCCGCGCACGGGTTCGAACTCAGCACTCCATTTGAGAAATTTCCGGAGAAAACACAAAACCTGTTGCTTTATGGAGAAGCCGGCAAAGGCGGCAAGACTGGATTCAAGGGCGTCATCGGCTACTTGAAGCAGAGTCTGGAAGAATCCAGCTCGGACAGCTACCGCGAATGGCTGCTCGACTTCATGTCTGCAACTGAGTGCCCGGCCTGTCATGGCATGCGGCTTCGGCCCGAGAGTCTCGCGGTGAAAGTCAACGGCATGTCGATCGCCGACTTCACCGGGCTCTCCATCGCGCGATCGCTCGAGATCGCCGAAAAGATCAAGCTCAAAGGGCGCGAGGAACTGATCGCCGGCCGCATCATGCACGAGATCGTGGAGCGCCTGCAGTTTCTGCATGCCGTGGGGCTTGGCTACCTTTCGCTTTCCCGCTCCGCGGCCACGCTTTCCGGCGGAGAAGGCCAGCGCATCCGCCTCGCGACGCAGATCGGATCGAAGCTGCGCGGTGTCTTATACGTTCTGGATGAGCCGTCGATTGGCCTGCATCATCGCGACAACGACCGCCTGCTGTCCGCGCTTGAGGACTTGCGGAATCTTGGCAACACCGTTCTGGTCGTCGAACACGATGAAGAAACCATTCGGCGCGCCGACTACGTGATCGATCTCGGCCCAGGTGCGGGACGGCATGGAGGCAATCTCGTCGCGCAGGGCACGCCCGGCGACATCATGAAAGCGCCCGACTCGCTCACCGGCGCCTACATCTCGGGCAGAGTTGCCATCGAGATGCGCCCCGAGCGGCGCCCCACCAACGGCCACGTAATTTCGATCCTGGGCGCTCGCGAAAACAATCTCAAGAATCTCGACGTCACCTTTCCGCTCGGCGTCATGACCGTGGTCACCGGCGTTTCCGGGTCGGGCAAGTCGACGCTCGTCAATGACATCCTGTACCGCGCGCTCGCCCGCCAGCTCTACCGTTCGCGCGAGGAACCCGGCCAGCACAAATCGATTACCGGCGCCGACGCTGTCGACAAAGTCATCCGCATCGATCAGTCGCCCATCGGCCGCACTCCGCGCTCGAACCCCGCGACCTACACCGGCGTGTTCGCGCAGATCCGGGACCTCTACGCGATGCTTCCGGAGTCGCGCGAGCGGGGCTATAAACCGGGACGCTTCTCGTTCAACGTCTCCGGCGGACGCTGCGAAGCCTGCCAGGGCGAAGGCCAGCGGCGCATCGAGATGAACTTTCTGCCTGACGTCTACGTAGTCTGCGAAATATGCAACGGACGACGCTACAACCACGAGACCCTGTCGGTGAAGTACAAGGGATATTCGATCGCCGACCTTCTGGAGACGCCAGTTTCGGACGCGCTGCAGATCCTCGAAAACATTCCGCTGGTCCGGCAGAAGCTGCAAACGCTGGTCGACGTTGGGCTGGGCTACGTGCATCTGGGCCAATCCGCCGTTACGCTTTCCGGCGGCGAAGCCCAGCGCATCAAACTCGCCCGCGAACTCTCCAAGCGGCAGACCGGCAAGACACTCTACTTGCTCGACGAACCGACCACCGGCCTGCACTTCGACGACGTCAAGAAACTGCTCGATGTGCTGCATCGCCTGACGGATCTGGGCAACACCGTCATCATCATCGAGCATAATCTCGACGTCATCCGCAATGCCGACTGGCTCATCGACCTTGGCCCGGAAGGCGGCGAGGACGGCGGACGCGTGGTGGCACACGGGACGCCGGAACAGGTGGCACGCATTAAAAAGTCATACACCGGACAGGCCCTGGCCCACTATTTCAATGGCAACGGGACCCGCCGCAACGCCTGACCTCGCGTAGCAGGACCCGAAAACCCTAAGGAATTCGCGGCTTTGGTTGTATAGTGCTCCGCAGTTGTTGGGCTCAATCTCTTGGGGGAGAGATGAATGGCAACTGCAACCGCGCCACTGACGCGCCTTTCCTGGGTGCGCCCGAAATACCTGGTTTTTGCCTTCGTAGGCCTAATGGTGGCTTACGTCCTCAATCACAACGAAGGCTTTCTCATCCATGCAAACGATCCTGCCTGGCAGCACTACCAGCCTTTTAAGTGGTGGTTGCTACCCCATGGAATCGCCGGAGCTTGCGCCCTGCTGCTCGGCCCAATGCAATTCTCCGATCGGCTGCGGAAGAAGTACGCGAAGTTGCACCGCGTAGGGGGACGCTTCTACATTGCCGGAGTGTTCGTGGCAGGGCCGCTCGGGTTCTACATCCAGTTCTTCCAGGAACGCTTCGGCGAAACCCGATCTTTCAGCATCGCGGGCGCGGTGGACGCCGCGCTCTGGATGACGACCACCGCCATCGCGCTTATCTTCATCCTCCGTGGCAATGTGAACCTGCACCGTCAGTGGATGACGCGGAGCTTCGCGGTCGCCATCGTCTTTCTTGAGGTGCGGGTGATTGGAGGCGTGACCGGGTGGGATAGACTCGGCCCAAGGGCTATCGAGACGATCGTCTGGGTTTGCCTGGCGTTCGCGATCCTCGCCGCCGATATCGTGCTCCAGTGGAAAGATCTGCGCGGCTCTCGTCCAGCGACCTCAAAGGCGCGAGTGCCCATTCAGGAGGCCGTAACCGTCGGCCAAGCGTAGTGACGATGATGCGGAGTTCACGGCATCCGCCGGATGAATGCAGGGCAATCCCTTGCCCTCCACTCCCGAAACTCGACGATAGTTACTCGAAGCATGGTCTCGTTGCTCGAAATTCGCGACTCTGTGTCCTTCTCGTGTACATTGAATTCAGAAAGCCCTTCAAACGCCGTGTCCGTTCCCGAGAACCCGATTTCCCAATCCCCATCCCTTCCGGAATCCCCTTACCCCGCAGGCCCGCTTCCGCTGCCCTCGGCGTCGGTCGAAAATCCCCCCTGGAATATCTGGGACGTTCTTGGATTGGCCGTGATCAACCTGGTTGCGATCGTGGGCTGCGTTTTGGGCACGGCTTATTTCGTGCATGTTCGCTTTCCCGCAGCTCCCTGGATCGAAGGGCTGCGGCGCCCGGAAGTAATCGTTGGCGGTCAGTTGTTGGCTTATTTTCTGGTCGTGGTGGTGATGTACCGCATGGTGTCGGTACAGAGCGACGGGCGAGTGCTCGAAGCGATACGATGGAACTGGCCGAACAGTTGGACTTCGTATCTTGTGGCAGGCGTGGCTCTTGCTTTGTGCCTGGTCCCATTCCAGTACTTCCTGCCCATGCCCAAGCACGCTCCCATTGACGATTTTTTCCGCACGGCGCGAGATGCCTACGTTCTGTCGCTGTTTGGAGTTTTATTCGCCCCATTGTTTGAAGAACTTTTCTTCCGAGGATTTCTGTATCCAGCGCTGGCGCGGCGCCTGGGGATGATTCCATCGATTCTGATCACAGCGATGGCTTTCGCTTCGATCCACGCAACCCAACTCAAGTACTCCTGGGGACCAGTGCTGGTGATCTTCCTGGTGGGCGTTACGCTTACAACGGTTCGGGCCGTGAAAAAATCGGTGGCCGCCACCGTCTTGATGCACATGGCGTACAACGGGACCATCTTCATCGCCGCGTACGTCGCCACGGGCGGCTTTCGTCATATGGAGAAGTTTAATCAGTGATGCGAGGCTGCGAGCCACGAGCTTCGAGCTAAAGGCAAAACCTCCCGCAATTAGACATGACCTGACACCTGAGACCTCTCACCCGCGACCTGTGACCTGTCCCCCCCTTTCTGTTATCTTTGCCTTTCACCATGCCATCCGCCCGCCAGGAACTGCTTCGCATGCTTGCCCACAAGTCGTTCAAACTGGGCGAGTTCAAGCTTTCTTCGGGCGGGACCAGTGATTACTACATCGACTGCCGCACGACCACACTCGACGCTCGGGGCGCACAGCTTACCGGGCAGGTGTTTACCGAAGAGATCCGCCAGCGAGGCTGGAACGTGCAAGCGATCGGCGGGTTAACGATGGGGGCCGACCCGATCGTGGTTGCGGTCTCCGTCACCAGCGGCGAATTGAGCGGTTTTCTGGTGCGCAAGGCTGAGAAGCAGCATGGGACTGGACAGCGCATCGAAGGATTTCGACAGAAGGGCGCTAAGGTTGTGCTTGTCGACGACGTGTGCACGACCGGAGCTTCCACCGTGCAGGCCATCGAAGCCGCTCGCGAATTCGGATTTGATGTGGTCGGCGTCCTGTGCCTGGTCGAGCGCGAAGAGGCTGGAGGGCGTCGGAGTGTCGAGCAGGCTGCGTCACCCGCACCCTTTGTCACGATTTTCAAAGCGACCGATGTTCGCAAGGAACACGTCTTGCAAACGGACGAGACCAACGAATTTGCCGCGATAAGCACGACCTGCGAATTGTGCGGACAGCCGGCCGTCACGTACCATCCGCGCAGCCGGTGCAAGGATCATAAAATTTAGTTTTGAGTTCAGGTTTCGAGTTTCGAGTTTTCGAGGTTCAAAAGCCTCAAGGTCGGGCTCAATGTCGCACTCTGCATCTTGAAACTTGAAACCCGAAACTCGAAACTAAGCACAAGTCCTCGCCAACGACCAAGGACGAACAACCAACGACTGCTCCTATGATTCAGACCCTCGAATGGACCGATGGCGGCGTACGTTTCATCGATCAGACGAAGCTGCCGACTGAAGAAACCTACGTTGTCGCGAAGACTTACCAGCAGGTTGCCGACGTCATCCGCAACATGGTGGTGCGCGGCGCGCCGGCGATTGGCGTGGCCGCGGCTATGGGCATTGCTTTGGGCGTGAAGACCTCCAGGGCGGAAAACGTCGGGGAGCTGAAAAAAGACTTCGACCAGATTTGCAAGGTTATTGGCGAGACTCGTCCGACGGCAGTGAATCTGTTCTGGGCGATTCGGCGGATGCAGGACAAGTTTGAAACGTTGCGCGTTCGGCCTATGCCACAGATTCAGCTGGCGCTGGTCGAAGAAGCACAGCGCATGCATGCCGAAGACATTGCCGCCAATCAGGCGATGGGACGGCACGGTGCGACGCTCATGCCGGCGAGCGGCGGCGTTCTCACTCATTGCAATGCTGGCGCTTTGGCGACGGCCGGGTACGGCACGGCGCTCGGTGTGATTCGTGCTGCGGTCGAGCAAGGCAAGAAAATTCACGTGTATGCCGACGAGACGCGGCCGTTTCTGCAGGGATCGCGACTGACGGCGTGGGAGTTGATGAAAGACGGAATTCCGACCACGGTAATTTCCGACAACATGGCCGGCGCCATGATGAAGCAAGGGAAGATCGGCGCGATCGTTGTGGGGGCTGATCGCATTGCCGCCAATGGCGATGTCGCCAACAAGATTGGCACCTATACAGTCGCGGTGCTGGCGAAAGAGCACGGGATTCCGTTCTACGTGGCCGCACCCATCTCGACGGTAGACCTGGCGACCGCCGATGGCAGCGGCATCCCCATCGAGCAGCGCAATGCAAAAGAAGTCACGCACATTGCCGGCAAGCAGATGGTGCCGGACGGCGTCGAAGTTGAGAATCCCGCCTTCGACGTGACACCGGCGAAGTACGTGGCGGCGATCATCACGGAGCGCGGCATCGCCAAAGCGCCTTACGAAGATTCGTTGCGCAAATTAGCCGAAGATCCGGTGCACGCGAGGTAGCGGCCAGGCATTTGCGCGCACGGAAGTAGCGCGGACGTTTTGCCCGCAGTCCTGAGGGCATCTTGCCCTTAGCGGCGGGCCGGATGCCCGCCGGGACGGCGGCGCTACCCGTGAGTCCCTCAGCATAGCGAGTCTGCCGATCGCGGCCCTAGTGCATGGGTCCTTCGCAACGCTCAGGATGACAATCGTGATGAAGGGCGAGAGTGACGTTTTCAATAAATCCGGAAAGAAAGAGTTTTTCGTTGATGAAAATTCTTAGATTCTTGCCGCAACTTGTACTCGTTCTTCTCTTATCGCTGACTGGGTTGGCGCAGGTTGATTATGACCGGCATGTCGTTTTCGACAACAGCATCAGCACGAAATCTTTCTTTTACAGTCATGGGTCTGGGGTGGCTCCCAGCGAACTGGAACTCGAGCACGGAAAGTTTCCCGTCGAACAGAACCATTCGCTCACTCCGCCGAACGCGCTGCGCCTGAAGTGGCGTTCGCGCACCGGCGGTGGCTGGGACATGACTCTGGACGCTCACACGCGTTACGGCATGCCGGAGTTCCTGGGCAGTAATTTGTTTTTCTGGTGCTACTCGGAAGAGGAGATTCCGGCCAGCGCTTCTCCCCGCATCGCACTCATCGATTCTGCCGCTGTAGGAACTTCCACCATCGACCTGTTGAGCGCCACGCTGCCAGCAAAGAAGTGGACGCGCATCCGGCTGCCGTTTGATTCCTTTCGTGGGCAGGTGAATGACACAAAAGATGTGAAGTTCGACGCGCACAAGCTAGCCCACATCTATCTCGCGCAAGGCCTCGACGATGGCCAGCCACACACGTTGTATATCGACGACGTTGAGATCGCGGACGATATACCAAGCGGCACGCATGCACCGGCCACGCCCACGGGGCTGACGGCCAAGGGGTACGACCGGCATGTCGACCTGAGTTGGACGCCCGTGGAAGATGCGTTGCTCCAGTACTACAAGATTTATCGCTCTACCGATGGCCAGCCTTACAGTGCTATCGGAATTCAGCGCGGGGATCGCGGGCGCTACGAAGATTTTCTGGGCTCCAGCGGCAAGACGGCGTCATACAAGATCAGCTCGGTGGACAGTTCGGGCAATGAATCGGCTAGTTCGGGGGAAGTAAAAGCATCCACCCGCGAACTTAGCGACGACGAACTACTGACCATGGTGCAGGAGGCGTGCTTCCGCTACTACTGGGAGGCCGGGCATCCGAATGCGGGGATGGCGATTGAAATTCTTCCCGGCGACAAGAATCTGGTAGCACTCGGGTCCTCGGGCTTCGGCATTATGGCGCTGGTGGTGGGCGTTGACCACGGCTTCGTCACGCGCGAGCAGGGCACCGAACGGATGCTGAAGATCGTGCGCTTCCTAGCCAAGGCGGATCGCTTTCACGGCGTGTGGCCGCATTTCCTCGATGGCCGCACCGGCAAAGTGATTCCTTACTTCGGCCCGTATGACGATGGCGGCGATTTAGTTGAGACCGCGTTCCTGATGCAGGGCTTGCTGGCGGCGCGCCAGTATTTCAATCACGATAATCCCGGCGAACACGAGATTCGCGACACGATCACGGGCTTCTGGAAGACAGTGGAGTGGGATTGGTACCGGCAGGGGCCCGATCCTAATTTTCTTTACTGGCATTGGTCTCCGGATCACGGCTTCTACATCCACCATCCGCTGATCGGGTGGAATGAAACCATGATCATCTACCTGCTTGCGATTGCGTCGCCCACGCATGGCGTGCCGGCAAGCATGTTCCATACCGGCTTTGCGAGCCAGGCCCATCTCGCAGTCAAGTATCGCCAGGGATGGGGACGGACTACGCAAGGCGATCACTACACAAACGGCAATACTTACTACGGGCGAAAGCTGGATGTAGGGGTGGGCAGCGGCGGCGAGCTGTTCTTCACGCACTATTCATTCATGGGCTTTGATCCTCGCGGCAAGCGCGATCGTTACACCAACTACTTCAAAAACAATCGTAACATCGCGTTGAACGCGCACGCCTACGCAATCGAGAATCCGCGTAAGTTTTCGGGCTATGGGGACGACGCGTGGGGTCGTTCGGCGGGCGTGAATGCGGACGGCGGGCGGTCTCTGCCGATTGACGACAATGGGACCATTACTTGCACCGCAGCCCTCGCGTCATTCCCGTACACTCCCGAAGAGTCGATGAAGGCACTCAAGCATTTTTATCGCGACCTGGGCGCGCAAGTCTGGGGCATCTACGGATTCCGCGATGGCTTCAACCAGACGGAAGACTGGTTTGAAGATGTAAACATGGGCCTGAACCAGGCGCCCATCGTCGTGATGATTGAGAATTCCCGCACGGGACTGGCCTGGAAGCAATTCATGGCGAATCCGGAAATTCAGCCGGCGTTGGACGCCATCGGCTTCGTGAAGGACACTTCTGACGACAATTCAACGGCTGGCAATTCCAAGTGAAGGAAACCTCTCCGAACTTCGCAGTGAATTCATCCAGCATTGCTTTCGAATCGGGCGGCCAGTCGATTTTGTGTGATGCGTTCGTGCCGCATGCCAACCACGGAGGCAGATTTCCGGCAGTCATCGGCTTGCACGGTTCTGCCGGAGGACACGCGACCATGGTTGATCCGGCGGCGTTGTTGGCCGCGCAGGGTTTCGCGGTGTATGTAGTGCACTACTTCGATCGAACGGGAACCACGGGAGTTGCCGACAAACAGACGGCCGTGCGAAATTTTCCAGCCTGGGGGAAGACGGTGTGGGATTCGATCTCGCACATCGCGGGCCGGCCGGAGGTCGATGCGGAGCGGATTGGACTGCTTGGCTTTTCGTTAGGCGCGTACCTGGCGCTTTCGGTTTCTGCGGTGGACCCTCGAGTCAAAGCGGTGGTGGATTTTTTCGGCGGGATGCCGCGCGAGATGAAGCTTTTCATTCGCCGCCTGTGTCCGACGCTGATCCTGCACGGCGACCAGGACATGACAGTGCCGGTTGTTGAGGCCTATCACCTACAAGAATTGCTCGAAAAGAAAGCTACGCCTTACGAAATGCAGATATACGCCGGGGCTGGACACGGGTTTACGGGCGAGGCCTGGCAGGATGCCCGGCGGCGCACGCTCTCGTTTCTACAGAAATATCTGGTGAACATCGCTGTGTGATCGTGGAACTTTTGCGAATGCAGGTTCGTATCTTAGACTGGAGAAGCGGAGGTGTCCCTATGTTGGCTTTCTTTGCATGGTGCCTTCTGTTCCTATTCTGCTGGCCGATCGCGCTGCTGGCGCTGGTGCTCTACCCGATCGTGTGGCTGCTTTTGTTGCCGTTCCGGATCGTGGGGATTGCCGTGCATGGCGTGTTGGCGCTGATTGCTGCTGTGATTCTGTTTCCTGCGCGGCTCTTGAGCGCGCCCTTCCGACTGAAGGCTCTCTGAGTTTACGTTCAGCCACAGAAACACGTGCCAACAAAAACCCGCACAGTTTGTGATGCGCGTCACTTGTCAAGATGGACGCGCGTCCCAAATGTTCGTAGAAATCTTATCGGCGGAGTTTCGCAGGAGCGGAATTGCGACTAAGATGTCGTGGGCCTTTCGCAACCAATCCAGATGGAGGAATCAACGAATGATCAAGACAGGGTGGATGCTCGCACTCATTTTTGCGGCAACACTAGCAGTAAGAGCTCAAGATGCGCCGAAGAAAGATACCCCACCGAAGCCGGCGGCGAGCCAGTCGCAGGTGGTGCTGGACTCATGGAATGATGTAGCCCGCAAGCTGAACACGATGGCGGAAGATTTCCCGGAAGACAAGTACGACTTCAAGCCCACTCCGGCGCAACGCAGCTTTGCCGAGCAGTTGTTGCATGCAGCGGGAGCAAATTATTTCTTCACCAACCTGGCGAACGGGCAGAAGCCTCCGACGGAGGAAGAACCCAAGCGCTCGACCTTCAAGAACAAAGCGGAGATCGTTGCGTACGTGAAGAAGGCGTTGGACGATGGCGCGGCGGCGATCAAAAGCAAAGGCGACAAGGGCATGACCGATACGGTGTTGGATCCGTTCGCAAACCAGCAGGTGCGCGTGCTCGATTTCGCCTACGGATTTATCGAGCACATGGGTGAGCATTACGGGCAGTTGGCGGTTTACTACCGCGTGGCGGGGTTGGTTCCGCCGGAGTCGCGACCGAAGAAGTGAAGCGGAGTCGAGTTAAGGCCGGGAGCGACGCTTCCGGCTTTTTTGTTGGTGCGGGAATTTTTGATTCGATCGGACCGGGCTTGCGGGCGCACGCCCGCCGCGCTGGCTGCCGTCCCTAGGGGACTTGGTTCTCTTTAGGCGCCTTGCGCCTTACCCCGGGCTTACGCCCGGGGCTCTATTCTGTGGCCGCTTCGCGGCTTGGCGCGGGACCTGGCTGAGTGGATGGGTGTTTTGCTGAAGAATTACCCACTGCTCGCTTGTCCGGTTCGCGGTCTTGAAGAGCTTACGGGTGATGAGCCGTAATTCCCAACAAATGTCCATGGTTAATGTGGAGCGCCAGTGAAGTGGGGCTGGGCGGAAAAAATCTTCGTGTAGACTGCTGAACTCATGAACGCCCTTCGCAAGCTGGGCCCTGTTTTCTTTGCCATTTCCATGATGTTTTTCGGCATTCAGTACCTGCGCGCCCGCAGCTATGTCGGCGGGTTGCCGCCGGTACCACCTTGGGCACCGGGTGGCGTGATCGGCACGGACTTAGCCGGCGTGCTTCTAGTGGCGGGGGGCGCGAGCATCCTGGTCGGGCAGAGGGCGCGAGCGGGTGCTGCTCTCATCGGATGGTTCTTCCTGCTGTGCGTGGTGGTTCTGCACCTGCCACGACTGCACGGCATTCTGTACGACGGAGTGGATCGCACGCGGGCACTCGAACCGCTGGCGCTGAGCGGGGCGGCGTTTGTGCTGATGTCGATACTGCCGGCGGGTGGCAGTTGGGCGAAGTCACCTGCGTGGTTGACGCGGATGGGGTGCTGGTTGTTTGCGCTCTCGATGATCGTGTTCGGATACCAGCATTACCTTTACGCGACATTCATCGCGACGCTGATTCCTGCGTGGATTCCGGGCCACCTGTTCTGGGTATATTTCACGGGCGTAGGTTTTGTCGTCACAGGACTGGCGATCCTGGTGGAGAAGTTTGGGGCGCGACTGGCGGCCACATGGCTGGGGATCATGTTTCTGCTGTGGTTTGTGCTGCTTCACATTCCCAGAGCGGTGACGAAAAATACGCGAGACGAATGGAACAGCGCGTTCGTGGCGCTGGCGATGGCGGGAGCGTCGTTCATCGTGGCGCGGGTTATGCCGGGACGCGATTCGGAATCCTTGGTTCGCTAAAGCAAGGGGAGTGCAATGAGCTGGTTGCGGTTTCGTTGCGTTGCGTTTCTTGGTTGTTCCCTGCTGCTGATCTCTCCTTTGCGCTTATTCGCGGCGGATCCTACGACCGAAATATTACGTGCACAGGATCAGGCCTTGCTCGACGCGATTGCTCCCGGTGACCGGAAGGTGTGGGATGCCGCACTTGCGAGCGATGCCGTATATGTCGACGAAAACGGTGTGACCATGGACCGAGCTGAGTTTCTCAAGCAACTCGATCCGTTACCGCCGGGGACTTCGGGCAGTCTTCAAATTGAATCGTATTCTGCACGGGTATCCGGAGATCTCGCGACGGTCATTCATACCGACGACGAGCAGGAAAACTATCACGGGCAGATGTTGACGGCGCGCTACCTGATGACGGAAACGTGGCGGAAGGAATCGGGCGAGTGGAAGTTGCACATGGTTCACGCTTACGCCGTTCTGAAAGATCCGCCAGCCGCGACTTTGCCCGCGAAAGATCTCCAGGAGTACGTGGGGCGCTATTCGGGTGGCGCTGCTTTGGAGTACTCGATTCAGTTGGATGGCAAGCAACTGCTCGGCGGCCGTGCTGGCCGTTCGTTGACGCCTTTGCAGGTTGAGGTGCGCGACGTGTTGTTTGTCGCGGGCCAGCCACGAACCCGGAAGATCTTTCAGCGCGATGCGAAAGGCGCCGTCACGGGGTTTGTGGATCGGAGAGAGGGAGAGGATTTGGTGTATCGGAGGAAGTGAGCTCCGAGGCTTGGCGTGTAGCTGTGGGCTTTCTGGTCTGAGTGGATTCTTTCTGGTTTGTCTCTCGTTCGCTCATACGAATTCAAGCATGACAATTTCTGGTTTTGTTCCGACTCTTAGGGGTGGGCCCCAGGTTCCTGCACCGGTCGTGGTGTAGACGAGCATTTCGCCGAAGCGTTGGAGGCCGTAGGTGTATGGGCCGAAGATGCGGCGGGTGAACCGGGTGAAGGGGAAGATCTGGCCGCCGTGAGTGTGACCCGAGAGTTGAAGAGAAATTCCCGCCTTCTCAGGCATGGAGAGAGCATGGGGAGAGTGCGACAGCAGGATGCTGGGCCGATCGCTTTCGATCGACAGGCTTTGGAGAATCGATCGGAATTGGTCGGCGTTTGACGAAGCGTGGTCGGGCACGCCGATCACCTGCAATCCATCGATCACCACTCTTTCGTTCTCCAGCACACGCACGCCGGAAGCGCAGACAGCTTGAAGATATTGCGAAGGATCCCGAAATTCTTCGTGGTTTCCGGTGACGAAGTATGCACCTAACGCGGGCTTCAAATTCTTTAATGGGCTGGCGGCGGATTCGGCGTCGATCGCTGTGCCGTCGTAGAGATCGCCGGTGATAAACACGATGTCGGGGTTGAGCGCCTTCAGCCTGGCGACAATTCGAGCCAAGAAGCCTGCGCCATTCACGTGACCAAGGTGGACATCGGAGACGAGGGCAGCCACTCGGCCACGCCATGATTCTGGCAAGTGCGGCAGCGCGATCCGGATGCGCCGCACGCGCACCCAGCGAGCGTTCACGATACCGTAGAGCGTGGCGACGACAGCCAGTCGAAAAACGGCGGCAGCCAGCAGGGGACGGTCGAGATGGATTCGGGCCAAGGTGGTCAGAACGTACACAGCCCAGCAGGCACATCCGGCAAGGAAAAGAAAATTGACAGCCCCGAGCCAGACGGCGGCCAGCCAATACAAGACACGCACGATGGAATTCGAGATGCGGAAGGCGAGCAAGGATGCGGCAGTGAAAGTGAATGACAATACGGCTACGGCGAGCCGAAGCCATAGGATGTCTGGATAGGTGATGCCGCGAAAACTAACCCAGGCGCAATAGATGAACCAGTGGACTAGCAGAAGAATCGATTGAACAATGACCAGAAAAAGAGCGAGTCTAGCGCGCAAGCAGATCCTTGGTGGAGAAGTGGCCCTTAGAAGGATTCGATGGTCTTCACGGGATTTGGTTGAAATTAAATTGCACGCGGTTTTGCATCGGGCGCGGGCGCGTGGAGCGCGTCGGCCAGTGAAAGCTTGCGGGCTTACGCCCGTCGCGCTGGGGTGCTGTCCCTGCGCGACTTGCGCTTTATTTCGCGAGTTTACCCAGGGCTTCCGGCTTGGGCTCTCCTATGCCAGCCGGTCTGCGGCTCATGTGAGAAAGTCGGATGCGTTCGTGGAACACGAGGGTCCAATCGGATCTCTG
>Ga0307469_10000123_pt1 | contig 30048 bp, 46 predicted proteins | sample atmos_gasesAM2C__FD_203084 | JGI IMG/M metagenome (GOLD analysis project Ga0307469, IMG submission 203084) | Hardwood forest soil microbial communities from Morgan-Monroe State Forest, Indiana, United States - atmos_gasesAM2C_515 | ecosystem: Environmental > Terrestrial > Soil > Temperate... | reverse complement strand
ACGGGCGCCATCGTGGCAGGCGCCATCGGCGCGGCGGCTCTCGTGGGGCTCATCGCCGTCGCCGCAACGGGCAAGAAGGGGCACAAGGGCGCTCGCGGCCCGCGTGGTCACGGAGGACGAAAGTCACATCGCAAGTCGACGCATCGCAGAAAGAAGCGAAGGTAGGAAACCATGGGATTCATATTCAACAGAGGCCGATCGAAAACGGCGCACGCCTACCCGGAAACGCGCGCAGGCGCCAATTCACCCCCGGCTCCGCTCGCGTTCGCACGAAACTTCGCGAAAGGACCGGGCACAGAGGTCTCGCAGCCGGTTCTCGCTGCCGGCACTCAAGTCCAATGGGGCACGATCGATTCGCCTGGGCTCAACGTCCAAGACGTACCGATCACTCCGCGCAGCACTGGGGTCATACTCGTTTCCGGCGTTGTGTCCGTGAACAACGACTCCAACAACACGGACGTCGTCACCGTTCAGGTGCAGGTGGACGACGTCACCGTAACGACCCCAGCCGTACAACAGTCGACAGGAGAAGGCGGCGAAGGTGGATTCAACGCAATCCCGTTCAACATCGAGATCCCGGGCCTGGTGATCGGCACGCAGGTCAACATTCAGGTACTCGTCACCGCGCAAGCGGACGGTGAGATCAGCCTGAACGACAACGACACGACCGTGAACGTTCAAGAGGTGGCTGTCGCGACAGGCTGATCACATGCAAGTCACTATTCCGAAATCCAGGCTCGAGGAGGAACACGCCTGCAAGGACTACTTCGATTCACCGGAGTGGAACGGCGAGGCGCTCGTGTACGCAGACTGGGATCAAACAGTGGCGCGCCTGATGACCACTCGTCAGGGCGTTCTGCACTTGAGCTGGCTCGTGTCGCACAAGCTCGTGCCGATGTCGATCGAGGAGTTCGCCGCCATTCGAAGAACGCATCCGGAGTGGAAGAGGACGGTGCACGGTGGGTGAGTTCATCTTCAACAGAGGCCGTTCTAAAACAGCGCACAGCTACCCGGAAGCGCCGCGCGGAGGCAGTCCTCTTACTGCGTTCGCGCGAAACTTCGCGGCGGGACCGGCAACCGACACGGCCGTGCCAACGGCTGGGATCGAAATTCCGTGGGGCCTCATCTACAGTGGCGCCTCCCCAGGCGTGAACATCCCGATCACACCGCGCGCCACTGGTCGCATTCGCGTTTCCTCCGTCATTGCCATCAAAAACAACTCCGACGCCACGCAGCGCGTGACCATCGTGGTCAGGATCGGAGCAATCGAGCTCGCGTTTCCCTTTCTCGAAGCGAACTCCATTGAAGCTGGCGGCGTCGAGATGATTCCTGTGCTCGCTGAAACTCTAGTCGGGGAAGCGTTACCCCTCGGAGCCTCGGTGAACGCACGAATCTTCATCACTTCAACCGACGACACCGACGTCGAGCTCGTCGGGTTGAACTCGACCATCGAGGTTCAAGAAGTACCCATCCCAACCGGATGAGAAGGGAGCCGCCCGATGCCGAAACTGATTCACCAGGAAACGATGTGCTGCGGGTTCAAAAGGTGCCCCGTGGTCAAAGTGTTCGACGACGGATCGATCGAGATCTCGGACGACGACACCGAGATCGACTCCGTCGGCGTGATCAAACTGCGCCCCGAAGCGGTGGCGCGTCTCGCTGAACTCGTGTCTACGAAGAAGGGATCCTAAAAATGTCTCGTGTCATTGGGCATGGTCGTTACGGGCGGTCTGTGTACCCGGTGACGGGGCTAGGCGCGGCAGCGGCGGCTCTTTTGAACAGGAACGTGGCTGGGCCGCACTCTTTGGACGTCCCGTACACTCCGCCGCAAAACCTACCCACCGATCCGTTTGCGGCGATCGTGTTCACGCCACTGGCGAGCGGCGTCCTTCAAGTTTCCGTGTCGCTCAGCGTTTCAAACGGCGCGACTGGGGACAACTACGGGATGCAGGTCAGCTCCTTGAGCGGCACAGGACTCACGGTCACGGGTGGCGAGGTCACGGACGACGGCTGGGTTCTCGGTACGAACACACCACCGGTCATCGGTGGCGTGACGGCTCCCGATCAACTCCTCGGACAAGCGTTCGAGCCGGTCGCCGCAAATGCACCGCAGTCTTTTCTTACCTTCGTGGTTTCACAACCGTTCACACGAAACGTGCCCGTCATTATCCAGGCCGCAATGGTGGAAGCAGGCACAGGACACAGTCTCGCCGGCTTCCTCGTCAATGGCTGTTCCGTCATAGAGCTACCGTGAACGAACCGCTGATCCTCCTCGCTCTCATCGGCACGACGCTCATCATCGTGCGCGGCGCCATTTTCCGTCCCGTCAGACGGATCTGGCCGACGCTATTCGGATGCAGCATGTGCATCGGATTTTGGGTCGGAGCGGGCGTTGGCCTGAGCGGCCTCATGACGACGGGCTACGGCCGAGTCATGGACGCGATGATCGTAGGAACGGCAGGCAGCGTGCTCTCTCTGTCAACGGACGCGATCTTGCTGAGACTACTCGGCGATCCGGGAGAAGAAAAATCATGAGCGGCATCATCGGCCGAGGACGTTACGCGCGAACAACCTATCCGGCGGGAGCTCCCCCCAACTTCGGAATCCCGAACGAAACTGTTCGCTACTATTTCCGAATCGACGACACCACGACTGCGGACGAAGCGTTTTCGCCAAGACCCTGGTCCGCTGCAGCCCCTGCTCTTGTTCAAACCGATCCGCTACCGTCGGACTTGAATTTCATCTTGCCGGTGCCTCCTTGCACCCTCGATAGGGCCGCTCTCGTCATCGTTACCGTCAACACAGGCGGAGCCATCACCGGTGACGTCATACCGGTCCAGTGGCGTGGCGTGCTCGGGAATAATCCCGTCATCGTGGTTCCAGCACTGGCGATCGGAGCACCACAGGATTTCATCGATCCGGCCGTGGTAGGCGGCGTCGCCCCCGGCACCGTCACTATTTTGAACTTCGACTTCAGTGACGTCGTGATTCCGCTCGGCGGCGCATCGATCTTTCCTGATTTACAGATGCCGGCAAACCTCGTTGTTCCAGAAGGAAGCTCACTCGAGTGCTTCTTCGCTGTAGGCATAGATTGGAACGCCAACCTCATCAACGAGCCGTTCGGACCACTACCGTAAAGGAGTACTGCCATGAGCCATATCATCGGTCGTCTCGCTCTCGGATTGCGCACAAGAGCCCGCGCACCAAGGCGCAGTCACGATGTGCCTCCGAAGCAAACGGTCGCACCAAAAGTCGAAGCGACGCCGGCACCTCCACCAGCTCCTCCTGTGCCCGCGGAATCGCACACAGATCCGGTCGCGCACATGACCGAGAACACGCACCCAGAAGCGCCACACAAAAGATCGCACCACAAGGCTGCGCACAAGACCGAAAAGAAGCGCAGCCATCACAAAAAGAAATAGGTCCCGAATGCGCCGCAAACTCAAAAACTTTCGGAACAAGAACGGGCATTCAAACAACGGCGCGCCAAGGCAGCTCGTCGACGAAGCCCAGTACCGAGAGGCCATGAACAACGCCAACGTCTTCGCCAACACGGGCACCGACTCGCCGCACTGGGATTCTCAGTACAGCGGGTGGTCACACGCCTCCCGCCCGCGGGATCAAAGCATCACCCTGCGCTCTGTGACAGCGCTCGAAGAGATCGGCTGATCGTCGCTTCTAGCAGGAGGGTAGAGCTGGTACGCTCTACATAGGTCCCGTTGGCTAGAACCATAGGAAAAGGACGGTACGCGACCGAGACGTACCCCGGCGGCCCGGCTGGGTTCGGGGGCGGCGGAACGGGTCCTACGGGACCCGCGGGCTCCGCAACGAACACCGGCGCCACCGGACCAAGTGGGCCAACAGGATCGACTGGCACCACAGGCGCCGCATCAACTGTCACCGGACCGACTGGAGCACGCGGCGTCACGGGGCCAAGTGGCCCGACAGGCACGCCTGGTGGGGCGAGCAACACCGGCGCTACTGGACCGACAGGACCTGCAAACGGACCCACGGGGCCCACAGGCGCGTCGGGCAACGCCGGTGCGACGGGACCGACTGGGAGCACTGGTGCGGCATCAACCGTCACCGGGCCCACCGGATCAACTGGCCCCACCGGTTCTGCGAGCACCGTTACAGGACCCACCGGCCCCACGACCTTTCGAGTGCAGGTCACGTCTGCTGACACGACGCCGAACTTCCTCGATTCGAAGGTCGACGAAAGCGCGCTCATCACGACGACGGTTATCAATCCAGGCGCAAACGAGCTTCTTCGTGTTGGGATCACGCCGAGCGTCACGAACGGGCAAGCGATCATCACGATCGGTGGAGTTCCGACCTGGTCGACGAACTTCCAAGCAGAGAATCTGCTCACCACAGGGAGCTACTACGCAGGCAGTGCTGTAACGAACAGCGAAGCGGCCGGAAGCTTCGTTGCCGTGCAAACCGGCGCGAGCGCAATACGTGGCGTCGTCTCGGTGCAGCACTCGACGAACACGAACGGATCTATCTTCGTTGGAATGAAGAGTCGCGGCTCTCGCGCGTCTCCTACCGCCATCGCAAATGGCGACACCATCTCCAAGCACATCGGCGCCGGATACGACGGCACGGACTACATCCAAAGCGCGGCGATCAGTTTCGTGTCGGACGGAGCGGTCGCTGCGGGAAGTGTTCCGCAGTCGATCGTTCTCAGCACGGGTACGAACAACACACCCACTGACAGAATCAAGGTTTTCTCGAGCGGCACTTACGTCGTTCAAATCATACCGAACTCCGAAATCGGAGGTCTACTCGCCATCCACGGCATCGGTATCGCAACTCCTGTTGCGGCAACTGGCGACATCCGTCTGAGAAGTGCCTTCGCGATGTCGTTTCGCAACGCAGCGAACACCAACGACGTAGTGGCTCTTCTGACAGACGCTTCGAACAACCTACAGGTTGGCGATGACGTACGCACTCCTACTATTCAGGTGCGCGCCACCACCACGTTCCAGGTGGATCTCAACGGCACCGCGCAGCTCACCGTTACCACGACGCGATCAGAATTCACTCCTCCGGAAATTTCTTTCATCCGCACGGTTGCGAACCCGAACATCACCCAACAAGCACGCATCATCGCCGGAAACGGCCAAAGACTTTGGATACACGCACAATCGGTGAACACGGGCGGCTCTACCGGCAACGGAGGCGCCTTGCTCCTCTCCGGTGGATCACCGGACGGCGCTGGGCTCATGGGCGGAATACGAGCCGGTTTGAATCTGGACGACACGACAACGAATATCGAAGTGATGGTGGAGACGGCCGAGGTTTCGGCGGGACGCAGGGTTCTGGCGCTCGTGAAGATGGGCGTTCTTTCGACAACAGAGATGCCGGCGAACTCCGGAGACGGCGTCATCTACGTGGCGGATGCTGCAACCTCACCGACTGCAGACGCTGTCACGGGACACATCTACTACTCCGAAGCGGCGCGACCGGCGTGGCGCTTCAACGGGCACAACCTACGTTTCGACAACACGAGTGCAACGGCAAGCGCAGGAGCCGGAGCCGCTGTTCCGGCGACAGTCGATCGGTTCTTTCAGATCAACATCGACGGGACGACGCTCAAGGTTCCGTGCTTTGCCGCATGAGGAACGACCATGAAACGAGTAAAACTTCCGAAGAAGAAGGTCACGGTAGGATCGAAAGTCTACTCGGCCGAAGACGTGATCCGAGAGATCGTGATGACACGCCCCGGCTGGAGGCAAGCGGGTCGCGTACGCGTCGCGATCTCCATAGAGGACAAGCTCGACGCCGGTGGTGGCACTTACCTCTTCACCGACATGGAACACGACACGCTTTCGAAAGAAGCGGCGATGCAAGACTCCGGCGGCATCGCGCCGCTCGAGATGAACCGCTTCTACCTTCTCGTTCTGAGCTCTATCTACGACGCCGAAGACGTCGTGGAGGATCCGGAGAGAGCGCAAGCAGCAGAGTAAAATGTTCGGTATCTGCAACACCGGTACGGGAGGAACAGGCGCCACAGGCCCCATAGGACCGACGGGAGCTCCCGGCACGTCTTCAGGCACCGGTGCGACTGGACCGACGGGGCCTGTAGGCACAGGACCGACAGGACCCACAGGCGCGGCAAGCGTCGTCACTGGGCCAACGGGCTCGACTGGATCGACGGGGCCGGCCGGAACAGCATCGGGTACAGGCGCAACCGGACCTACCGGCCCGGCTGGTCCCACGGGTGCCACGGGGGCCTCCGGCGCGGCGAGTACGGTAACGGGACCGACCGGCTCGGCCGGCGCCACGGGCGCCACAGGAGCCGCAGGAGCCGCAAGTACCGTTACCGGCCCCACCGGGACGGCTGGTCCTACGGGCGCCACGGGAGCCTCGAGCACCGTCACCGGCCCCACAGGAAGTTCCGGAGCGGCCGGGGCAACGGGCCCCACCGGGGCCGCGAGCACAGTGACAGGACCAACTGGACCGACGGGATCGAACGGCGCGACGGGGCCTACTGGAAGCACCACGGCGACCTTCTTCGACAACGTTGTGAACAGAGTCGATGCCGGCATCGACATGACAGCAGGTGGAAACAACCGCCCTCGAATATTCCCACTCATCTCCGGCGACGTCCCCATGCCGTTCTCGATCACGGCAGCGACGGCAATGCTCGACATCACACAGAGCGGCGCCACCGGCGCAATGAGCGTGGCGTTCACGTCGACCTTGTTCTTGGGGCTCTATTCGGCGACCAGCGATTCGCTCTCGATCATAAATTCAGTAAGCCTTACGTTCGGATTCGCTGCGAACAACACGAACAACTCGACCGGATTCGCCGGTGTGAGATTTTTGTCGATCGCCTCGAGCCTGTGGTCAGCGTCGCCAGCATTCGCCCAGGGATCCAACTACTACATGGCCGCCTTCTTTCTCACGGCCGGAACGCAGGTGGCCACCGGCTCAATCTTGGGCAGATTCCAATACAACACCACCAACGCCAGCCGAAACGGGTCGATAGGCGTCCTTGACAGCGGCGCCACGCCGCTCGGACAGATGCCGTTTCTCGGCGGCTACTCCACGACCACCAACGCTCTTCCGGCTACGATCGGAAATAGCGAAATCAGGAAAACGCAACAGAACGACTTCGTCATTCCACACGTCGTGCTCAACAACCGCCCGGCGCTGGCCGTCTACTAAAAATGGGAGAGTCGAACGGAAAAAGCGCGATGCTCGATGTTTCGCGCGTTGCCGAAAGAGAGCGGGGTCTGGGGTTCGAGCGCGTTGAGTTGCTTCCGGGATCTACGTACAAAGATTCCTCGACGGTTATCGTCGTACCTACGCGCGGCACGATCCACTACAAGGTCGCCGCTGCTTGGGAAAACATGTTCGCTCCCATGAATCAGAAACGGGCCAAGCTCTACGCTGTCGGGCACGAAGTGGGGCGCGCCTACGAAGAGATGGTGCGCTTCGTCTTAGCTCACCCCATTCTCTCTACGTACAAGTACCTGATGACGCTCGAGGACGATAACCTGCCGCCTCCAGATGCGCAGGTGAAGCTTCTTGATACGATCGAGTACTGCAGCCTCGACGCTGTGAGCGGGCTCTACTTCACCAAGGGTGCCCTGAACATGCCGATGGCTTACGGCGATCCAAAGTCGCTCCTCAACACAGGCTCCATAGACTTCAAGCCCAGGGACGTGCTGAAAGCCCTCGAGACAGGAAACGTGGTCGAGGTAAACGGCATCGCCATGGGATGCGCTGTTTGGAGGATGGATCTCTTCCGAGAGTTTCCTCCGCCGTGGTTCGTGACTGTAAACGAAATCATTCCAGAGCGAGGGATCGCATGCGTGACGCAGGATCTATACTTCTGCGAGCGACTGCGTCGTGCTGGTAAGAGGCTCGGAGTCGATCTCCGGGTGAGCGTTGGCCATATCGACGTCGAAACCGGAGAAATTTACTGATGGGACTTACAGCCGGACGTGTGTACGAGTGCAAGGCAGAGGATCTGGCGGAAGTGCCGGTCGATGTTCAGGTGAAGATGTTCCAAGGCGGTCGTCTTCGTGCTGCTCGCTACGACGGAAGCAATCAGTGGCACATCTTCGACGACGATGAGATGACCGCGCACCAAGAAGCCTCCTTGCGACCGTCACTTTCCAAGGAAACAGAGCTCCCTTCCCTGCGACTCGATCTGGGTTGCGGTCTGGAACCAAGAAGCGGCTTCGAGGGAGTCGATCTCTACACCGACGAGGCTACGCACAAGGTTGATCTGTTCAAGTTCCCGTGGCCGTGGGCGGACTCGTCGGTCGGTGCGCTTATTTCGAACCATTTCCTCGAGCACGTACCGGCCGATTACGTAGCCGAGAAAGACATTCTTCCAGCAGAAGAGCCCCACGATCCGATACTAGGCGTCGAATTCTCAGAACAACGGCGAAAAAATCTGAAACAGTACCGCGGGCAAGATTTTCTCTTCGCGGTGATGGACGAGTGCTGGAGAATTCTCGCCCCGGGCGGAACATTCGAAATTGGCGTACCGAACGCACGCAGCGACGGCGCTTTTCAAGATCCAACGCATCGACGGTTTTGGAATCAGCACACGTTCAGGTACTTCAACAACGAAACGAGAATGCAAATGGGTGGCGGCGTCGAGAAGTACCGCACCATCACGGATTTCGAAGTGCTGCAACTTACTCCCGTAGGCCCAGCAGAGATCGGGCTCATGCACCCCGAAGTGCAACAGAGAAAATGGAACACCGAGTGGAACGCCATCTCGGAGTGGCACGCCAAACTTCGAAAACCAGCGACCTAGTCGTCCGCCGCCGGCATCCAGCGGATCTTCTTCGTGTCGATCTTGCACCAGTGGCTCTCGCGCTCTTCGGCACCGTAAGTCACAAGTACGTGACCGCCGCCTCCGTACACCATCCCAGAAGCGTACTCGACGCCCTGATGGTGAAACGTAAACGCCTCCGAGACGCGCGTGGGAAGCATCGTCGCTTCGTCGAGCTCGATGAACCGGTGCAAGTACACGTTGTCGTTGTCACGGTGAGCGACCTCATGGATCAGGTACATCCACTTGCCGTTGCCCACGTAGACGGGGGATGTACCGCCCCTGTAACGCGCCATGCGGCAAAACGTGAGGTGTTCCCTGATCTCTGCCTTGCACTTCACGGTCCGATCATCGCTCACGCTGGTCTCGAGCAACGTGAACGGCTCACAGGAGTAGATAAGGCGAAGCTTTCCTCCCAGTGCCCACGGGAGCCAATTTTTCTCGTACTCCTGCGTGCTGTCGTAGGAAATTTCACTGACGAAATCGAGCGACAGATCCCTTTTCAGCCGTCCGAGAACGACGCGCGACTTGTCTCCACCAGAAGGCGTCTGGCAGGTCGTTGCCGTGAACCAAACCTCTCCTTCGTGTAAGTGCCAGCGTTGATCCTCGAGTCCGAGAATGCGCCCCTTGGGCCAGTCTTTCGGGCAACGAGCGGAAGAGAGCTGCCAGCCGTCGTGAACGGCCTCGGTCGGGTCCCATTTCCTCCAAACGTTCTCTGTCCGTATGACGCCGTCCTTGTGCCGCGCAACGAACCACCGACCGCGCTCGTGATCGTAATTGACCAAACGAACGTTGACGTGAAGGCCCTGACCGAAGTTCACAATCGTAGGAGATGAGGTGAGATACTCGACTCCGTCGAACGTTCGCATCTCCTTCGGAACCTCGAACGTTCCTCGCCGAACGATTGCGTCGTACTCTTTCGGAAGGTAGTGAAGCAAGTTTCTCGCAGCGAGCTCGTACCGATGGTGCGACAGGCCAGGTTGTCGAAGGATTTTCTCGCACGCCTGGCGCCCTTCTTCCATTCGATCGACGTAGAAAGCCGAGATCGAAATCTCCTCGATTGCTTGCCACTTCGCGCTCCGGTCGATGAAGAGTTCCATTGTCGCGTCCTTCGGCATACGATCTCTCTCGAGAGCCATGTGTGCGAAACCGTAAGCGACGCGGTTTTTACCTACCTCACGCATGACCTTGGCGAGATCGGCAACGGGCTCCGCCCTCGTTCCGGCGGAGTCTGCGGCCTCGAGAAGCGTCAGAACTGCGCTCTCGTGGTTTCCTTGCTGCATGAAGGACCTTCCGAGCATGAGCTTCGCGTGCCACTTCTCCCCTTGCCACCCTCCGAGCTCGGAACGCTTCTCGTACCATGTTCCGGCAAGGAAATAGTAAGCCTGCGCCAAGTAGTACATCGCACGCACGTTTTTCGGATCTTCCTTGAGGCGTGCCTGAAGCAACCGAACGTCCCGCTCGTTCTTTCCGTTGTGGCTCCCGCCATCGTTTCGGTCATCGATCCACAGGCTGAAGAGCTCCTGTGGAGAAGCTGTGTCCGGCGACGGCGCCCAGTACTCGTGTGTCGGCTCACAACTGACCCAATCGAAGTCCATACGCCCGAGCCGTGTGTTCGTGTACGCGAGCGTTCCTTGTTTTTGAATCAACCGGTAGTGGGGAGACGTGAGCATCTTCGGATCAAAAGACTCTTCACGCACGAGCACCATGTCGGCATCGAGAAAAAGCAAAAACGTTTCCTCGGGAACGAACCCGTGTTCCTTCTGCCAACGACCGGTCACGATCTTCTTCGCAACGCGCGCCGCTTCGGTGCGAGCCGTCCCAAAGTCGAACTCTCCGTAAGGCCAGTTGAACTTTTTCGTGAGCGGGAAGATGAAAAGGGGCTTTCCTGCGCACAGCTCCCTCGCGATCTCGACCGTGTCGTCGGTCGAGCCGGTATCGAAGATGATAGCAGCGTCGGCTACCTGAAGCGCCGCCTCGAGACAGCGCGCAATGACCGCCGCCTCGTTTTTCACAATCATGTTCAGAATGATCTTGGTCATCGTTTCACGCCCCAAAAGTAGAGATCCTCGTGCGTCTCCTCGAACTCGTGGCTCACGAAAACCTCCTGCATGTCGAGCACCTCACACACATCCTTCGCGAAAAGGTTCTTGTAGTAGTTCTCCCAGCCCTCGATGGCGCACGTCAGTGGCGAGGAATAGGTGTCGCTCCTCTGTGTTCCGTGCTCTTTCCTGTCACCGCTCGCGCACGTGAAAAGAAAGAGACCGCCGTGCTTCAAAAGCCTCGCCGCTGCTCTCAACGTATCCGCGTAGTGTCGATCATGCTCGAAGCACTCGGTCGAAATGATCGTGTCGAAGCTTTCGTCGGGGGCGTCCCATTGGTGGAGCGGCGAAACGATATCGACGTTCGGACCGCGACCGACGTCGATCCCCAAGTACACGCACTCCTCGAACAGGTAGCGGTTATCGCCGTTGATGTTCAGGCTTCCGATGTCGAGAACCCACTTTCGGCAAAAACGTTCTGGGAAACGCGCCTTCACCCTTTGGCAAAAAATCTGCTGCGCCTGGTGGGCCATCAAACTGCTTTCCCGTCGAAGGGCACAGTGAACTGTTCGCTACCTGGCTCACCGCCCCACTTCTTTTTGTAGTAGTCGAGATTTTGCCGGTACCACTCGTAGTGCTCGCTCATGTCCGGCATGGCGCGACTCGTGGCGCTACCCGCGTGCAGGATGCCTTCGGTCACACACGGAGAGAGTCTCCTGACCCCAGCTAGCGCGCATCTTCGCTCGTAATCAACGTCTTCGTAGTAAGCCGGAAAGAAGTTCTCGTCGTAGAAACCGACGGTGGTCGTCGCGTCAAGGCTCTGAGCGAAAAGCGCCCAGCCGAGAGCGTTTGCTAGACCGATCCCTGGTAACTTCATGGCGAGGCAGAGTTCTTCGAACGTCTTCTCCTTGAACTCGACGTCGTCGTTCGAGATGACCACAGGCTCCCCTCGTTCGTGCGCGTACCTCAAGATCATATTCCACGCGGCGGCAACTCCGATGTTTCGTCCAGGTCGTTGGATCAAGATGTTCGACTCGAGACGGCCGTTCTTGAGCGGCAAGTACGCGCCACCGTTGTCGACGATGAGATACTTCGACGGTTGAACGCTGCCGCGCTCGGCTGACTCGATGAGCTTGCCGAGCAAGTCGTAACGAGAGAGAACGGGCACACCGAGAATCACGACGCAGCCCCTTCGGATTTCTTTAGTGCCTCCGCGGCGTCGAGCCCGATCATGAGCAGCCACGTCGACAGAGGCAATCCGCGGTGCGAAGCGGCCCCTGCGAGCCTGTTTTGTTGCTCAGAAGTGAGTCGAATTCTGAGCACGCGTTCTTTCCGATCGGCCTTGTGCTTTCGGTGCTTTATCGTCATGCGAGATCTACTGTAGCCACGAAGTGCCTACGCGATCAAGTGCGCGCGACGAACGAGGACGTGTTGTGCGCTCTCGTTTGCAAGTAGAATCGAAAAGCACGGTCCAATGGGCAAACTCATCGGCAAGGGGCGCTACGCGACCGGTACGTATCCGGAAGGCCCCAGATCGAATGGGACGTCGGGCTCTACAGGACCAACGGGATCAGGCGGACCAACCGGGCCGACTGGGTTCGGACCGACAGGTGCAGCGAGCACTGTCACAGGCCCAACAGGTCGAACAGGACCCACGGGAGCCAGCGGACCGACAGGCGCAGCGGGCGCCGCCGCAAACACCGGATCGACCGGGCCCACAGGACCCGTAGGTACTGGGCCAACAGGACCGCAGGGCGCCGCTGCCAACACTGGCGCGACGGGTCCAACCGGACCGACTGGCGCAGGAGCGACCGGACCAACTGGAGCGAGCTCGATCGCAGAGAACGCGATCATGCTCCAAAACTTCGGTGATGGATCCGACGGTACCGCCCCCGACACAGGCGGAACGATCACGCTCACACGTGACACGTACTACTCGTCGATCCCGATTCCGTCCCCTTCGACCACCAGAATCAACACCAACGGCTATCGTCTTTTCTGTTCCGGAAACTGCGACCTCAGTAACCGCGCCGCCGACACGATTTTCCGCAGCGCCGGCAACGGTGGCAACGGTGCTACCTCCGGCACAGGCGGCGCTGCCGGCGGCACAACAGAAGCCGATGGTCTTACGGTGCCGTCCGCTGCTTCGCTCGGCATCATCGGAGGTGCAGGCGGCACCACGAACGGAGTGCAGTCCGGCGTAGCGACAGCGAGAAGCGGTTCGAGCGGCGGTCTCTCTTCTGCTTCTGGCGCAGGTGGCGCGGGTGCGAGCGGAACCGGTGGCGCTTCTCGAGCAGGCGCCGCCGTCACGAGAGACGGAGGAAACCTCCCGCATTTCATAAACACCCAGTTGATGTTCGCTAGAGGAGTCAACATCAACACGAACAGCTCTCCGCTTTCGTTGAACGGCGGCGCCGGGGGTCCTGGCGGTGGTGGCGGTGGTGGCGACGGCACAGCAGGCGCCGGTGGCGGCGGTGGCGGACAAGGAGGACACGGTCTGTTCTTCGCGACACGCACACTCACCATTACAGGTGCAAGCGACGGCGTGATTTCTGCTAGGGGTGGCAACGGCGGTAACGGAGGAACAGCAACGGGTGGCAGCCGCGGTGGTGGCGGCGGTGGAAGCGGTGGCGGTGGCGGATTCGGCTTCGTGATCGCCGGAGAAATTGTCGGCACGGCCGCTGGAGGACTAGCGGTCGATGGCGGCAACGGCGGCAACGGCGGAGACGGAACGAATCAAGGCGGCAACGGCGGAGGTGGCGGCGCTGGCGGCTACGGTTGGGTGGCTAACCTTGCTGCCAACTCTTTCATGTTCGCCCTCGGAGTTAGCGGATCAACTGGAACAGCGCATAGCGGCGTGTCAGGAGGTGCGGGCGCCTCGGGTGAGAGCGTCCGCGTGCCCTTTTGATGAAGGGACTGGCCCCCCGAGTGCGCTCGCCAAAAAAGCCGCCGTATTTCAGTTCAACACTATCAATCTCGCGAATCCGCAATGGGACTCGCCAGCGGACGGCAACGCCGCTCTCGCCGACGTCGTAAACACGCCGAACCCGATCAACGTAACGTACAACTACTACGTTTCCTTTGATCCGATGAGCCTCGGCTACGCAATGCCGCCGGGCCTCAAGTTCATTCCGATGATCTTCGGGCAAACCGGAGTCGCGTACGGAAGCGAGTACTCGGCCGGAAATCTCACTGCGGCGCAAACGACGGCGAACTCCCCGATCGGAACCGGCGAGCTCCTCACGTTCAACGAACCAAACCTGGGATCGCCTCAAGCGCAACTAACTCCCGCACAAGCGGCAGCGCTCTGGCCATCGATTCGAGCTCTCGGACTTCGCACAGGCGCGCCAACGATGGGATGGCAAATCAACGATCCGTTTCCCACGTGGCTCGCCGACTTCGTCACAGCCGTGGGCTCCGCGGATTTCGATTTCATTCCGATCGATATCTACGGAGAGAATTTCAACGATCCGGGCGGCGAAGTGCGAAAGATCATGGCGTTCGTGGACGCGATCTACGCCACCTACGGTCTACCGATCTGGATCAAAGAGACAGCGCTCATCAGTTTCGATTCGCTTCCGTCTCAACCGAACGACACGCAAGTGCGTGCGTACATGGCGGAAGCTATCGCTGCATTCCGAGCTTCCCCCAAGATCGAACGGTACTTTTGGTACAGAGTTGGGCCCGCACGAGACGCCACGGCGAGCGGGTACTACAACATCGGACTTAGCTTCACGAACGGCACGCCAAGCGCAATCGGCGAGTACTTCAAGAAGCTGTGGTGAAAAATGGGCAAACTCATCGGCAAGGGACGGTATGCGACGACGACGTACCCGGAGAGATCACTCGGGACAGCGTCCACCGTCACCGGTTCAACCGGTTCGACTGGCCCAACTGGACCGACTGGAGCAACCGGGCCGCAAGGGACAGCAGCCAACACAGGGGCGACTGGACCGACGGGTCCGACGGGACGAACAGGCCCAACTGGACCAACCGGCGCGAGCTCGACGGTCACCGGACCCACGGGCGCGACGGGCGCAGCCAGCACTGGACCGACAGGATCAAGAGGACCGACGGGCAGCGCCGGCCCAACAGGCGCCAACGGGGTGGCCGGAGCAACGGGACCGACAGGAACCACGGGCACGGCTGGAGCAACAGGGCCCACAGGAACAGCAGGATCTGCTGGATCGACAGGACCGACAGGACCCGGATCGACGGGCCCGACAGGATCGACCGGATCGAGTTTCGCTGGTGGCACCGCACAGGCCTCGAAAGACTCCACCGACACCTTCGACACTAACGGTAACTCAGCGATATGGCGCAACGCTGTCGGATCCGATTTCGCGTACAACGGCACCGCCGACTTCGTGTTGACTGCCTCCTCGTGCGTACTTACCTACGGCGGCGTGAGCGGACGCAGCTTTCTCGTCGTCTGCTCTTGCAGTTTCGAAGGCTCCACGGGCTTGAGCGGCACCTGTGGGATCGCTATCGCACTCAATGGTGATCTCACCGGAGGCGCGATGTTCTCGGACGCAGCATCAGCCATAGGAGCTTCCTACGCCGATCTCGTCTCCAACGGCGGCATCTCGATCACGTCGCAACGTCGCGTCACGTTGAACAACGGAGATACGCTGAGGCCCGTGGGATCCAAGTTCGACGGCAACGAAGATCTCACGCTCCACTCTCTTTCAATCTCCCCGATCCCACAATGAAGAACTGGTACCTATGGTGGGTAGCGCGTTCGTACCAAGGAGAATGGTTCGGGCCGCTTCTGCTCGGAGACGAAGAGGTGTGGCGGTTCGAGTACGACGCGCAGCGCGGCACGCCAGGGATCATACGAATGTACCGTTGGATCTGGAATGGGCAGGAATGGCAATACGATCCGCGCACCACGACCGCCCTCTATGTGCAAGCGGGAGCTCAAAAGCTCGCATCCACGTACTTTCCTTGACGGTTCGGGGTAGAATATGCGAAGCGTGGCCTCTCGATTCCCTTGGAAACCGGCCGCTGCCGTTGCCGCAGCTCTTGGCGTGATCGGCGTCGTTGTGGGCGCCACTCGTCGCAGCCAAACGAATCCGGCTAGACGGGTAGCGCTCATCGGTGACTCCTACGCAGTGGGTCTAGGTCCGGAGCTCGCCAAGATCTTTCCCGATTTCAAGTTCGAGGGGCACTCCGGAACAAACACTTCTCAGTGGGCAAACCACGCCGCCGCTTGCGTTCAATGCGGCGACTGGTTGACGAAGTTCAAACCCGAAGTGGTGCTCGTCTCGCTTGGGGTCAACGACGGCGACACACCGAACAAAGCCAACTATCAAACCATCGTGCGAGGGCTCCAAGGGATCGGGGCGCGCGTCGTGTGGATCGAGCCACCCGCGGCCGTGGCCTCGCTCTCACGTCCGATCATTGCTTCTCTTGGCGTGCAAACAATTCCGGCTACCACAACACCGCTCGCCGCTGACGGACTCCACCCGACCAGTTCGGGTTACCGTACATGGGCTCAAGAGATCGCATCTGAGGTAGCTCGTGCCTAGGAAGCTGAACCTAACCGGACATCGGTACGGAAAACTGATCGTTGTGGGCGAAGGAGCACCTCAACGTGCTAGCCGAAAACACGTAATGTGGCGCTGTCGCTGCGATTGCGGCAACACAACAGAGACCCGCGCGTCTAGATTACGCAGTGGACACACGACATCGTGCGGATGCGCAGTCACAAAACAAAATGGCCTAAGCACGCATCCGCTGTACGGCACGTGGGTGCAAATGCGCCACCGTTGCTCGAACCCCGAACACGAAAGCTACAAATGCTATGGCGGTCGTGGGATCAAGGTGTGCGCAAGATGGCGCAGCTTCGAAAATTTTCTAGCCGACATGGGCCCACGTCCTTCTACTAAACATCAAATTGATCGGAAGAACAACAACGGCAACTATGAGCCCGGTAACTGTCGATGGGCTCTGCCTATCGCACAGTGCCGCAACACCAGAACGAACAGGAAAATTACGGTGCTCGGACAAGAGACGGTTCTCTCGGCCGCAGCCGAACGATTCAACGTGCCGTACTGGACAGTGCATAAAAGACTTCGTTTAGGGTGGACAGAAGAGCAAGCGCTGGGGCTCTCGCCGAGACATAAAAAAACATGGACCAATAAATGGGCGCTCATGAACAGCGCAGAACGTAGCTGTCGAATAGCCGCGCTCAATACCGGACGAAAACGTCAAGCTGCAAAAGCACGCGAGATCGCGAGGGCCGTCACGTGATCTACTCTCTCAAAGATCTTCAGGCACTCGCCGCAACGACCGGTTTTCCCGATCCTGAACTCGCGGCGGCTGTAGCGATGGCAGAGAGCGGCGGCAACCCGTGCGCACAAGGTGATCCGAACATCGGCGTGCACCCGTGCGACAGACTCAACGGCAAAAGCACAAGCTTCGGGCTTTGGCAGATCAACACGACGCACAATCCGCAGTACGACGCAAAGAGCCTCCTCGATCCGCAATACAACGCACGCGCTGCGCTCGCGATCTCGAAGCAAGGCGCCACATGGAGGCCGTGGTCTACGTTCAAGAACGAAGCGTATCTTAAATGGTACCCGAACACTGTTTACCCGCCGCACGGAGGCCCACCAATCGTTCCGGAGCCGGTGACACCACCGCAAGGAAAGGACGGAAGTGTGTGGATACCACTCGGGGTCGGCGCTCTCGTCGCTGCGGCAGGATACGGCGCGTACAGGTGGATGTCCGCTCGCCCCGCGCCTCGTCGACCCCCGAGACGCTTGCCGCCGCGCCCGATGCCGCCTCAACCGGAGCCTGACTTCCGTTATCGAGGCATCGTTTGAAACCGCTCGCGTGGGCCGCGGTAAGTGGCGTCGTCGTGGGAACGATCCTTCTCCTCACTCGAAAGGCAAAGGCGCAAGACATGCCGGCATCACCTACTTTCGATCCGACGAAGTTCTACGGAGAAACCACGCGCGTCGTGCAAGCGGTTCCGTCCGGATGGCGCCGCGCAACGAACTCCGATCTCGCAGCCGCTCCCGATCTCGCCGATCACGCTGTCGCGCTTCGAAACACATCAGGGTTCACGTCAATGCAGTACGGAACGCTCACGCCGTTCGTCGCTTCCGACGGCAAAACCTACGCGACGTGGATCGAGCAGCACTATCACGAACCCGGTGGCGCCGTGAGACCGTGGGGCCTACACCACGGCGTGACGCTGCTTGCAAGCCTGTAGTTTCGCCTGAAAATTCGTGCTTTCACCCTCGGGGCGGTCGAGAGTACACTTGAACCATGCTCGAAGTCGGTATAGGCGCCCCCTCGCGGCGGTTTGCCCCATACCCGGCCTTCGGCGCACTTGGATTCGTCGCGGCTCCGCCGCCGGTGAAGTTCGTGGGGGACAGACTCCTACCGGGTCGCAGTCTTCACCCCTACGAAGGGCTCAAGTCGAAGAACAACCGCGTACACATCATCCTGCAACCGGACGGCAACTTCGTTCTCTACGGCGACGGCAACCCGCTCTGGTGGACGGGCATTCGACCTGGTGTGAACCAGGTCAGCATGCAAACCGACGGTAACCTCGTCCTCTACAAACCGGATGAGGGCGCGGTATGGGCCTCCAACACCGCTGGCCGTCCCAACGCTTACGTTCTCGCGCAAGACGACGGGAACTTCGTCATGTACTGGGGCTCGGGCGGGAGCATGCTCTGGGAAAGTGAGACGAGCGGCTTCCGTTATCACGGAGGACCTGGAACACCAATCACGCTCGACGATGTCTTGAGCGTTGCCGGCGACGTACTTGCCGTCGCTCAGGTCGTGATCTCGTTCGTTCCCGGTATCGGTGCCGGTGTCAACGCCGCCATCGCCGCCGGTAGCGCGCTCGCACGAGGCGAGAACATCACCGACGCCCTTGCCGAAGCGACCAAGAACGCTTTGCCTGGTGGTCCTGTCGCCGCCGCAGCATTCGACGCCGCCGTCGCTGCCGGCAAAGCCATCGCGAGTGGTCAGAACATCGGCGACGCCGCACTCGCTGCGACACGCGCCGCGCTTCCCAGCGAAGAAGCGAAGAAGGCCTTCGACGTGGGCCTCGCCGTCGTACACGGACAGAACGTGCAGCAGGCCCTCGTCGCGGCAACCATCTCACTCGCGCCGGAAGCGCAAAAGGTCGCTGCCAACCTGTTCAAGCAACCGGAGCTCTTGAAGCTACCGGTTGCCGAGATCGCGAATGCTTTGCACACGAACACCGCTACGGTGAACGCGGCTGCCGCCGCTCTCCATTCGTCTCCGTCCGTGGTTGCGGCCATCGGCGAGCCGAAGCGGCTCCCGCCTCAGCTCAAGGAAGCGAAGGTGAAACCGCCGACGCTCGTGGCTGCGAAGGTGGCGCCTCCGAAGCTCAAGGCTGCCCCGCCCCCCGTCGTGGTCGCCTCGAACGCCCCACGGTCCGTCATTCCGCCGAGGGGCGCGTACGCGCCGTACCCCCATGGCGGCGCCCTCAGCGCGCCTCCGATGCACCACGGAGGGCATGGAGGCCATGTGGTGCAGCACGGGGGCAGCGGACACTTTCGCCCGAGCGCGTTCCGAGGCGGCAGAGGCGGCCCCGGATGGTGGTGGGGCGTCCCGTGGTCCCCCACGGTTGTTACGACGACCGAGACGTGCCGCACCTGGAGCGATCCCATCACGATGCCACCCGACATGATGACTGCGGCGCGCTCGGCGCTCGGCATCTCCGGCGGTCGCCCGACGACGGTGCGTGGCCCCGACAACGTTCTCTACCTCTTCGCGATCGAGAACGGCAAGACGACGGCGCGAGCGTGCGCCGCAGTCGCAGTGGCCTAATGGACGCGGTACGTGAGATCGCGACCAGGTTCAACGTTCTCTACTACAACATGTTCGGATCCGGGGAGCGCGCCTTCAACTGGCACGAGTGGAGAGGTGTTCCGGTTCTGAAGACACCCGAAGATCTCTGGCGCTATCAGAAAATCATATTCGAAACCAAGCCGGACGTGATCATCGAGACCGGAGCGGCACACGGAGGCAGCGCTCTCTGGTTCGCCGATGTCTGCGAGCTCGTCGGTAACGGTCTAGTCATCGCGTGCGACGTCGAGCTCGGAGCGATCAGGGATAGCGTAAGGCAGCACCCCAGGATCTCTCTCGTAGAAGGGAGCTCGACCTCCAGCGTTGTGGTCGAACAAATACGGCAACAGATCCGTGTCGGAGAGCGCGTCATGGTTTCGCTCGACTCCGACCACCGCGTCGCGCACGTGCTCGAGGAGATGCGTATCTACGGGGAGTTGGTTTCACCCGGTTGCTACATGGTGATCGAAGACACCAACCTGAACGGTAACCCGGTGCAACCGATGTTCGGTCCCGGGCCCCGCGAAGCGCTCGAAGAGTTTCTTCGAACTCGAAGCGAACACTGGCGGCAGGATCGAGAGATCGAACGATCTCTTCTCACGTTCAATCCCGGCGGCTACCTCGTAAAGCGCTAGGGCCAGTAAAAACCGTGAAGGCCACCCTGCGGAGGTGGCGGGGGAGGCGGCGGTGGCGGAGGCGGCTGATCGGCGTTGGTCTTCCAACCCGAACGCGCCCCACTGAACAGCGCGATGACCGCGGTCGCTGCGAAAGCGAATGGGAGCCACAACGGCATGTTGGCTCAGAGTACTACGCCCCCAGTTTCATGGCTAGGCGCCGCTCTAGATCGGCCAAAGCGCCTGCGTAATCCGAGCCTTCGCCGGTGGGGCCGTCGTCGGCAATCTCATCGCTCGAGGCGCGAAGATGTATGCGACCGTCCGTTTGGAACTCGGCGATGATGAAGCGAACCGTGGGAGGTTTGCCATGAAGCCAGAGATCTACTGCTTTCACTTGTTTCCCTTTCAATGACCCCAACCGGTAAACATCGCTCGAAGAAAAAGAATCGACAGGGCGATCTTGCTGCCGATGATCAGAACGTCGGCGATGAAGCAGAACGTCCAGACGATCGGCATCACGTAGTAGTCTATTCCCACGGGAGTTTCACCCGCTTCGCTCGTTCGCGCATCTCCGCCTGCCGTGCAGGGGTGAGTTTTGAAAACAGGTTTTCGACCTTCTCGTCGGGTGCCACGCGCTTTCGAAGATCAGCCGCTTGCCAGATCTCTTTGATCTTCGCGCGCTGCTTCGGCGAGAACTCGAGCGTCGCATCGTGGTTCCTACGCACCTCTTTGATGAAGCTCTTCTCCCAGTCCGAGAAGTGGTGGCCACCGCGTTCGGGCGGCACGCTCACGAGCTCCTCGAGATCGGAAAGGTGCTTCAACGTCTCGGTGTCTTTGCGGAGCTCGAGGACGGTCGGGCAGTCGTCAACGGTGTTCTTCACGGCTTGAACTCAGGGTGCTTCGTCGCCATGTGCCGCATCAGGTTTTGAAACGTTCGGTTGCAACACGGACACACGCCGTTCTTCACGCGCTCGGTCTGCGCTTTGAGCTTGCCTCGAACGATCGCTTCGGCCTTGCGTGCGGTGTCTGCGTTCTTCTCGGCCCACTCGCGTCGAGTCTTCTCGTTCTCAAGTTGCTTCTTGAGCCGCGCCACTTCCCCTTCACCGATTCGAAGACAGTGCCCCTTCGGGCAATAGAACGACGTTCCATGGTTTCGCGAAGCGTCGAGCAGCGCTTCCGGAATAGCGAACTGCACGCCGCACCCTTCCGTCGCCCAGCAACTGAGTGATCTGTCCCATCGCGTTCTTCCTTTCGTCCCGCTTTGAAGTGTTCTTCGCAGACATTGAGCGGTTTCCCACTATTGTCGAGAACTTGTCGCGTCGCCGGGTTCGTGCACGCGCGCCAACGTTTCGTACCGTCTTCGTCAATGTGCGAATTGTCGATCGGATCGATACAGAGCTCGCACGCCGTTTCTCGTTTTTCGTACTGCTCGTCGGTCAACACTTGCAGCCGAGCGGACTCTCTACCGCCTGGATGCCACTCCGCCACAAGAGCCCACTTCCGATGTAGCTCCTCCATGTTGAGCCCACCCGGTCGCCCCATGTTGGCTACATCGACGAGAAACTCACTCGCCTCTCGATCTGCACCCTTTAGACTCTGGAAATGCAAATAGTCGCGCGCCGAAGACAGCGGTCTCTTGTGCCCCATGATGTGGCCTCGAAGCACCGACGAGTAGAAACGGAATCTTAGCTGCCAGTAGAAAGCGTTCTCTTCCTTCTCGCTGAGCGGCTTCTTCTTTTCAAATTCAGTCACGCGAGCACCTTCATGTTCCTTCGTTTTTCGTAGAGCGTTTCGAGATCGCGCTTGTCGTAGCGCGCGGTCGTCTCTGGCGACTCGTGCCCCATGAGCACTTGCACCTGTCGGATATCGAACCCTCGATCGAGTAGGCGCGTCGCGAAGGTGCGCCGAAAATCGTGCGGCCCCGTCACCACCGCGAGACACCCACACGTCTTCGTGCACAACGTCTCGTCACCAAAAGCCGCATGCGCCGCCTCGCGCACGAGCGCCCAAAAGCTCCAGTTCGACAGCACCCAGTTGGGCTTTTGCGGCGAGCAGAAGAGCCCCCCGTGCGTTGGCGCGAGCCGGCCACGTTCCTCGAGCCAAGCGTCGACGATGGCCCGCATCTCGGCGTCTAGCGGTGCGGGCCGCTCCTTGTTGCCCTTCCCGAGCACCACAAGCTCGCGGGGGCGGATGCCGGCGACCGTGAGCCCTGCGACCTCTTCACGTCGAAGGCCGCCCCCAATGGCCAGAACGATCGCCGTGTCTAGCATCGCCCCCCGGTAGCCGACGTTGAAGCTCTGTGCGGCTTCCCTTAGCGCCTTCTCCTCGTCAGGGGTCAAGGCTCGCCCCCGCGCCGTGCGCTTCCCAGGGACGCTTTTCAGGGCACCGGAGACCACCAAACCGAGCTGGTCGGAGGTAACCATCCCCATGCCGTGCATCGCGCGTAGAAGGCCACGAAGGTGGGAGAGGGTGAGGTTCGCCGTTCCTGGCGTGATCGCCCCCGTGCGAGTCGCCTCGAAGAGCACCGTCCGGATGGTGGTCGCCTCTTCGTAGCCGATCGACGGCCAGGCGATCTGTGCCGGGACCGCGCTCTCATTGCGAAGCACGAGTCGCGCGAGCCGTTTCAGGGCGTCTGCGGCGTTCTGCCGGCTCCGAGGAGAGAGCTGCCCGCGTAGGTAGGCTTTTATCGCCCGATCGCTCTCTGGGTGGACGAGAGCCCCCGTGGGGGCCTCGAGCGCCACAAGAGCTCCAGGGGGCGCCGAAGGGGGTGTTTCGAAGACATCTGCGAGCGCCAGGACGTCGTCATCGTCGCCGTCGCTTTGCTTATCGACCACCAGTCAATCTTACAACGATAAGGTTGGGCCGATCAAGGCTCGCGCACGGCCGCGAGCGCGCACGTTTTCAAGCCTGCGATCGGCGCCTGCCAGGCACTTTGTACGGCCCAAAGACGGCCCAGCAGCGGCCCGCAGACGGTGGATCGCAGGGACGTGTCCCTTTCCCCCGTTCGCCTGTACCCTGTAGGCATGTCGGATCAGCTCATTCTCGCGTGGACCGTCAGCGTCGCAAACAGCTCTTTCGGTCCGGTTCAAGCCGGCGCAGCGCTCGCAGCGGTCGAGCTCTACCAAGACGAGACGACGGACCCGGTGCTCGGTCAGCTCTTCGGTCTCACCATCGAGGACGACCTGATCACAAGCGACGCGACCACGGCGACGCGCACGCTCACGCTCAACATGAACGCCGTGAACACACCAACGGCGCCGCCCCCGTTTCCGTGTAACCCAATCACGTCGACGCCGCCCGTCTTGCCGTACCCGCTCCGCACCACGAAGACGCTTCCCGGATCGTTCTTCGTGGAGAACGGAGTCTCGAGCGTGCCGACCACGCAGACGCAACTTCCTTCACTCGCCGCTGGCGACGTCGTGCAGTTCCTCTCACAGCAAGGCGTGTTCTACACAATCCTCAGCGTACCCGACGCGACCACGATCAATCTCACAGCGCCGTACACCGGCACGACCGGTAACACGGGCGCGTTCAAAGAAATCGCCGCGCCGTGCCCGCTCGAACTGGCAGCGATCTACTCGAGCTCCGAGCTCGACACCGGCTCTGTTCCGACCGTTCCGCCGATCGCGACAGGCCCCGGCGCAATCGTAGTGGAGCTCACCTACATGGATTCGACCGGCGCGGGACCGTTTACTGCAACAGCGGCGCTCACGGGCAAACGACCAGCGCCTTTCTCGTTCGGCGAAGCACCAGGCACCGATGTTGCGGTAATCGTAAATCTGGAACTAACGAGCGTTGGAAGTTTCGCCAACAGCATCGGCGAAATCACGTTCGTTCAACTCTCAGAAGCGGCGCCTGATCTTCCTCCGAACCTGCCGCTCGGCACCGGCATAGGAGCAACCGAAACGACAACAGGCAAGTCAGGCCTCGTCCCGCGCACGTTCAAGACGATGACCGACGATGCGCAGCTTCTCATCGCACGACACCTCGCGTACTTGCCACCGAGCTTCTTCGCGCTCGCACAGCAGCAACTATCCGCGCCTGCGCTGCTCGGAGACTTCTTCGTCACGACCGGGAGTTCAGACGTTCCTACCGAAGAAGATCAAACGGGCGTGCTCAGCGGCGGCGACCTCATCGAATTCGCAGTGCAGCCAGGCACCCTCTACACGATCGCAAGCGTGACCCCGAAGATCATTCGCCTCACGACGGTGTTTCTCGGGATCGACACGAACAACACGGGCCTGAACAACACTCCGATGAACAACAGCGCCCAGACCAAAGGCAACATCGGCGACAAGCTCGAGAACAAACCGACTGGAGCTCGCTCGCCGTCGGTTACAATAACGCCGCCGAGCAACGTGTTCTTGTCGGGCCCGCTCGGTCAGTTCGTGGCTACGCAAGTAGCCGCGCCCCCCGCAAACCCACCGCACACGGTGGCGCCGGGTACGGTGCCGGTACCGACGTTCTTGAGCGGGATGTTCAAGAACACACTACAGCTCGCGCTCGCGGGTGTGCCGATCACGTCGGCGACGATCACGTTTGCTTGAGTTGCTTGACTACTGCGGCAGGAAAGTACTTCGCCATCTCTTCCAGCTCGCCGCACCCCAAGCCGGGATGCAGCGGCCTTTTGCACGCACCACATCTGGGCGAAGGATAGAGCCACGCTATGGCCTGCTCGAGATGCCACAAAATCTCTCTACTGTGAATCGACCAACGAAGTACGGGCGGAGCGGCCATGCTTTTGCCTTTCTCTGTAACGTTTCTGTTCTCGGCGCTTGGCGTCCTCGTGCCGCGCGCACCTGAGCGTTTCGTGTTGCGGTTCGTTGCAGCCGTAGACGACGCATGCCCCGGAGATCTTCCGGGCGTAGTAGTCGTGCATCCAACTCATTGTTTGCCCCCTTGGACCACACGAAGACTCGGTTGCCGCATCCTCTTGCGCGCCAATCCGACGTAGTAATCCGCCGATACCCCACGCACCGCCACAAAAGCAGGCCAAGTCTTCATTGTTCCTGGCGGTACTTTATCGCCGAAGGCGAGTTGCATAAGACGTACGACGTGACCTCGACTGAAAAGTGCGCGCTCGGTGCGTGAATGCAACTCAAAGTAACGAAGGAATTCCTCGTCGTTCATCGCGTGAGCCTCCAGTAGCAAACGAGTGTTCCGACGTCGGCGCCGTCACGCGCCGGAAGTACTTCCCCGCCCACGAACGTGGATTCGAACGGGGGCTTCATGTAACCGGCACTGGTGCAGTAGCGCCGCGTGTCGTTGCGATCCCAACGCATGCCGACGCGATCGATGACCGCCTCCATGGTCGAGAGCGTCGGAGGACTCGTGACGCGACCGACTTCAATGCCGCACACACCACCGAGCACGAAAAAACCGATCACTCGCAAGAGGGTTGTGCGATTCATCGCGACGTCCAATCGCTATGGAACAGCAACCCGCGTGCTCCGACGAAGTCACCCACGAGAACGAGCCCCATCGCTTCGAAAAAGTAACCGAGATCCATCTTGACCATCGCCTTGACACGGTAGATTGGACGGAACCGAACATCGAACGTGGGGGGCTCCCACGCTATTCGCTGCACGCGCATTCGACGTCTCCCATGAAGTTGATGGCGTAAGGCGAACCTCGACAGAGCGAGACGCCGTCCCGCGCACGCTGGCGGCACTTCTCGTCCGCACGATTCTGCAAAAGCGCACCGACGACCACGACGGCAATCAGCGCTGCGAAGAATACGAACTTCATGAAGGTTCCTTGAAATCCGCTTCTTGATTTTCGTCCAGGTCCTCCTCGGTTTTCGGAACGAAACGACGGTCCACGACAAATCGTGACGATCCCATTCTTGATTGGTGACTTCCGGATCCCTGGAGCGAAACAATCTTTTCGAGCTCTTCTAGCGTCGTCGGGACACCGTCTCTCCAACTGAGATCTCCCGGTAGGTCAAAACCCTTGTACGTAAAGTCGACGATCACCTTCGCGGCGCCGGCCTCACGGAGCATGCCGCCGGAGATCCTCGGCCCGCAGAGCACCATGACGTCGCACCGACGGACCTGTTCGCAGTCGGAGCGCAGACCGAGCTCGCGGTTCTCGGGCGTCTCCTCAAGCTCGCCGGTTGCTGTTATCCAAGAGCACTCGACGACGAAGCCTTGCTTCCAAAGCCATGCGGCCCACTTGGCGGCGTTGCGTCGGTTCCAGTCGATGCCTTCGCGAGTGTCGGCGGTGAGAGGATGGGCGAGGTATACAGCGATCATGTGTTTTCCTTTGGCGGTGGGGGCACAAATTCGGAACAGTCGCAGCAACGATGGCCGCCCTCGGGAAGGGGGCCAAAAATAACCATGCAGCCTGCGTTGTGCATGTGACGAGGGTGCTCGCACCGCGCGCAGTTCCACGTCGGAACGACAACTTTCTCGTAGCACTCTGGGCAAAGGCTTATGGGATTTTGTGAACGAAAACGATCGGACAAGTCCGGAAGAATGATGGATCGCGGTAGCTCACCCCTTGGCGCGAGCTTCCCACAACCGTCGCAACGCTCGCGCGCTTCGTCGGCGTTGATGGCGCCGCAGCTCTTGCAATGTCGTTCGTAGCTCATGGGCTCATCTCTTCTCTGTAGAACTCGAGAAGCTCTCCCACCGCCGCGTGCAGTGCTGCGAGTTCCGAACGCAGAGGATCGATTTGTATTCTTGATCTGTGTTGTGCGCCGTGAGTGCAAAGACGCCTTCGGTAGGACGCACGCCAAGAAGCACGCTTCCGCCGCGTTGGAGTACTAGATTCAAAGCGCCAGGAGGTTGCCGTCGACTCATGGTGTGTTCGTCCCCTCGACCCCACGCTCCTCACGTCCGCGCGTGCGCTCCTCGAGCCACATGAGCGCTTCTTCGAGCTTCGTGATCGCGAGCGCATTCTCCCGGCAAGCGAACTTCTTGTTGTTCGCCGTCTGGTAGAACTGGAGCCGGCCGATCGCCGCAAGGATGACGCCCTCGACGAAAGCGCCGTTGAGCTCAGTGGTAGCAAGCGGACCATTCTGCCAGTCGATGAGAATACCCTTGGCGCGCGTAGCACCGCCAGCAGGGTTGCCGTTTTCGTCTAGGTCGTGTTGTTGAACTATTTTTTGTCGCATATTCTGTTTCCTTCTTGTTCGAGGAGCTCGTCTACCATCGTCTTGAAAGCTCCTGGTTTGGACAAATCGTCGGCCAGTACAACCTCAGCGTTCGAAATATATTTTCGTGCGCGCATGCACTCCGTGACTTCTTCCGCCATCGTAGCGAGCCCATCGTTGAAGCCACGCCGGTAATGGTTCTTCGCGCGCTCGTCGGATTCCACGAGTAGTTGTGCCTTCTCTTTCTCGAACTCCCGATTGACGCGCTCGAATTCGCTCTTCATCGACATACGCTCGGCTTCGACGGCGCGAGCGACAGCGGCATCGCGTTCGGCTTTGAGGTCGCGGTATCGCATTCACTACGCCTTCCCGACGAGCACAGCTCTGAGCCCGCCATTCGATTCCTGAACCTGGTATCCGAACTTTTTGAGGGCGTTCATCTCTGAGACACGGAGCGGTTGGTCGTCGAGCGTCGCGACGTATCCGATCGCTGCGTCGGCAGCTTCGTGCCACCGTTCGCTCGGATTCATGTCGTCGCACTGACCGACGCGGTAAGCGTTCCAGACGGCCTTCTGGATCACTCGAGGGACGCGGAACCAACACGAACGACACATCAACATTTCCGGCGGAACCGGCACGCTACAACCGCGAGCGTGACAAGTATGTCTGGGCACGTTTAAGCCATCCTTTCTTCTCGTGGTAACCGAGAGCGGTGTTGCAGCCACCGCACAACAAACCGCGCACTTTGCCCGTCTTGTGACAGTGATCGACGACGAGGTGTTTCTTGCCGTTGCGTCGTCTGCACAAAGCGCAAAGCCCACGCTGCACTTTTTTCAGTTTCGCGTAGTTCTCTTCCGTTAATCCATACCGAGCGTGTATCCGCTTCCATCGATAGGCACCGCGCCAGTACCCTTCCGCTGCGCGTTTCTTGGCGTACTCTGGGTGCTTGGCACGCCATCTCGCGGAGGTTTCGCAAGCACAGGGAATACACATCGCCTGGAACCCGTACGTGCCCCATTTGTTCTTGTGGAAGAACTTGAGCAAACGACGCTTTCGGCAACGGACACATCTTTTCCTGGGGCAGAGCACAGAAACCGGTGAGCGACTCTGTGCCCAGCCGTGAGCAAACAACGTTCGCCATTTTTGCGATGACTCGAACATCGTGTCGTCTTCTTCAGGTCTTTCAATACCGCTCCGCGGTCATCGATCACCCCAATGCCGCACCAAGTCGGTGACAGCCTCTTCGAGCTCTCTCAGTCCTCGGTTGTTCTGGATCACGGCGTCGAACATCGAGTTCGGCATCGAAGCCTGTTCGGTCTCGCTCACGTGCTGCCCGGCGCTTCCTTTCAAACCGGCGTCCGGGCGCACGATGCGGACGAGGTACGCTCCCGCGGCGCGAAGCCCGTCGACCTCGTTCTTGAATCGAACGTCGGGGATGACGACGTCGCCGTGCCCGGCGTTTCGAATCGCAAGCTCGACCCACACGTTCGGGTAGCAGGTGCGCCCCCATGCGGTGCCGAGCTGTTGGAGCGCGAATCGAGGCGTGAGGTAGCACGGCTCGCAATCCACCCACCCTTGGTTACCAGTACGACTGACCCCACAACAAATACAAGCCTGAGGGAGTCCTATGAAAGACGGCCCATGCTCACGCGGGTACCTCTTGTCGGGCGCGTTGCGTGCTTCGCTCGGACCCCAAAGCTGTTCGTATGAGAACCCGAACACGTCGCGCGCAATATTCTTCATCGGGTCGGCAAAGCTCGTCTTGGCGAAACCGTACCGGCCGACGAGGAAGTCCGCGGCAGTGTCTTTGCCTGAATTTGCGAGGCCTGAGATTCCGATGATCATCGAAGCACCGACAACCGATTCGAGCTCCGAGTAACCGCAGTGTAGAGCCACCTACGCCAACTCTCGTCGTCGACCGGTCCCGGACGCTCGACGCACACGACGAGATCACTCACTGCGCTCCCTTGCATCTTGTGGACGGTCATCGCGTAGCCGAAGTCAAAGAGGCACCCCGCCGAAGAGAACGAACGATACCCCGTCTCCTCTTTGAGCTCGTCCACGCCTTGAAACGTCTTCTCACGACCGAACTGCGCGGCAAGGAGCGTGTACGTGTGCGCCGGGATCCCGTCTTCCGGGAACGTGATCGAGCAACTAATCTGCTGCGGCTCGTCCTCGTCGTCGAAGCTCGTCTTCTTGAGCATCGCATCGTTTTGGAGCACGCCGCGCATCCCGTTCGCCACCGGCATGCGTCCGCCCTCGCCTTTCATGTTGCGCAAGCACACGACGTGCTCGCCTTTGAGCGGCGGATTGCCGGCGGTACCGCGTGCGCGCCTCACGGCGGCGTTCAGGCCGACCCGTCGGCGATTGGTGTAGCAAGCAATCCCGAGCTCAAGGAGCCGCTCTGCCGAAGCTTCGGCGTGCACGCGCTCGATGAGCTCATTCACGAACCGGAGCTCTCCGAACCAAACGTGCTCGTTCTCGGGCATCCTCTCCGGAAGCCGCCCCGTCTCGCGAACGATCTTCGAAAGCGCGATGATGGGATTTCCTTCGGCCTGACGATGGATCTTCTCGAGACGAAGGTTCGGGCTCTTCATAAGGCTCCCCACGCCCCTCACCGGCGGGAGCTGCCCGTGGTCGCCGACAGCGAGGATC
>Ga0307469_10000122_pt1 | contig 30140 bp, 20 predicted proteins | sample atmos_gasesAM2C__FD_203084 | JGI IMG/M metagenome (GOLD analysis project Ga0307469, IMG submission 203084) | Hardwood forest soil microbial communities from Morgan-Monroe State Forest, Indiana, United States - atmos_gasesAM2C_515 | ecosystem: Environmental > Terrestrial > Soil > Temperate... | reverse complement strand
GCAGCAGGCACGCCTGGTAGATTGCTTCCGTGGAGTCCTTGCCTTCTTTGCGCTCTGCTTCGAGCGCGAAGTCAATCATCATGATGCCGTTTTTCTTCACGATCCCGATCAGCAGAATGATTCCGATGAGCGCCACGACGCTCAGCTCCTGTCCTGTAATCATCAGCGCGAGAATCGCACCCACCCCGGCGGAGGGCAGCGTGGACAAAATCGTAATCGGATGGATGTAGCTCTCATAGAGGACACCCAGCACAATGTACACCGTGATCAGAGCGGCGAGGATTAGGAGAGGCTCGTTTGACAGGGATGCCTGGAACGACGCAGCCGTACCCTGAAAAGCCGCCTGAATGCTGATCGGCATTTTGATGTCTTTTTGTACTTGCTCAATCGCCTTCGTAGCTTCACCCAGCGAAGCGTTGGGGGCGAGATTGAAGGAGATCGTAACGACCGGGAATTGCCCTTGGTGGTTGACGGACAACGGAGCGGTGCGCGACTCGAAATGCGTGAAGGCGCTCAGCGGAACTGCTGCTCCGTTGAGCGCAGGCACGGCTAGCGGGTTGGCCGAACCCGTCGTGGCGTTTGAGTTGGTACCCGTCGGCCCGGTTGTGTTTGAAGTTGCCGACGAGCCTGCAGTTGTGACGACGCCGCTGGGGCTCACGCTCGAAGAAGAGTTCGATGGCGTGGCGGTGGCGCCCGCGGGCGCTGAAGAACCAGATGGCGATTGGGTTGTCGCGGCGGAGCGAACGTAAATATCCTGCAGTTTCGCCGGATCCCTCTGGAAGTCCGGCATCGTTTCCAGCACCACGTGATACTGGTTGAGTTGCGTGTAAAGGGTAGAGACCTGGCGCTGGCCGAAAGCATCGTAAAGCGTCTCGTCAATCATTTGCGGAGAGATGCCGAGCCGCGACGCGGTTTGGCGGTCAATCACAAGCGAGGCGGCGAGTCCAGAGGTCTGTTGGTCGGTAGCCACGTCGCGGAGTTCGGGCAAGGTTTTCAGCTTATCGACGAATCGCTGCGTCCACCGGTTCAGCTCGTTGGGATCGGGATCTTCTAAAGTGTATTGAAATTGCGTCCGGCTGACGCGATCTTCGACTGTCAGATCCTGCACGGGCTGCATGTACAGCGTGATCCCGTCCACCTTTTCGAGTTCGGGCTGAAGTCTGCGGATCACATCCGACGCGTTGATTTTTCTTTCTTCTAACGGCTTCAGATTGATTTGAATGCGGCCGCTGTTGAGAGTGGTATTTGTCCCGTCGACGCCGATGAAGGACGAAAGGCTTTGGACGGCGGGATCTTTGAGGATGACGCGAGCCAATGCTTGCTGGCGTTGGGACATTGCGTCAAACGAAATCGACTGCGGCGCTTCCGAAATTCCCTGGATCACTCCCGTATCTTGAACGGGGAAAAATCCTTTCGGTATCAAAACGTAGAGAATGATCGTGAGAATCAGAGTGCCCAGCGCCACGAGGAGCGTAGCCGTCTGGCGTTGCAAGACCCACTGAAGAGTCCGCCCATAAAAGGCGATCACGCGCTGAAACGCGCGCTCGGAGGCTTCGTAAAACCGGCCTCGCTGCTCGTCTGCCTTGTGACGCAATAGTTTCGCGCACATCATGGGTGTTAACGTCAGCGAGACGATTGCAGAAACCAGAATTGTGACGCTCAGCGTGATCGCGAATTCGCGGAAGAGCCGCCCGACGATATCGCCCATGAAAAGAAGCGGTATCAATACGGCGATGAGCGAAATAGTGAGCGAAACGATCGTGAATCCAATCTGTTCGGACCCTTTCAACGCAGCCTGAAGCGGAGCGTCTCCTTCCTCAAGGAAGCGCACAATGTTCTCGATCATCACGATCGCGTCGTCCACCACGAAGCCCGTCGCGATCGTCAGCGCCATGAGCGTGAGGTTATTCAGGCTGTAGCCGGCCAGATACATCACGCCGAATGTGCCCACGAGCGACACCGGGACGGCGATGCTGGGAATCACCGTTGCAGAAAGACTCCGCAAGAAGAGAAAAATCACCATGACCACGAGCGCGACGGTGAGCATCAGTTCGAATTCAACATCCTGCACCGAAGCGCGAATCGTAATGGTGCGGTCAGTGAGGATCGAAACTTTCACTGAGGCAGGGAGCGTCTGCTGCAGGACAGGCATCAGTTTTGTGATGCGGTCCACCACCTGAATAATATTCGCACCCGGTTGTCGCTGGATGTTGACGATCACCGCCGGGGTATCGTTCATCCACGCCGCCTGCTTCACATTTTCGGCGCTATCGATGATATTCGCCACGTCCGACAAAAACACCGGCGCGCCGTTGCGGTACGCGATTACGACCGGCTTGAAATCCTTGCTCGTCAGAAGCTGATCGTTAGCCTGAATCTGATAATCCTGGCGAGGCCCGTCAAAATTTCCCTTCGCAAGATCAAGGCTGGTTTGCTGAATGGCAGTACGAACATCCTCGAGATTGATTCCGTAATGCGAAAGCGCAGTTGGATTCACCTGAATTCGCACGGCGGGCTTCTGTCCGCCGCTGATGCTCACGAGTCCAACGCCCGGAAGCTGCGAAATTTTCTGCACCAAACGCGTGTCGGCTAAATCTTCCACCTGAGAAAGTGGAACCGTCTCCGACGTCAGCGCCAGCGTCAGAATGGGCGCGTCCGCCGGATTCGTTTTGCTGTAGAGAGGCGGGGTCGGCAGATCAGCAGGTAAAAACGTCTGCGCCGAATTAATCGCCTGCTGCACTTCTTGCTCCGCCACGTCGATGCTCAGGTCGAGCGAAAACTGCAGGACGATCACCGAGCTGCCGTCCGAGCTTGTCGAGGTCATCTGGTTCAGGCCGGGAACTTGACCGAATTGCCGTTCCAGCGGCGCCGTCACCGCCGACGCAACTACGTCGGGACTCGCACCGGGGTAAAACGTGATGATTTGAATCGTGGGGTAGTCGACTTCGGGGAGAGCCGAAACGGGAAGTTGCAGAAATGCCACAAATCCAGTCAACAAAATCGCAGCCATCAACAAAGATGTTGCGACTGGCCTGAGAATAAACTGGCGGGACGGATTCACGGAGTTGCCCCGCCGCCGTCACTCGAATTCGCGGTGCCGTTCGCCGAGGGTTTCTGGATCCTTACCGGAATGCCATCCTGCAATTTATCGAAGCCGTTCACCGCAACCACATCGTCCGGATTGATTCCGTCCACGGCGGTCGTGTTTCCATCCGTAGTTCCTACTTTCACGGTTCGAATCGCGGCCTTCTGATTCTGGATTAGATATACGTACGCGCCCTGAGCATTCCTTTGAATCCCTGCGGAAGGAATCAGCGTAACGTTATTTTGCGTTTTGACCAGTAGCCGGGCATTTATGAACTGGTTGGGAAAAAGCGCTCCGTCCTTGTTCGGAAATTCTGCCCTGAGCTTGACGGTACCCGTCGTCGTGTCGATTTGGTTGTCAATCGTAAGCAGCTTTCCTTCCGCGATTTTTGTCTGTTGCGCACGGTCGTAAGCATCCACCGTCAGCTTGTTGCCATTGCGCGTCTGCCGCTGGATCTCAGCCAGATAGTCTTCCGCCACGCTGAAAATTACCGTGATCGGCGCAAGCTGTGCGACGACAACCAGCGGCGTCGTACCGTTCGCCTGCACCATGTTGCCGGGATCGACGAGACGCAAGCCTACGCGGCCATCAATCGGCGATGTAATGTGCGTATATACGAGATTCACCTGCGCGTTTGCCACTAGCCCCTGGTCATTCTTGACCGTTCCTTCATCCTGCTTCACGATCTGAGTTTGGTCATCGAGCTGCTGTTTGGCGATCGCATTTCGGTTGAACGCTTGCTGATACCGGTCAAGATCGATGCGCGCTTCCGCCAGCACCGCTTGATCGTGCTCCAGTTGTCCTTCCACCTGAGTCAATGCCGCTTGAAAGGGTCTCGGATCAACCTCGAGAAGCGGTTGGCCTTTGCGAACCATCTGGCCTTCTTTGTAGTACACATTCATCACCTGCCCTTGCACGCGACTGGTGACGTTCACGGTATAAACCGGTGTCACCGCCCCAAGAGCTTCGACGTAAACTCCGATGTCACCCCTTCTCGCCGTCGCCGTCACAATCGGGACAGCGCGAGGTTGCTGCGCGGCTTTAGCCTTCGCTGCGGCGTCATTAGCTGCTTGTCGATGCCGGTAATAAATATATCCACCGGCAAGCACGATCGCGGCGATCAGCACCCAAATCCACTTGCGGCCTTTGTTTTCTTCGTGTCGATCGGAGTAGCGGGGCTCGGGCGAACTGGGCGGGCTGGGTGCCGCGGTCGTTGTAGTCGTATTCGTGTCCATTTACGGTAATTTCAGCATATCGGCACCGGTTCGGCAATCAGGAGGAAGTTGCAAATTGCTTCCGAAGCTCGATTGAGGTGCACCGCCAGAAGGCAGAGTGGTGCCGACGCAGAAAGTTGCTCCCCTTTCACGCAGCGAACTTACGCTTACTCTTTGACGAACCAGCGGCAGCTTCGGTTACGGGCAGAAGGTGCGGATGTTCAACAGACAAGTTCAATCGGAACCAGAGCTAATCGGCCTTCGGCGAATCACTTTCCCACGAGTCGAGCCACCAGAAGTTCAATGAATCGAGTCGAATCGACCCCTACGGCCACGTGCACGTTCGGCTGAACCGAATCCACTCCAACGGTTTCCAGCCGATCGCCTCTCGGGATGACACGGTCGACCGCGTTGCCACGATTACCAACCGTCTCGCCGCGCGTGAATCTGCCATCGGTCTCGATGTCGACACGCATATTTTGAGTCTTCAAGAACGAGCGATCGACCACCGCCCCGACTGCTAGCGCATCGTGCACAGCTCCGCCTTCAAAACCGGTGCCTTGATAGGTGCCAATTTGAAATCGCGCGACAGTTGCTGCGAAATTCGCTTGCGGCCCCGCTTTACTCTCGAGTCGCTCTACGTCGGCCTTTGTGATGAGCGTGTGTTCGGTTACGTCCAAGCCCACCATCGTGATCGGCCAGCCGGCGTTAAACACTATCGAGGCCGCTTCCGGGTCGCTGTGAATGTTGAATTCGCTCGCCGCGTTCACGTTGCCTCCCGTAATCGACCCGCCCATCAGCACCACTTCTTTTACGAGCGGAACAATAGACGGATCTTTCGAAATCGCGAACGCGATGTTCGTCAGCGGCCCGATTGGCACCAGCGTAATTTCGTAGGGATAGCGGTGGACCATTTCGATAATCAAATCCGGACCGAACTGCGAGGTGGCATGACAGTTGGACGGCGGCAACTCGGCGCCTCCCAAACCGTTCTTCCCGTTCCAAAACTCTTCCGTATTCAGTTTCTGAAACAAAGGATGCAGCGCTCCTCGCGCGATAGGAACATCGCAGCGGCCTGCAAGGCTCATTACTTTAAGAGCGTTTTCGAGTCCCAAGTCCGCCGTCACATTGCCGGCCACGATCGTGATTGCTCGCACATCTAGCTCCGGCGAATTCACTGCCAACAAAATCGCAAGTGCGTCGTCCGTGCCGGGGTCGGTGTCGATTATTACTTTCTTTGTAGCTACCCGGGATTGACATTTTGCCGCCGGACTTGCGATACCCGACAGCGCCACGAGCGACAGAGATGCAATCCATGTCGAGAGCCGTGCGATTCGAGCGATGGTTCGACGTGCCCGCATTGCGTCCTCCTGAGAATTGGGCTGTAAGAAAATAAATGACAGCTAGATTGCGCAGATCGCGCGCGAATGCTAGCACGATCCATCAGTTGGAGATCTCGCGACATGTCGCTACGGATCTGCGTGGCTATGACAATTCGACGATGATCGAACACTTTTACTCTGAAAGTGGCGCGATTGCGTTCTCAGTTTTTATGCTAGCATCCTGCGCCTTGAAGCTGCGAAACTGCGCCTTGATAGCTTCCAGACCGTTTAGGAGGACGGACCCATGCCCATCGACACGAATTCGAGCATCACCGACATAGTTCGCGAATATGCACGCCCGGATGTCCACATCGGCGCGGGCGAGGACGAATCTCCGTGGGTTCCATTCGTCGAGAATGTCTACATTCGCCATCTCGCCTTCGACGTCCGCGGAAGCTCTTTCGCAAATATCCTCTGGGTGAAAAAAGGCGGGAAGCTCGGACGCCATCGCCATCGCGGCCCTGTATTCGCATGCACTCTCGAAGGCAGCTGGCGTTATCTGGAATATGACTGGGTAGCGCGCCCGGGCAGCTACGTCCACGAAAGTCCCGGCGCGATTCACACGCTCGTATCGGATGATCCGAACGGAATGAAAACTTTTTTCTGGCTGAACGGGTCCCTCGAATTCTACGACGATAACGATACGCTGCTCGAGACGCTGGACGTCTTCTGGTTCATCAATCACTACGTAAGCTACTGCCGCGAGCATGGATTGAAGCTGAACGAAAAGCTCTGGGTCTAACTGGATCGACGGGAACGCAAAAATATGTCTGGAACCTATCGAGCTGACCAAGTCGGAAGTTTCCTCAGGCCCGCCGAATTGCTTGAAGCACGCCGCACTGCGGACCCCGAGACCTTGGCTGAAATGGAGAATCGCCACATTCTGCGCGTCCTGGCGAAACAGGAGGAGCTCGGGTTCGATATCTTCACCGACGGTGAGCTGCGCCGGCGAAACTTCATGAGCGATTTCACAGACGCGGTGGAAGGGTTCGATCTGGGAGATTCCGTGGCGCGCACCTGGAAGGCAGGAGAAGCGAAGGACGCTCATGCCAGCAGCGTGACCGGTATCGTAACGTCGAAACTGCGAGCCCTCCGTCCTCTCACGGGGCATGAGCTTGCATTCCTCAGTGCGAATTGCAAGGGCGCGATCAAAGTTACTCTTCCAAGCGCCACGCAGTTCCCCGCAATTTCGTACAAGCGAGGCGTTACGGACAAAGCGTACGCTGACCATTCCGCTCTGCTCTGGGACATTGTCGAGATCATGAAGAAGGAATTAGCGCGCCTGGCTGCCGAAGGGGTGGCCTACATTCAGATTGACGCGCCTCGCTACAGTTATTACATGGATCCCAAGTGGCGCGATTGGATCCGCACCGAGATGAATTCCGACCCGGATACTCTTCTGGACGAAGCGATCCGCGCGGACAACGCCTGCTTTGCAGCGGCGCGCCAGCCCGGCGTCACTCTCGCGATGCATCTCTGCCGCGGCAATAATCGCAGCCACTGGTATGCCGAAGGCGGTTACGATGCCATCGCGGAGAAACTTTTTACAACGATGGACGTAGATCGCTTTCTTCTCGAGTACGACGACGAGCGTTCCGGAACGTTCGAACCGCTTCGCTTCATACCGCGGAAAAAGACTGTCGTGCTGGGACTCGTCAGCTCGAAGCACCCGCAACTGGAAAGCGGAGAGCAGTTGGTCGAGAGGATCAACGAAGCCGCACGCTACTTCCCTCTCGAGAATCTGGCCCTGAGTCCACAGTGCGGCTTTGCTTCAACGATGGAAGGAAACCTTCTAACTGAAGACCAACAGTGGGCCAAGCTGCGCCTTGTCGCGGATACCGCCCGCCGCGTCTGGAGCTAGGGATTGCTGGTGATAAGCGGAGTGGCTATTGAAAAACTCGTTCACTCGGAACTTGCAAAAATTGGATCGCGTCAGGAAGCTCTGCAAGCGATTTTCCAGGTCTCCTAGACATTTTCTATCTCCGAATTGTCGGGTTTTGCCCAGAAAAATAAACTCCTTTAGCTACCGGATTTAGCAACAATAATCGACCACCGGAAAAAAAGCATCTGACCCTCGTTGTGAATCTTCGGCAAGATGCTTGTGATGGTTAATAGCTTCACCTATCCCGTGAATGGTCTTACGCCCTACAAAAGCCAAAAGATAAACATCAGTTCCCCAAAACTGGAACGGCGTCATCCATTGCGAGACGATGCCTTTTGTACCGTGGCAGAAGTGATCAAAGGCGGAAAGCCGAAGCAGATACAGATACTGTAGCGCCTTTTAAACTTTGCTGGTTGGTTTAAGATATAATCGTTCTCGTACTCAATCGGTTAAGGTACAAGATGGGCGACAAAGTACTGCACCTATTGCGATATTTAACTTGGCTTTGTGCTTTCGGCACAGCCTGCTGCCTGATGGCCACGCCGGCGGCGGCCCTTCAAATCCGCCCAGGTCCTGATGGAACTGGGGATAAATCGAGTAGCACAGGACCGTACACGTTGAGCGGAATCGTAGTGGACGCCTTGACAGGCGCGCCAATCCGGCGAGCGTTGGTTCAGCTAGTTGGACCGCAATCGCGGCTCGTGCTCACAGATGAAGGCGGCAAATTCCGATTCGAGAATCTAGCGCGAGGCCAGGGTAGAATCAACGCACAGAAGCCGGGGTACGCGAATTCCTCCAGCGAATCACCCACTATGGTCACGATCGGTGCGGATACGTCGTTGCTGGTGTTGAAGCTCGAGCCAGAGAGCGCGATCGCGGTGAAAGTGACAGGTGAGGACGGCGAAGGGGTGGAGGGTTTGCCCGTGCGCGTGTTGAGCTCGCAGGTTCAGGATGGACGCCGTTACTGGGGAACGCATGGAGGAAGAGAGACGGACGAGCAGGGTGAGTCCCGGGCCGGTAACCTGCCTCCGGGGAAATACTATGTGTCGGTAGGACCGAGTTTTCGACCGGTGGGGCATGTCGGTGACGGCGCTCAGGGGAGTGATGTCGGCTATCCGCGGGTGTTCTATCCGAACGCTGGAGAATTGGAAGGGGCAGCGCCGGTGGAGGTGAATCCTGGGAGGCGGGCGCGACTGGAGCTCGCCCTAAGAACTGTGCCGCTGTATCGAATTTCGGGCGCGGTGGTGGGCGGAACGCTGGGACAGCCGTGCGGTCTGCGGCTGACCGACAGCTCTGGCGACGATGTGGCGATTGGTGTGAGGGTCAACCCGATGACAGGGGTCTTCCGAAGCGCGGAGGTACCGGCGGGTTTCTACACACTCGTGGCGAACTGCTTCGTGAACGGGCAGTACTCCATGGCGGGCAGGATGCCGCTGCACGTGGACTCGAATATTGCGAACGTGACGTTATCCGTGGCACCGATGGCCACGATTCCAGTGGACTTCCGGACGAACGGCGGCGCGGACGCAAATGAAAGTAATCCGACTGGCAGGGTGATTTTGACACAGACGCAACGGAATGGGCGCCGCGGTGCGGCGTGGTCCGAACTGGAAGCGGATGGAGATGACAAGCGTATGGTAGTTAAGGGAGCGGAGCCAGGAATCTATTCGGTGGATATCCGGCCGAATCCCGGGTGGTACGTGGAGTCCGCACTCTACGGGTCCGTTGATTTGCTAACGAACGACTTGACAGTGCCGGAGGGCGGAACGATGGAAGCGATCGAGATCACGCTGAGGAACGACGGCGCAAGCGCGAGTGGGAATGTCCGCGGGAGAGGAGTGGCGCCCGCGAGCGGGATGGTGCTGCTGGTGCCCAGTCGTGCGCCGCGACTGGTGAAAGTGACGCCAATTATGAATGGGAGCTTCACGATCGACGACCTCGCGCCGGGTTCATACCGCGTGATCGCACTCGATCGATCGGACGATCTTGAGTATACGAACCCAGAAGCGCTGCAAGATTACCTTACGAAGGCGCGGGACGTAACGCTCGGCCCGAAGCAAAAGAGTCGCCTGGACCTGGAACTCCTGCAGCGAGAGAAATGAACCATGCTCGAAACGCTTGCGTGGATAGCACTGTTGTTGGCGGGAAGCCCGGCGCAGGATGCGTCTCGCGCAGGACCCCCGGTATCGCCGAAGACTCAAGCAGCGCAGAAGGAAAAGCAGAGCGACGCGACGACCATGGCTGCATTCCGGATCACAGGCCGCGTGGTCAACTCGATGACGAGCGCGCCAGTGGCTGGCGCCTATGTGGTGATTGCCGCTGCATCGTCATCGAATTTGAATCGCACGGTCCGGGCGGGCGCAGACGGTAGCTTTGTGTTGACGCAGATTCCGGCCGGGCACTACGTCCTAATGGCGCGGCGGAAGGGTTATGTCGAGCAGATGTATCTACAGCACGAGCAATTCACGACCGCGATCGTTGTGGGGCCGAACCTGGATTCCGAAAGCCTAGTGTTTCCGCTGGCGCCGGAGGGCGTGATTTCTGGCGAAGTGACGGATGAGGCTGGCGAGCCGATCCAGTCCGCCAGATTGCTTTTATTTCGTGAGGACACCGAGAACGGCATGCACCTGAAGCATTTCACGGCACAGGAAACCACGGACGACGAGGGGCGGTATCGATTCGGGTCTCTGCCGAGAGGCAACTACTATCTCGCCGTATCGGCGGAGCCATGGTATGCGCAGTACGCGCGAGATTTTTCCTTCCGCGACGCTGCGGCTGCGCAAAAGCCTGGCCTACACAATCCCAGCCTCGATTTGGTCTATCCGATCACCTACTACCCCAATGCGACCGATGTGAGCGGCGCGGCGCCGATCCGCGTGGAGGCAGGCGGGAGCGCGCGGGCTGACATGAGGTTGGTGCCCGTGCCTGCGCTGCATATGCGTCTTCAAGTGGATGAGCTGGATCCGCAAACGTATAGACAGGTCTCAGTCACGCAAACAATTCTCGGAAATTATGAGGATCAAGCGAGAGTGTCGACTCAACAGGTCGTATCCGGTCGCACTTCTGAAAACGGGGAAGATGGGGTCGCCGACCAGTCGTCCGGACCTCTCGTTATGGAAGTCGACGGCCTACGCCCTGGCCCCTCAGTTGTCCACGTGATGGCCGGCAAGTCGGGAAAGGAGTGGCAGTCCAGCAGAGTCAGCAAGTCGGTGCCGGTGGATCCCACGGATGGACAGACGCTTGACGTGAGGGGAATTGCGCCTGCGGGAGTGGTGAGTGGAATCGTACGGTTGGAAGGAAACGCATCTCCACCGCTGGGCGTGCGCGTGTTTCTGAGAAACGCTTCCAAGGGAGCCGGTTTCAGGGAGGACGTAGGCTCGGACGGAAATTTCAGTTTTTCTTCCGATGAGATCGAGCCGGGAGTGTACGAAGTGTCTTCTGCGGCGCCGGGAGGACTGGAGCTTCGGAGCGTCAGCGCGAGCGGAACAAAGGTGACTGGGCACAAGATCGAGATTAGAAACGGGAGCGACCTGCGATTGATTTTGACTCTGGCACGCGGCGTAAATGCTCGCGTGAAAGGGATCGTGGAGCGGGGAGGCAGGCCGGCGCCGGGAATGATGGTAGTGCTGGTTCCGGAAGATCTTCGGGATCTTACCGAGTTTCGGCGGGACCAGAGCGACAGCGATGGATCGTTTTCGATGAATCAGGTGGCGCCGGGAAAGTACACAGTGGTTGCCGTCAAGGATTGGGATCTCGAGTGGGGGAAGCCAGAAGTGATTCACAAATATCTGGCGGGCGGAACGTCAGTCGACGTGGCAGGCGGCGAGGAGCGTGACATCAAGGTGACGGCGAAGTAGGCCCAGCAATGCTGTCGATAACAGGGGGATTATCACCACCAATCTCAGAGTGCGACGGATCCCGGATTACTGATACGAAGAACATTTCCCTGTGGCAAATCAAACGTCGAAGAAAACCGTTTCGCCGTCTCCTTGCAGGACAACGTTCCATTCGAGTGCGCCAGGGCTTGTAGTCTTTCTCGCAATAAGCGTGCCGCGCCGCGTTGGCTCCACGAGATTGAGCACGTAGTCTGCGGAATTTCCGCTCTCATCCGGAAAATAGATTCGCGTTACGAGGCGCCGCAGCAAGCCGCGCGCAAAGACCGAGACTGCCAAATGCGGCGCCTGTGACTTTCCGTCTGGCCCCGGCACGGGTCCTGGCTTAACCGTGGTAAAGCGAAATTTCCCGTCGTCGTCCGTTGGAATTCTGCCGAATCCCTGAAAATTTGGGTCGACTGGCTTGCTCTGGGTGTCGTCTGGATGCGCGTATTTCCCTTGTGAGTTGGCCTGCCAGATCTCGAGCAGAGCATCTGGAACAGGCTTGCCATCGCCATCCAGGACCCGTCCTTCGATGATCACTCGCTCTCCGGGGACGCCTTCGCTGGCAATCTCATTCCGGTTGAGCCACGTGCAGCCAATCACGAAAAAAGGACCAACCGTTTGCGATGTGCTCGCCTGAAGGTTCATTTGCGCTCCATCGGCGTTTCGTCGCGTCCGCCGAGCACGATGTCGAAACGATAACCGAGCGCTTGAACCGGAATCGTGCTTTCCCAATCGAATTGCGAAATCAGACGGTTGCGCGCCTTCTCGTCGGCAGTGCAATTGAAGATTGGATCGTAGGCAATGAGCGGGTCGCCCGGAAAATACATCTGCGTCACGAGCCGCGTCGCAAATGCAGGACCGAATAGCGAAAAGTGAATGTGCGCCGGACGCCATGCGTTGTGATGATTGCCCCAGGGATATTCTCCCGGACGAATCGTCACGAAGCGATACCGGCCCTCAGAATCGGTCATCGTGTGGCCGCAGCCGCTGAAGTTCGGATCGAGCGGCGCATCGTGCTGGTCGCGCTTGTGCAGGTAGCGTCCCGCGGCATTGGCCTGCCAGATTTCTACGAGCGTGTCGCGAACCGGCCGGCCATTTTCGTCGAGCACCCGCCCGCTCAAGACAATGCGCTCGCCGACAGGCTCGCCCGCATGCTGCTTCGTTAAATCGAAGGCCTTCACGTCAACAATTCTTCGTTCGAACACCGGGCCGGTAACTTCGGTAAGGGTGTGCGGCACGTAGACGAACGGTTTCTTCGGCGCCCGCTTGATCGAGGAAACGTAAGGAGGATGGAGACAATTCGGCTGCGTACCCGGGAACGGCCGCCGATATCCAGCTATATTTCCCATATCTGAAGGTTCTCCTCGACTCGAGAGTCGGCTCAAGCGGCTCGACAAAGTGACTATTCCGCTGTGGCCGCGTTTCCGTGCGCCGCAGCCGTCCGCGCGTGCAAATCACGGAGCGCGCTCAGTTCGCGCTCGTTCGGCTGGGACGTCGTCTCCACATGCGGTGCCGTTTTCAATTGCCAACCGGTCGCATCCCTCACCTGTTCGATTGTAGTGCCTGGATGGACCGCCGTTAGGACCAGTTCCCTCGTTGCTGGGTCGGAACGCATCACGCCCAAATCCGTAATCACGGTTGTAGGGCCGCGGCCGCGTGATCCCGGTCGTCCGTTGCCGCTTGCGTTCGGGTAGTATCCGGAAGAAGTGACGAAATCTAATTTCTCGACGAACGCGCGCTTGCTCTGCTTCAGGATGATCGCCACTTCTTTCGCTGCAGTGGCGATCTCCGGCGCGCCTCCCGCCCCCGGGAGCCTTACCTTCGGTTTTTCGTACGAACCAATCACCGTCGTATTGATGTTACCGAACTTGTCGATCTGCGCCGCTCCGAGAAACCCAATGTCGACTCGGCCTCCTTGTAACCAATATCGAAAAATCTCCGGCACCGACACAACGGTGTCCGCGGTCTCAGCCAATTCGCCGTCCCCGATCGAGAGCGGAAGCACATCCGGCTTGGCGCCAATCGTTCCCGACTCGTAAATTAAGACGAGTTCCGGAGCATGAGTAATTCGCGCGAGGTTCGCCGCGGCGCTCGGCAGTCCGATGCCGACAAAGCAAACAGTCCCATTCTTGAGCTTGCGCGCCGCCGCAATCGTCATGATCTCAGCAGGTGTGTATCCGGCTTCAGACATGTCCGACCTTCATTTCCGATTCGATGCTGCGACGGTACGCGGCAAAATCTTTTGTGCCCAGAACGTGCCGGTTCATCCATGCGCGGAACTGCTGCCGGTCCCGGGAGATATCGTCCCAGGTCTTGCAAAACGAATTGTCTCGTTTGTAATACCCGTGTGCGTAGGAGGGATGCGCGCCGCCCGGCACCACGCTGACGCATGAAATCACCCATGCCGGCAAAATACATGCGTTTACGGGCGCATTCAGCTCCTCGACAACCTCTTCCACGGTTACGATCACCTTCTTCGCAGCAAGAGCCGCTTCTTTCTGAATTCCGACGATTCCGAAAATCGCGACGTTTCCTCTGCGGTCGGCTTTTTGCGCGTGAATGATCGTCACGTCGGGATTGAGCGCAGGCGTCGCCGTCAAAACCTCTCCGGTAAACGGACATGTAATTGGCTGAATTCTCTTATTGAATTTCGGCAAATCCGATCCGACGTACCCTCGCATAACGGCGAACGGCAAGCCTGAAGCGCCCGCCTGATAGCTCGCAGCCATATCCGCATGGCTGTGCTCTTCGATCTCGACAGGCGTCGGCCAGCCGTTCTCGATCGCGTCGCGAAACCGGTGCAACGACCCCACGCCCGGGTTTCCGCCCCACGAAAACACCACCCGCGACGCGCACCCCATGCCGATCATCTGATCGTAAATGATGTCCGGGGTCATTCGTATCAGGGTCAAATCTTGACGCTGTTGCCTCAGCAACTCGTGCCCCGCCGCAAACGGAATCAGATGCGTGAATCCCTCGAGCGCAACGGCGTCGCCATCGCGCACCAGGCCTGCCACGGCTTCCCGCAATGATGAAAACTCAGCCAAGACCTCGTTCCGCAGTCTCCAAAGGGCTGATGAGTGCCCCCGGGATTCATTCGGCGAATCTAGTCAACGGCTCTTGGCCTTGTCAAGGCCGATTATCGAAATAGCGTGCGCCTATCGGCCAGCTCGTGTATCCTCTCACTCTCGGCACTACCGGGGAGCGCACTTGCCTGAACTCAATCCGCCGAAGGGCTCCGCGTTGGTAGTCCCTGCGAAGCCTATTAAACAGACGGGGGATAGCGACGCATTCCCCGGCGATCCAAATTTCATGACGTCCCTGGCTCGGGGCCTCGCCGTCATTCAAGCATTTTCTCAGCGACGCCACCACCTAACAATCTCGCAAGTCAGCACGGCCACCGGTCTTTCACGCGCCGCCGTCCGCCGCTGTCTCTACACGCTCGCAAAGCTCGGCTTTGCTGGCTCGGACGATAACCGGCACTTTTTTCTGCGGCCCAGGATTCTCGCCCTTGGCCATTCCTACATTTCTTCTATGCCTCTTGCGACAGCGGCTCAGCCGGTGCTCGAACACATCAGCCATTTACTTCACGAGTCGTGTTCCATCGCGACGCTCGACGGAGTTGATATCGTCTATATAGCGCGCGCAAACGTGACTCGCATCATGTCGATCGATCTCGGCGTGGGCAGTCGGTTGCCCGCGTTCTGCACTTCCATGGGCCGCGCGATTTTAGCCAACCTGCCGCCAGAAGAACTGAAAGCCGTCCTTACCCGTGTTGAATTCAAGCGTTACACCGAACGTACAATCGTGAGTCCCGCCAAGCTGACTCAAGTGCTTCGGCAGATTCGGCGCGACGGCTACTCCATCATCGACCAGGAACTCGAGCACGGACTGCGATCCATGGCGGTGCCCATTCAGAATCCCAGCGGCAACGTGGTGGCCGCGCTGAATATCGGTGCACATGCTCAACGAGTCTCGATTCAAGAAATGCAAACCAAATTTCTGCCTCACTTGCGCGCCGCGGCGCAAGAACTTTGCTTGCTTCTAAAATAACGTTTGCTAATTTTTTGCTCCGCAGTGCCGACCGCGACATCTCCTGCCCCTCTATCTGAACACGGTTCTACGCACTTCCCCAGGCAGAAGTCATTGCGGCGGCAAGATCGCACCCGAACAGAAAACAAATCTGGAAAGCAAATAGGAAGAGTGGACTTCGGAAAATGAAATTTCAATTGCGGCCGATATTCGCACAATCGAACGATTAAAGGCTTGACAAAGAACTTGGCTGGCGTTAGACCTTCTGCACAATTGGGGCATTTTCGGGCTCTTGCAGTCGGATTCGAGACCTACGAGCGAATTCAAGCCTGAAAGGGGTGGGGTGATGAGGGTATGTTCTAGCGTTCTGATTGTGCTGGCAATCCTTTGCTTCTTAGCGTACGTCAGCCCGGCCTATCCGCAAGGAACCACGGTGGCTCAATTGACCGGCACTGTCCTCGACGAGAGCGGCGGCGCCGTCAAGGGGGCCACGATCACGCTCCGTCAGCCAGACACCAACCGTTCTTACACCACCACCTCGAACGATTCGGGCTATTACGCCATCCCCAATATCCCGCCGGGACAGTACGAGCTAACCACTGCCTTTAAGGGGTTCGCGACAACCGTGCGTAAAGGCGTCGAACTAACGGTGGGCCAATCGGCCACGATCGACGTCACGTTAAAAGTCGCTACCGCCGCCGAGCAAATTGTCGTCACCACGGAGGCTCCCGTCATCGAGCCCAGTAAGACCGAAATCAGCCAGGTGATTGGCACGCAAGAAATCAACTCCCTTCCGATCAGCGGCCGACTGTTCACCGATTTCGCGCTGCTGACGCCCGGCGTTGCGACGGGCCGCACGAGTTTGCAATCCACGATCACGGAATTTGAAGTCACTCGCGTCTCATTTGGCGGTATGCGCGATCTCAGCAACCTGGTCACGGTGGACGGCGCGGACAACATCAATACCGCCACCGGTTCGCAGCGCTCTACGCCGCCGCAGGAATCGGTCGCAGAATTTCGTGTGGTCAATAGCAGCTTCGGCGCCGAGTACGGTCGAGCGCTCGGCGGAATCGTCAATATCGTCACAAAATCCGGCACCAACGACTTTCACGGGTCGGTCTACGACTACCTTCAAAATAACGCCACCGACGCCCGCTCACTTTTGCAGCCTGCGCCAGATGCTAATACTCTTCGGCAGAATCAATTCGGCGGGACGCTAGGCGGTCCGATCCACAAGGACAAAACGTTCTTCTTCATGAACTACGAAGGCCAGCGAAGAGGAGAATCGCCAACTTTCCCCTCGACCTTGACGCAGCCTGTGAATGTGTTTTCGGATGTGGCTCCTTTTGCTCCGACGGTGGCGACAACCAACCTGGACCTCATCGATGCGGCAAAAGCAGCAATCGGACTTTCCCCGGAAGGTTGCAACAAGCCGATCGCCCAGTGTACCGGCCTATCGAACCAGGCGTTCCTCAACTCCGTCTTGAAAACGAAAGACAACGATTACGGGATCATCAAGGTCGACCATCAGATCAACGCCGACAATCATTTGTCGCTTCGCTACAACGTCGAGGACGCACGTGACCTTAACCAACTCGTAGGCAGCACCCTCGACGGCGGCGGCATCGGCGCTCCAAGCAGCGGACACGACGTCTTCCTTCGCGATCAATCCCTGGTTGGCACTGTAGCCACCACCATTAGGCCCAACCTGGTAAACAGCGTGCTCGTTCAATATGCGCGGCGACATTACAACTTCCCCGGTGTGACCGGCGAGCCAAACCTCGACATACCAAACACGCTCTTGTTCGGGCACAATTTCGGTGTTCTCGACGCAATTTACGAGAGCCGCTTCCAGATTTCGGATTCGCTCTCGTGGGTCAAAGGCAATCACGTCGCGAAATTCGGTGCCGATTTCAACTATGTAGACAACTTCGTGATTTGGCCCGGCTTCACTCCCATGCGTATCGTTTTGCCGGGCATCAACTGTCTTGTAGACTTCGTCAATTTCGTGAATCCGACCGCCGCGATTCCCTCCGCGCCCGCCGACGGTCCGTGCCCTCTTGCGTCCGGGACATTCTTCCCGCCGCAACCGGGGCCTAATCCCAACGATCCTCTAAGCGGCGTGCCAATCGCATTCTGGGGTGCTCCGGTGGGGACCGCACAGCCGAACGCAATCGGCCAACTCCCGACTCCGCCGCCCATTCCGACGACCTGGCAGAATGCCTACTTGCCGTCGGAAACCAAGAATTTCTCCGAAACACTGGCCCACAAATATTACGGCTTTTTTGCCCAAGATCAGTGGCGCCTCCGGCATGACCTGACGTTGAACTACGGGCTCCGCTACGATTTTGAGCAGGGCTTGTGGAAGCAGATCAACCCTCACTACAGAGGGTTCCAACCTCGCGTCGGGCTGGCATGGTCGCCAAATAGCAAAACCGTGATTCGCGCCGGATTCGGTCTCTTCGACGACCGCTACAATCTCTCGTTCCTGTTCATCACCCAGCCGCAGCGCCCGGTAATTCTTCCCGGCGAAACGGTAAACGGCGTTCGCAAGCGTTCAGAGGTCGCCACTTGGGTCTTGAATCAGTTCACGCCAGGACCGTTAGGCCTGCCTTCAATGGCGGCGTCGACGTTGGTCACTACGGGCCAAGTCCCTGCCCAATTCATCACAGGTCCGTGCCCTCCCTCCTGTACCGCCGGAGACGGCTTGGTGGATCCCGGGAGCCCGATTCCCTACTCCGAGCAGGCCAACCTCGAGATCGATCGGGAAATCGGACACGGGCTTACTGTGAGCGCCGGTTACATGTTCGTCGCCGCGCACCACTTGGTTCGCGCGGAAAATCTCAACGTGTGCCCGCCGAACGGAGCTCCCGCGAGCACAACTGTTCCCGAAGTTTCGCCTGGAGTTCCGAGCTGTCTGCCGGCGCCCGCGCCTCCCGCCAATTGGCCTGCCGGGAAGGACTTCTTTGGCTTCCCGGCCGCTCCCGGCAATCCACCAGGGGGCGGTCCAGCCTACAACAATGCTGGCTTGCTATATTTCACCGACAACAGTGGAAATTCGGTCTACCACGGATTGACCCTGCAAGCAGTCGAACGATTCAGAAGAAACTTCAGTCTCGATGCCAACTACACTTTCTCGCACACGATTGATGACGGAACATTCACCACTTTCGTCAGCACGCCTCAGGATCTCTATAGGCGTTCGCTCGAACGCGCCAACTCGAACCAGGACGTTCGCCACCGCTTCATCACCAATTTTACTGCCACTGCGCCAGAGGACAGTTTCCTCCGCAAGTTTGCGCTCAGTAGCATCATCACCGCGCAGTCGGGACGCCCGTTCACTATGTTCGTCGGCTTCGACGCGAACGGCGACACGAACCCGGTGACCGATCGCGTCGGTGACCTGGGCAGGAATACCTACTATGGCGATCATCTTTACTCATGGGATTTGCGTATTTCGCGCTACTTCCAAATCCGAGAGCACTACCGGCTCGACTTGATCGTGGACGCGTTCAACCTTCTTAATCGCCCGAACGTGGACGAAGTTACATCTGTCTATGGCGCGGCTATAATTTGCGGTGGCACTACCACCCCGAGGAATTACAAAGACAGGGCGACGCTCCAAACTCAAGCACAGGCGCTGGCGTTTGACACGGGAACCGGCGGTCCGACATGCCCCAGTATCGCGCCTTCACCAAGCCCGCCGGTTCCAAACTTGCTCTTCGGCACACCGAGGACCATGCTCAACCCGCGACAGTTCCAGTTCGCGGCAAAATTCTCGTTCTAAATTTTGATCTGGCCGGTCGCAAAATGTAGTTCGCGGCCGGCGACAAAGAGAAAATATTTTGGGGACCGCGTCGTCCTACCGTATCTAAGCGTAGCCGATGCCCTCCAGCCGTCATAGGGGAGTGCGCGAATCCGGCTCGCAGGGCTTGAATTTTCCGCGGCCTCGCAAACCCCTCAGGAGAACCCTGCGTGGAAACGTTCGTATTGGTACACGGTTCCTGGCATGACGGCGCGGCCTGGGAACCGACGACTCTGGAGCTTGTAAAAGGCGGACACAAGGCGTACGCGCCGACGATCGCGGGGCACGGCAAAGGCGTCAACAAGCGCGTGAACCACGCGGACTGCACCAAATCGATTGTCGACTACATTGTTGGCCAGAACCTTTCAAATTTTGTCCTGGTGGGGCACAGTTTCGGTGGCACTGTAATCTCCAAAGTCGCGGAGGCAATTCCCGAGCGCATCAAGCGTCTGGTCTTCTTGAATGGTTTCGTTCTCCGCGATGGACACAGTCTCAACGACGAGACACCTCCTCACTATCAGGTGCTTTTTGACAAGCTCGCAGCCGAATCCCCCGATGACACGGTGATGATTCCGTTTCCGATCTGGCGCGAGGCGTTCATAAACGATGCGGACATCGAAGTCGCGAAATGGACGCATTCGCAGCTCTCGCCAGAGCCCTATCAACCTTGCAAAGACAAGCTCGATCTGAAAAAGTTCTATTCGCTCTCCACGCCGAAGAGTTATATCAATTGCACCGAGGACACCGCCTTGCCGCTGGGTGAGTGGGGGTGGCATCCGCGCATGTCAAGCCGGTTGGGGCTTTACCGCCTCGTCCAAATGCCGGGGAGCCACGAGGTCATCTATACGAACCCAAAAGGATTGGCGGCGAAAATCATCGAAGCGGGGCGCGATTAGAAATCGTCATGCCGAAACTAAACACAAAACCGAATCCGGTCGAGGTCGATTTCAAAAAATCGGCGATCGTCGTGGTGGACATGCAGAATGCGTTCGCGAGCAAGGGCGGCATGCTCGATATCGCACGAGTCGACATCACGGACGCGCCGCGCGTGATCCGCGTCATTCGTTCTGTTATCGATGCGGCGCGCGAATACGGCGTTGCAGTGGTTTATCTTCGCATGGCGTACAAGCCCGATCTGAGCGATAGTGGCGGCCCAAACTCGCCTAACTTTCATAAGGAATTGGCGATGACGCTGATGGGTTCGCGGCCGGAATTAAAAGGCAAAGTTCTCACCGAGGGAACGTGGGACGCAGAAATTGTCGAGGAACTCGCGCCGCAGCCCGGCGATCTCGTCATCACCAAGACGCGATATAGCGGCTTCGCGGGCACGCCGCTCGATTCGCAGCTTCGGATGCGAGGCATCCAGTACATGTTCTTCGCCGGAATCGCGACAAATGTTTGCGTCGAGTCCACATTGCGCGACGCCTATTTTCACGACTACTGGCCGATCCTGCTTCGCGATGGAGCTATGCCCGCAGGCTCAGCGGCCGCGCACGAAGCGACGCTATTCAACGTAGAATCTTTCTTTGGCTGGACCATGACTTCGCAAGAGTTGGTAAGCCACTTGAGACAGAAGGCGAGCCAGATCTCCGCCTCGGAACAGAGCAAAGCTGCAATTCCGTAACGCCGGCTTGCCCTGAGCGAAGCGAACGGGCGTCCCGCCGGCTCTTTTGAATTGTCTTAAAGAAGTTCGAATACGTAGGCACTCTGAATAGGGAACCATGTGGACGGTTGACATCGATGTCGGTGGGACGCTCACCGACGGCATTTTTACCAATGGCGAGCAGGTCTTCTCAGCCAAGGTCGATACTACGCCCCACGACTTGACCGTCTGCCTTTTCGATTGCTTGGCGCAAGGCGCTTCCAAGCTTGGCTTTGCTGATACGTCCGGATTCCTCGAACATATCGACCTGATTCGCTGGTCCACTACGATTACATCAAATGTTCTCGCCGAGTTGCGCGGCCCTAGAATCGGCCTGCTCGTTTCAAAAGGCCACGAGAACGATCTCTATGGCGCCGACCCGCGAAGCTCCGTACTGAACCGGTTGCTCACCGAAAAGGACATCATCGGCCTCAATGGTTCGTTCGATGGCGCCCAGGTCACGAACGCGGCTCGCGCGCTCCTCGAAGGCGGCGTTCGGCGAATCTGCGTCAGCATGAAAGATAGTCACCGAAATCCGGCTGCGGAGCTCGCGGTGAAATCGGCGATTGATTTGCAGTATCCGGATCACTTCCTCGGTTCGGTTCCCGTTTTGGCCGGCAGCGATATCTCGAAAAGTTCCGACGACCGCACCCGCACATACTGCGCCGTGATCAACGCGTACACTCACGGCGCTCTCGCTGCCACTCTTTTCAAAGCCGAAGATGAGCTGCGCCAAACGTCTCAATACGTCGGCACATTTCTCGTCAGCCACATCAATGGCGGCGTCGCCGGCATCGCGAAGACCAAAGCGATCGACACGATCGAATCCGGCCCGATTCTTGGCATTCACGCGAGCGTATTTTTCGCACAGCTGTACGGCCTAAAAGATGTTGTCGCAATAGACGTCGGCGGGACGACCGCAAAAGTCAGCATCTTGAAGAACGGGCTGCCCATCAATCGCAAGCCTTCCGACTTTTTCGGCATTCCCGTCGAAATCTCGCTTCCCGACCTGCGCTCGATCGCTCTCGGCGGAGGCAGCGTCGTGAAGCCTGCCAGCAGCGCCGGAAACCCGAAGATCGAATTGGGCCCGGAGAGCATGGGCTCGTTCCCTGGTCCCGCCTGCTACGGACTCGGCGGCGATCAGCCCACTCTCACCGATGCGTTTGTCTTGGCAGGACTCATCAATCCGGAGTTTTTCCTCGGCGGCGCAAAACCGCTCGACCGGGAACTCGCGCAATCCGTCATCGAGAATCAAGTGGCGGGGCCGATGAATATCACGGTGGACGAAGCATGCCGTCTGATAATCAACCGCGCTTTCGAACTCGTAGCAGACCTTATCGCCGCTTCGGCTAAGGAGTTGAAACAGGACCTTTCGAAACATACTCTCTTCGCCTACGGCGGCAACGGCAGCCTTTTCGCGTGTGGAGTCGCGGAAAAGGCAGGAATCAACGAGGTGCAGCTGTTCGCGCTCGGCCCCGTCTTCAGTGCTTTCGGTTCGTCGGTTTCTGATATCTGCCACGTATATGAACGCGGCCTCGCGGGCGTCGCGATTGCAGATGAAGATGCCGGTGATTTCCGAAAACTCCTCGAAGAGATAAAAGCCGAAGGCGTGAAAGATTTGCTCGGCGAGGGAATCCGTCCAGACGGCCTCACATACGAGATTGAAATCGAAGCTTCCCAAAATTCCGGAAACTCGATTGCGGTTCCCTGCCCCGAATCGATTCTTTCCAACCCGCGACAGTTGCGAGCCGCAATCGCGTCAGCGCTCGGAAGCGTGGCGGGCGCCAGCGCGAAAGATATCTCCCTGGAATTAATGCGTGTCCGCGTGAAGAAGGCGATGCCGAAGCCGCACGTGGCGGAACGCGCTTTGAAGCAAGCGGATTCTTCGCACGCGCGCACGGGCACGCGAAAGGTTCTTTGGGGCAGCCGCAACGGTGAAGCGCAAGTCTATCGCTGGGAATCGCTCGAGCCCGGCAACCGTGTCACAGGTCCGGCGATTCTCGAGGGGATCAATACGACTTATTTCGTTCCGGAGAATTGGACGATGTCCGTCGATCGCTTTGGCAACGGGGCGCTGACAAAATGATGAAGAAACACGGGTTGGAATTTGAGCCGCAGAGTTTCTTGATTGGGCGGTTTTACCGCCGATTAGAATTTTGTATGTTTATGATTAGATGAGGCTTACGACCATTTCTAATCGCGCTACCGTAGATTAGAGATGGTCTGAAGCGGCAACCTCCGACGAGGAGACCATCATGTCTTTTGATGCCAAAAGTCGGCTGCGCGTTACCGAATATCTTGACCTCGATCTCGACCGCGAGCAGTGGCTGTGCAATCGCTGCGGACACGCCATTGGTCCGGCACGCGAAAATTACAAGCGCGGCTGCCTGCTTTACGATCGCGACCCGCGCGAGATCCACCCACCGCTGGTTCCCGGCTCGTTCAGCTTTTCTCCCGACCCGCTCTGGGTGCGCATCGTCGAATTCTACTGTCCTGGTTGCGGCACTCAAGTTGAAACCGAGTACTTGCCTCCGGGCCACCCGATCACGCACGACATCGAAATCGATCTGGACAGTTTGAAAGAACGCCTGCGCAAGGGCGAGTTCGCGATTCGCGACCAGAGGCTCGAGGTGGCCGAATGAATTCGATTGATATCGACGTCGGCGGCACCTTCACCGATCTCGTTCTCAACTTCGAGGGAAAAGCACTGATCAAGAAGACGCCCACAACTCCGTACGATCTCTCCGTCTGCTTTTCGCGCGTGATCGAAGAAGGTGCGGGAGCTTTGGGTCTGAAGATCGATGAGCTTCTTCCGGCTATCGACATGATTCGCTATTCGACGACGATCGCGATGAATCGCCTGATCGAAAAAAAAGGCCCGCGCCTCGGCTTGATCACCACGGAAGGTCACGAGGATGTGGTTCTCATCGGCCGAGGCGCGCAGTGGATCGACGGCACCCGCGTGCAGGAGCGCCGCAATCTTGCAATCCAGAAAAAGCCGGAGCCGCTCATACCTCGTGACATGATCGTCGGCGTGAAGGAACGAGTGGATTCGCGCGGCAAAATCATCCGGCCGCTCGACGAGAATGATGTTCGCGAAAAAGTCCGCTACCTTGTCAGCCGTGGCGCGCGCGGATTCGTCATATCCCTTCTTTGGGGTTTTCTCAATTCCGCTCACGAGCGCCGCGTGAAGGAAATCATTCGTGACGAATATAAGGAGTTTCACATCGGCTATTTGCCTGTGGTGCTTGCGGGACAGGTAGTCGGCAAACTCGGCGAATACGAACGGACGCTTGCTGCAATCCTCGATGCCTATCTGCAGCGTTCGATGCAGATCGAGCTTTCCGCCATGTGGGACAAGCTGCGCGAGCGAGGCTACAAGAAACCGCTCCTGATGATTCAAAGCTCAGGCGGGATTGCCGAAGTCTTTCGCACGACTGCTTGCCGCACGTTCAACAGCGGCCCGGTTTCCGGCCTGATGGGCGCGCATCACGTGGCGAAATCGCTCGGCTACCAGAACGTGGTGATGACTGATATGGGCGGCACGAGCTTCGACGTCGGTCTCGTCGTGAAAGACAGCGTGCGGAGCTACGACTTCCGCCCGATCATCGATCGCTGGATGGTTGGCATTACGATGATCAAAACGCTTTCGGTCGGAGCCGGCGGCGGATCGATCGCTTCTATCAATCCCCTTTTGCAGAATCAACTGCAAGTCGGTCCGCGCAGCGCCGGATCGATACCAGGCCCTGCGTGCTTCAGCCTCGGCGGCACGGAACCAACGGTGACCGACGCCGACGTGGTGCTTGGCTACATCAATCCTGCATATTACTCGGGCGGACGGATGAAGCTCGACAAGAATCGAGCGATCGCCGCCGTTCGCGACAAAATCGCGAAGCCTTTCGGCATTTCGGTGGAAGAAGCTGCGATGCTGATCCGCAAAATCGTCAACGGCAATATGGCCTCAGCCATCCTGAAAGAGGTTCACCTGCGCGGCTACAGTCCTGAAGATTTCATTTTATTTGTTGGCGGCGGGGCGGGCGCGACGCATGCGGAGGGTTACAAGTCGGATATAAAAAAGGCCGTCACGTTTCCATTCTCGCCGGTCTTCTGCGCGTTTGGCTCTTCGACGATGGACATCATGCATGTGTATGAAGTTTCGAAAAAACTGACGTTGATGTCGCCGGGCACGCAAGAACTCACGCAGGAATTTGCCGTGTTCAACCGCACGGTGGAAGAACTGCTGGAACAGGCGCGCAAAGATCTAATTGCAGATGGCCTGAATCCAAACACAGCATCGTTTGCTCTCGAGTTGGACATGCTCTACGGAGGGCAATTCCACGTAAAGCGCGCGCTCTCGCCGCGTCTCGCACTGCATTCAACCGACGACGTTGCCGCGATTTGCGAGGCTTTCAAGAAAGAGTTCAGCGAGGCATTCAGCCCGTTTGTCGTAAACCCCGAAGGTGGCGTGTTCGTCGATAGCTTCATACTCAAAGCGATCGTTCCCGTGCAGGAGATCAATTTGCCGAAATTGGCGCTAGAAGGCCACGATCCATCGGCCGCGCGAAGAGGCGAGCGCCCCGCGTATTGGTCGGACAGGAAGGATTATCGTCCGACGCCGGTTTACGCGTACGAATCGCTGCGGCCGGGAAATCGGCTCGAAGGCCCGGCGATTCTCGAGGGTGAATACACGACAGTTGTGGTGCCGCCTGCAATGAACTTTTCGATTGATGAACGAGGACTTGGCATTCTCGAAAGCTGAGCCCGCGGGAAGTTTGGAAAAAGACTGGAAGGAGATCTATGCCGATTCCGAGTACGGCTGAGAAACTCGAGTGGCTGAAGCCGGCGCCCGCCACTCCATTCGAAAAAGAGTGCGCTACGAAAGTTCAGGCCGGCGACTATGAAATTGGGGTGCAGATCACCAACGACATTCTCGACGAAGCGATGGAAGTTTTCGTTCGCTCCTCGCGCAGCTACTTCGGAGTTTCTGGCGACTCGATGGTGGCCATCTTCACGGCGAACGGCGACCTGGTAAACGCATCGTGCGGAACGTATCTGCACGCCATCATTCAGCCGATCGTCATCAAATTTATTCAGAAGTATTACGCGGAAAACCCCGGAGTTCGTGAAGGAGACATCTGGTACACGAACGACGCGCTTTACGGCGGCATACATAATCCAGATCAGGTGGCGCTGATGCCGATTTTTCACAAGGGCAAGCTCATCGCCTGGGCCTCGGCTGCTTTGCACACCACCGAAACGGGCGCCATTGAGCCGGGCGGCATGCCCGTGAGCGCGAAATCGCGATTTGATGAAGGCCTCAACATGCCTCCGATCAAAATCGGCGAGAATTTCGAGCTGCGTAACGACTTCCTCGAGTTCTACACCGTTTACGGACTGCGCGCTCCCGCGATGTTCATCTCCGATCTTCGCGCGCGCTGCACGACTGCTGACCGCGTGCGAATACGATTGTTGGAACTCGCAGAGAAGCGCGGCGGCGAATTTGTTGTTGGACTGCTGCGTAAAATGTCGGACACCGCTGAGGCTGGTGCGCGGCAAAAGATAAAAGCGCTGCCCGACGGCAAGTTCCGGACGGTTGTGTTCAACGACGCGATCGGCTGGACACCCGCGCTCGTCCGCGCCTGCTACCTCACGCTGATCAAAAAGGGTGAGACGCTGACGTTCGATTTCGAAGGCACCTCTCCCGAAAATCCATCGTCGTACAACGTGCATCCGCAAGCTGTCGTCGGTCATATTGCTAACTTCATGTATGAATATGTTTTCCACGATCTGCCGATTTGCAGTTCGACCTTTGCGCCAATCGATTTCATTTTCCCCGAAGGAATCATTCTGAATCCGGGGCGTATGGCAGCGACGAGTTGCTGCGTATATATCGGCATGCAGTGCCGCTGCGCCACGCACAACAGTTTCGCGAAGATGACGTTTTCAAGCGCAGGGCTTTGGCGCCAAGTGGCCGCATCTCCCGGCAGCCAGCACACGGCGCAGATTTGCGCGGGGCACTCGCAATGGAATCTCGCCGTGTCGGACGTGCTTTCGTTTTCGCTCAACACACAGGGTCAGGGAGGGCGCGCCGCAACCGACGGAATGGACGCCTACGGCTTCGCATGGTGTGCGTTTGGCCGTGCGCCCGATTCCGAGCAGGTGGAAAGCGAGTTGCCCGTAACGGTCACGCTCTCGCAACACTGGAAGGATTCATCCGGACCTGGGCGACATCGCGGCGGCTCGGGCGGCGTGCAGCAATGGATGATTCATAAGGTGCCACACCTTGTCTCGCTGTGCATGGGCAACGGCAGCAAAGTGCCACTCGGGCAGCCACTTTTTGGAGGTTATGCATCTGCGCCAATTCCCGGCATCAGCGTTCGCAAGGCCGATTTGCTGAAGCAGATGGAAGCAGGAAATGCGAGACTCTCGATGGACAGTCGCGACATCCTCGAGAACAAAACGGTGCACGGCGATTGGACTTTTGAATTAATCGCTCGCACTCCGAAGGTCTACGACGAGGGCGATCTGCTATTCGGGTTCAGCGGCGGAGGCCCTGGCTATGGCGATCCGCTCGAACGCGATCCCGCCGAAGTGCTGGAGGATTTGAAGAAAAAAATCGTGTCCGACTGGACGGCTCGAAACATTTATCACATTGCCTACGATCCCGAGCGCAACAAGCTAGACGCGGAAAAAACAAAGCAACAACGAGAAAACGAGCGCAAGAGCCGGCTTGCGCGCGGCAAGAGCTTCGACGAGTTTCAGAAGGAGTGGAGCAAGCTGAGTCCGCCGCAGGATATTTTGCAGTTTTACGGGCGCTGGCCCGATGCCAAATCACTCGGGCCGATTTTCAGGCAATAGCGATCGACCTTGCGAGCGTCCGCGGGCCGAACTCCTTCTTAGCGCTAGAGAACGATAGTTCCACACTGTGATTGAACAACTCACTCCTCGCCAAATGATGAAGAGCCTGCTGCAAGGAAACCCGCAGCCGCGCCCTCTTATCGTTCCAATCGTATTTTCTCTCGGCGCAAAAATTGAAAACCTCTCCTTTCGCGCGTACCTCGAGAATCCGACAAAAATCTCCAATGCTCTTCGCCAGATTCGCACGCAGCTGAGAACCGATGGCGTATCCTGCTATTTCGATCCACTCCTCGAAGCCGAAGCACTTGGCGGCACGCCGCAGTGGGACGAAGCGAATCAGAATCGCAGCATTCGTTGGCCCCAACCCACCCAGAGAGGCGAATTGCCCGCGCGCTTGCGATCTCCCGAAGAAGCCGCGAATAGCCCGCGTGTAAAGGTCGCCGTTGAAGTGATTCGCCGCCTCAATTCCCTTCTACTTGACGAACCGTTGCTCATGGCAGGCGTGTCCGGGCCATTCACCCTTGCTGCTCGGCTTACCCAGCTCGATCCCGGACAAATGCGTGACGGTCAAGAACCGTCTGAATCCGCGCTGGAAGCAGCCGCCGCTGCGATCACAAAGATTGCTTCTGCTTTCGTTGAAGCGGGCGCGGATATGATTTTCATTCGGGAGGAAGCTCTGTCGTCTCTGTCTTCTGACAAATGTCAGGACTGGGCATCCCTGCTCGCGCCGGTTTTCAACATCGTCCGATTTTATGAAGCAATGCCTGTGCTTCAAATCGCAACTGAGGCAGCAACTGCGCGCAACGTCGAGGTAGTCTTTCAGCAATCGTGGGATGCGATTCTCTGCTCAGCGTCTCAAGAATTTGTTAACGGCGCTCAAGGTCGCGATGAGAATTTCATGTTCGGCTTCTCCGTTCCGCTTGAAGTTCTGGAAGCGAGCGATCGTAGCGGCGCGCCATCTCCAGGCTTTTCGAGTTTCAAGCCGGCATTGCTAACAACCGATGGAGACGTTCCGGTCACGGCCGATCTGAAACGCTTGATGAGCGTTTTTGATTCGATCGCTCGTCGTACTTAGTTCAGTTGCTCTCACGTTTGCGGCGCGGGAAGCGCGTATTAGAATTGGAGTGATGAAAATCGCACGATGTCAAAGCCAATCGTGAGCGATACTCGGCCGGCGACGGGTGCGTTGGAGAAACGAAGTAGCGGCGTCAGGCACGTCCGGCTTCGCACTTCCGGCGCATCTGTGGAGCGACTCTCAGACGGCTCGCTCTTGGTCCGTCCCGATGAGCCTCTCGGTCCGTATCCGAAAGTTCTCACCGATCGCGTCGCTCACTGGGCGGAAACCGCGCCGGATCGGATTTGCGCGGCAAAGCGCGATAGGGATGGGGACTGGCGGTCGCTTACCTACTCGCAGGTTTATGCCGCTGTGCGTAGTATCGGCCAAGCTCTGATCGATCGAGGACTCACTGCCGACCGGCCCGTCGCAATACTTTCCGAGAATGATCTCGAGCACTTGCTGCTGATGCTCGCTGGGCAGCACGCGGGAATTCCTACCGCGCACCTTTCTCCGGTCTATTCGCTCGTCTCAAAGGACCTTGCGCAACTGCGGCACTGCGTCGGGCTTCTTACGCCAGGGATGGTGTTTGTGTCGAACGGCGAAAAATATCGCCGAGCAATCGAAGTCGCGGTGAGCGATGAAATGGAGCTCGTCGTTGTGTCATCGCCGCCGGCACTTCGCAAAGCGACCCGCTTTGCGGATCTTCTTGCAACGAATCCGACAAACGCGCTCGACGGAGCACACGAACGGATCGATACCGACAGCCCCGCAAAATTTCTTTTCACGTCCGGCTCGACGGGCATGCCGAAGGCCGTCATCAATACGCATCGTATGATCTGCTGCAATCAGCAAATGATCGCGCAAGTGTTCGGATTCCTGCAGGACGAACCTCCGGTGCTCGTCGACTGGCTGCCGTGGAATCACACTTTTGGCGGAAATCACAATATCGGCATCGCGCTCTACAACGGAGGAAGCTTTTACATCGATGAAGGCAAGCCCGGGCCGGGTTTCATTGACGAAACAGTTCGGAATCTGCGCGAGATCGCTCCGACGGTATATTTTAATGTGCCCAAAGGTTATGAGGATTTGTTGCCGGCACTACGCGCCGATCGCGAGCTTCGCGAGAACTTTTTCTGCCGGCTCAAGCTGCTGTTCTACGCGGGCGCTGGATTATCGCAGCCGGTGTGGGACGCATACCGCGACTTGGCGCAGGAAACGTGTGGTGAGCGCGTGGTGATGGTAACGGGACTCGGTTCCACCGAGACGGCGCCGATGGCGATTCAAACGACTTGGGAAACGGATCGA
>Ga0307469_10000121_pt1 | contig 30142 bp, 23 predicted proteins | sample atmos_gasesAM2C__FD_203084 | JGI IMG/M metagenome (GOLD analysis project Ga0307469, IMG submission 203084) | Hardwood forest soil microbial communities from Morgan-Monroe State Forest, Indiana, United States - atmos_gasesAM2C_515 | ecosystem: Environmental > Terrestrial > Soil > Temperate... | reverse complement strand
ACCTCCGCGACGACGATATTGCAACAACATCGAGCACTCGAGAGGATTTGGAGTCTACGTCACACAACAAGGTCGTTGGGTCTGCGGGTAGCAAATTAGGGAACGTTCTTAGCACCACCATGAATGCAGAAACTGCAGCCACAGACCGAAGGGGTATAGCGACAGAGATTCAGGAACGGTACAGGCAATCCAAAATAGATTTTCTACATCGTCATATTCTCCAGTACCAAGCACTATTTCGGAAGATGAAGGCCTTGTCGTCCGGGGACTCGTATCTCTTTCTGGATGACCTGTATCACATCCGAAGGACGGATCAGCCCCAAGTGATTGACTATTTTCATCGAATCGCAAAGGGTAGCAATCTCTGGCTCAAGGTTGGGACAATTCGACATCGTACATCGTGGTACTTGCACGGTGATCCACCTGTTGGGGTAAAGCTTGGCGACGATGCTGACGAAATTGATCTTGACCTGACACTTGAAAAATATTCCTTAGCAAAAGAATTCCTCACAAAGGTACTGCGGAGTTTTGTGAATGACTGCGTGGGCTTGACCTCGTCTCAGATTTTGAATGAAGGAGCGATGGACCGCTTGGTCCTGGCTAGTGGTGGTGTTGTCAGAGACTTCCTTGCTATATTCCGCAAGGCGGTTGACGTTGCTAGAGAGCGCGGCGAGGATCATCGAGGACCTAAAATCGGCTCAGAGGACGTCAATCTCGCGGCAGGGGAACACGAATCTTCAAAGCGCGAGGAATTGAAGCGGGATGCCGTAGACGATCAAAGAGAAATCGAGAGGCAGTTCGATAAGGTGGTGACATTTTGCGTGGATAAGGCCAAGGCAAATCTTTTCCTTCTCGAAAAGGGACTCTCCGGGAAAGAGGTTGATCTCATTCATGAGCTAGTAGATTTGAGATTAATTCATTTGGTACGGTCGCGTATTACGGTCAGCAGTCGTGTTGGCAAGATTTACGAGGGATACATGCTGGACGTTAGCCAATATACAGGATCACGGAAGAGACACAACTTTGAGTTGGTGAATTTCTGGAAGGCGGAGGCTAGCGAAGAACTGCGACGAGTTAAGCTGATCTATGAACCGGAGTGGAAATTAGAGTTGTCGTAGCGTTGCTCACCAAGATTGTGGCACCGCCGATTCTTTTGGATTCGATGGTGAGCGTTGTGATGGCTAGACAAGGCTGGTACGTTGCCGCCCAGTCAACGCGATGATCCCATTCAGCTTGATTGGCAAGGAAGTGGAGCGTAGGGCACAAGAGGGAGAGGACGTAAGCGTTCTCGAAAGCACTGGACCAATTCGTTATCACGCGGGCCAACGAGCATAAACCCGTCCAGCACATCCTGTGCTCATTCTCAGAGGGACACCTTTCGGAGTGCGCCCACTGATGCGAGCTGAGGCGGGGCGGCGCGTGATTCCGCTCAACGAAGACGCCCTTCGCGCAATGCGGGAGCTATATCACAGGGCTTCTGCGATCGGGGGTACGCAGCCGGATCACTACGTCTTTCCCGCTTGTGAGAATGGGCGCTTTGATCCCGTTACTCCGCAGAAGAGTTGGCGTTCGGCGTGGCGGAGCCTGCGCAAGGCCGCAGGGATAGGAGCGCTACGCTTCCACGACCTCAGGCATCACGCAATAACGGAACTGGCGGAGTCTCAAGCCAGTGACGCTACCATCATGGCTATTGCTGGTCACGTCTCCCGGCAGATGCTTGAGCACTACTCGCATGTGCGCCTTGATCTCAAGCGGAAAGCATTGGATGAACTCTCGACCGGTAGGATGATTTCGGAGGGCAAACGAAAGGGTTACGACACAAACTACGACACAACGAAGCCTTCAGGCGTAAGCGACCACGATGTAACCTATGGAAAAGATTGGTCGGGGAGAGAGGATTTGAACCTCCGACCCCCTGGTCCCGAACCAGGTGCTCTACCAGGCTGAGCCACTCCCCGACGAGGCATGCGATCTTTGGAAAAGTTCCTACGCGTTGGGCTGAAAGATCGCACGAAAAGTATAACATTCCCGGGAATTCGTCCTTCCCGGCTGCTAAGATTCGCAGCACGCGAGAGATCAGTTGGCAGATCGCCTCCGACCATAACCGCGGCTTCTCACTGATTTCCTAAACAGAAACGCGTCCGATACAATTTGACATTGAAACGATTCAATGAAGCTCGCTCTCCTAGCCAAAACACTCTTTACTCCGCTCGAGAAGATTGAGCAGCCGCTATTGCTCGTGGAAGATGGATTGGTCACCAGCATCAGTTCCCTGGGAGACCAGGCAATTCCCAAGAGTCACCGGTTCATCGACCTGGGCGATGCAATTCTGGTTCCCGGATTTATTGACATGCACATTCACGGGGGAGCCGGATTCGACATCATGACCACCGACGCCGCAGCGCTGCCCGCCGTAGAGCGCCTCCTGTTTTCCCATGGCGTCACTTCCTATTTTCCAACTACCGTCACAGCGTCGGTGGAGCACACGCTGGCGGCCCTCGAACACTTGGCGAATGCCATTGAGCAAGCTCCCCAATCCACCGATGACAACCGTGCGCGGCCCTTGGGCATTCACTTGGAGGGTCCCTTCATTAGTCATGTTCGGCCCGGTGTACATCCACGCGCCGACCTACAGAGGCCAACGCTGGCGCTTTTCGAGCGATTCTGGGAGGCGTCCCGCGGTACAGTGAAAGTGCTGACTATCGCACCGGAACTGGAAGGCGCGCGCGAGGTAATCGCCGAGGCCGCCCGGCGTGGCGTCTGCGTCAGCATGGGGCATTCCGACGCCGATCTCCCGCAGGCGCAGGCAGGGGTTGCGGCTGGCGTCCGCCACGCCACGCACACCTTCAATGCCATGCGGCCCCTTGACCATCGCGATCCGGGCATCATTGGCGAGGTTCTGATGGATGAGCGCCTGACCGCGGAGATCATTGCGGATGGCATTCACGTGGATCCTCTGGTGGTTCGCCTGTTCTTGCGCGCCAAGGGTCCCGACGCAGCGGTTCTCGTCACCGATGCAACGGCCGCCACGGGCATGCCGAATGGACGATATCGACTGGGATCTCTGGAAGTTGAAGTGAAAGATGGGAAATGCCTGCGCGAGGGGCGGCTCGCGGGAAGCGTGCTGACTATGGACAAAGCAGTGCGCAACGTGATGAAGTTCGCGAACTGGGACCTGCAGCAGGCCGTTCGCCTCGCAACCGTCAATGCTGCCCGTGCCGCGTCGCTTCCGGAACATGCGGGAATGCTGGTTCCGGGAGCCCCGGCCGATATGGTAGCGCTTAATGCAAACGGAGAAGTTCTGAAAACCGTCGTGCGCGGACAGATCGCCTGAAGAACAACATCGAAGGGGGAAGTAATAACGATGGCTGATAAGCGCGAGTTTCCGCACCACATGATCAAGGAAATTTTCGAGCAGCCCCAGGGACTGCATGACACCATCGCCCCGCGCATTTCGCTGCCAGAAGGCATGGTCCAGCTGAATGAGGTTCCAATCCGCCGCGAAGAACTGCGTGGACTCAACCGCATCAACATCGTTGCCTCGGGAACCAGCCGCCATGCCGGAATGACGGGCCAGTACATGATCCAGGATCTGGCGAACATTCCCGTGGATGTCGACTACGCCAGCGAATTCGAATATCGCAACCCGATGATCGGGCAGAGCGAACTGACCATCGTGATCACGCAATCGGGGGAGACAGCCGACACCGGAGCGGCCCAGCGCGAGGCCAAAGCCCGGGGATCGCGCACGGTCGCCATCTCCAACGTTGCCGGAACCACCATCGCGCGAGAGGCCGATGGAGTCATCTACACCCTCGCTGGCCCGGAAATCAGCATCGCCTCCACCAAGGCATTCACCGCGCAGATGGCGGCCCTCTTCCTGTTTGCCCTGCATCTCGCGCAGGCTCGCGAGTCCCTCAGCGCCGACCGGCGCGAATTCTTTATCCGGGAATTGCTGGACCTGCCGGGAAAACTCAAGCAGCTATTGGATTGCGCCGATCAATGCGAGAAAATTGCCGCGGAATTCCACGAGGTCGATGATTTCCTGTTCCTCGGCCGCGCAATTCACTATCCCATCGCGATGGATGGCGCTCTCAAGCTCAAAGAAGTCTCCTACGTCCACGCTGAAGGTTACCCCACCGGAGAAACGAAACACGGCCCGAATGCGCTCATCGATGAGAACCTCCCCGTCGTGATCATTGCGACGCGCGAGGCTCACGACCCCGCCTCCATGCTGCGCTATGACAAGACGTTGGGCAACATCGCGGGCTTCAAGAAGCAGTCCAGCCGGGTCATCGCGCTGGCGACTGAGGGCGATCAGGAAGTCAGAAAACTGGCGGATCACACTATTTACATTCCGAACGCCCCGGAACTGCTCTCGCCGATTCTCGAGATCGTGCCGCTGCAGCTTTTTGCTTACTACATGGCGGTCAAGCGGGGACTGGACGTGGACCGCCCGCGCAACCTGGTGAAGTCGGTCACTTTAGAGTAAGGGCAGCCTTCTCACCACAGAGACACAGAGACACAGAGAGAAACAAGCGAATCGTCATTCGCCATTGGCTGTTCTCTGTGCCTCTGTGTCTCTGTGGTGAATTCGGGGTGGTGCTAGTTAGGCTTCCGCGTTTTTCCATCGGCGAGATACTGCAGCATCAGCGCTTCGGCAGCCCCGCGGATGCGGTCATTGAGCGGAGTGGGCGCGGGCTGCTGCACTCCATCATTGGATGGCTTTTGTCGAATCGTCTCCCGCAGACGGTCGCCGAATTCCGTTTCATTCGTCACGACCTGCCCGTAGAACCAGAGAAAATGTCGCATCTGGTCGAGAGCTGATTTGAGTACCTGCAGGGATTCCAGTTCCGGGCCCGTGCTCAAAGCCTCCAGAAGCTCTGGATTTCCCGGCGCCTCCATGGCGGCGCAGTTTAAGTCGCGTTGAATCGAGCGCAGGTCTTCAGTAACGCGCAGGATCCGCAAATGGACGTTCTCGAGGTACTCGTTCTTATCCATACGGGGCCGTGAAATACACCTCAACATCTCACCGCACATCGTGAGCGAACAGATGTCCCACGGGCATGAGCTTTGGTAATTCACTGCCGCGATTGGAGTTACCTTTGTTCCGATGTTTCGTTTTCGACCAGGTTTTGTGCGGGGATTTGAACGTTAGGAGGGATTCGCCGGGCTCTTACGGATCTCCGGCACGCCGAGGATGCGCACACCCTGCCCAGAAGATGCCACAGCCTCAGTAAGGGTCTGTAGCACCTGCTCCAAGGTAACCAACCCTAGACGCTGCGCGCCCTCGCGTGTAGCAGGCAAGCGCTCAAAAAGCCAATACGCCGGAATCAATGCATAGGGCCAGCGGTGGCCGGGCCCGAGGACATACCAGGGACGCAGAATCGTGGCGTTGAGTCCGCTCTTGCCGATGGCGTTCTCACACTCCGCCCGCACGTGGAGGTACGCCTTCATCATGGGCGCGGGCTGGGCGACGCTCACGTACACGAAGTGCTGGATTCCAGCGTAGGACGCAGCCGCCACTGCTTCCCGTCCGGCAACCAGGTCGATACTCCGAAACTCAGCCGCCTTCGCGGGGCTGGGATGAGCCACGCCCACCAATTGTACGAACGTCGTGGCCGGCTTCACGCGATCGCGATACGACACGGCTTCCAGCGCATTGCCGGGCACGGCATCGCACCCCGTAGGCAGTTTCCCTCTGGACTCCGGCCGCACTAACGCACTCACTTTGTGCCCCCGGTTCAGCAGGCGCGGAATCAAGCGGCTGCCGATATACCCGGTGCCGCCGGTGACGAATACGTGGGAAGGTACGGCGTTCATTTGAGCCTCTGATCTAACATTCTTCTCGTAATGTACGCAAGACACGAGCCACCGGATTGCAGCTGCCACCTCGCACTACTCGAACCGTCGGCATTTTGGGCGATCTTCGGGTCACCAAGCCGCACTCTCCCTTCCGGTATAATCCGCGCCGTTCCCGTTTGTAAGCAATGTTCGGCGGAGGGGTCCTTGTCGATGCGTGGATGCATTTCGGTATCGGCTGTCATTTTCGCGATCGTGTTCACGGCGTCCGCGCAACGCGAGTCTGTGTTGAAGCAAATTGAGGTGCCGCATCCGTACTATTTCCGCGAAATGTATTTGCCGCAGCTCACTACCGGGCCCAGTTCGGTGGCGTGGGCGCCCAACTCGAAATCTGTTGTGTACTCCATGGCGGGCTCTCTCTGGATTCAGAAACTCGATACACAGCTTGCCGAGCAAATCACCGCCGGTCCTGGCTATGACTATCAACCCGACTGGTCCCCCGACGGGCGCTGGATCGTCTTTTCGAAGTACGACAAAAGTGCTCTCGAACTGTGGATCTACGATCTCGAAAGCGAACAGGCGCACCCGCTCACGAACGAGGGCGCGGTGAACGTGGAACCAAGATTTTCGCCGGACGGGCAGCACATGGCATTCGTTTCCACTTCTTTCCACGGACGCTTCCATATCTTCGTGGGACGCTTCGAGGAAGGATCGTTGCATGACGTGCAACGTTGGACGGGAGAGAACCGCAGTCGGCTTCCCCGCTACTACTACAGCCCGTTCGATCACGAGATCAGCCCCGCGTGGTCACCGGATGGCGCGGAGTTGCTGTTTGTTTCGAACCGGGGACACATCTACGGCACGGGTGGTTTCTGGCGCATGAAGGCAGAAGCCGGCGCTGAGCCTCACGAGATTCATTACGAGGAAACCGCCTGGAAGGCACGCCCGGTTTTTTCTCCGGACGGCAAGCGCATCCTTTACGCTTCGTACCTCGGCCAGGCGTGGCATCAGCTGTGGGTGATGCCGGCGCAAGGCGGCGATCCGTTTCCGCTCTCGTACGGAGACTTCGACAACATTAATCCACGCTGGTCGCCGGACGGGACACGGATCGCGTTTATTTCCAATCGCGGCGGCAACACTGCCCTCTGGCTGCAGCCAGTGTCCGGCGGAGCCCAGTCGTCCCTGCTAGCCACCGAACGACACTTTCTTTCCCCCATGGGGCATTGCAGGATCACGGTCGTTGATGAAGCAGGGCAACGTACTGCAGCTCGCGTGATGCTGACCGCACAAGACGGGCGTTCCTACGCACCGCGCGATGCCTGGATGCACGCCGATGACGCCTATGATCGCAGCGAAACCCCGTATGAAGTTCACTACTTCCATTCCACCGGCGACGATGACGTGGAAGTTCCGGCCGGGCACGTCACGATCGATGTCATGAAAGGATTCGAATATCGCTTAGCGCACCAGGTCGTTGACGTACCCGCCAACCGGACTACGGCGATCACGGTCAGACTGGAATCTCTTGCACCGCCTCAAACCGCGGATGCGCACTGGATCAGCGGCGACGTACACGTGCACATGAACTATGGCGGCGCGTACCGTAACACGCCCGCACATCTGGTATTCCAGGCAGCGGCCGAGAATCTGCCGGTCGTTCAGGATCTGGTGGTCAACAAGGAACAACGCATCCCCGACATCGCGTACTTTCGAACCACACCCGATCCGGCATCCACCGATGGCAACCTGCTGTTGCACGGTCAGGAATTCCACACCAGTTATTGGGGACACCTCGGCCTTCTGCATCTCACCAGAAATTTCCTCATCCCCGACTACGCCGCGTATGCGAACACAGCCGCCGCCAGTCTCTATCCAACCAATGCCGCGATTGCTGACCTCGCACACGAACAGCAAGGCGTCGTCGGGTACGTGCATCCCTTCGATACCTACCCGGACCCCGCGAAAGAGAAACTCACCGATGAGTTGCCCGTCGATGTGGCCTTAGGCAAAGTGGACTACATCGAGGTGCTCGGCTTCAGCGATCACAAGTCCACGGCGCGCGTGTGGTACCGGCTGTTGAATTGTGGGTTTCACCTTCCCACGGCCGCAGGCACCGACGCGATGGCGAATTTCGCATCCCTGCGCGGCCCCGTGGGACTGAACCGCGTTTATGTGGAAACCCCCAAAAGTAAGCTCGACGTCGAACCCTGGCTGGTGCACCTTAAGCGCGGACGCACTTTTGCGACGAACGGTCCCCTTCTCGGTTTCTCGTTAGCCAACCAGCCCCTGGGTGGAAGCGTCGATCTTCCGGCGGGCACGCATGAAGTGAAGTTCAAAGCCTGGCTACGCTCGATCGTTCCGGTGGATCATTTGGAAGTGATCTGCAATGGAGTTATCGCCCGCGAGTTGAAGTTTGGGGGCAACCACGATAAGGCAGATGTGGAAGGGACGCTGCCGATCTCAAAATCGGGCTGGTGCCTGTTGCGAGCCTACAGCGATCACGCAAAATATCCCGTTCTCGATCTGTACCCGTACGCGACCACCGGCCCGATTTACATCAGCGTTGCCGGTGCAAAGCCCAATGCGCATGACGATGCCGCCTACTTCATCGCCTGGATCGATCAGCTCACGGCAGCCGCGCAAACCAACCAAGACTGGAACACCGACGCCGAGAAAGCGATCGTCTTAGCCCAGTTGTGGCAAGCCCGCAAAGTCTACGAAGCGCTGCTGCAATAGTCGCCGGCAAACTTCAGTGAGCCGTTGCAGGCACCGCCCGCCGTGCCGATCCTTGCTGTTCCAGTTCCAGCAGCGTCTTCTTCCTCTCCACGCCCCACCGGTAGCCGCCCATCTCCCCGTTCTCGCGCACCACACGATGACAGGGAATGGCCACTGCGATCCGGTTGGAAGCACATGCTCGGGCCACCGCGCGAGCCGCGGTCGGCTTACCGATGGCCTTCGCCACTTCCTCGTAAGACTGGGTGGCACCAAAGGGTAGCGACTGAAGATGCGCCCACACTCGCCTCTGAAATGCCGTCGCCTGAATATCCAGCGGCAACGAGCGATTCAGTTTGTGTCCGGTAATCTGGCTCAACACGGTGTTTGTCCACGAGCGCATCGAGTCGTCGTCACGCTTGCGAATAGCGAACGGAAATTCGCGCTTCAGGCCCTCCACCAGTTCGTCGTCGTTGTTTCCGAACTGAATGGCGCAGATTCCCTTCTCCGTCGCCGCCACCAACATCCGTCCCAGCGGCGAATCCGTCGAAGTGTAGCGGATGGTGGCCGCAACTGCCCCTCGCCGATACTTGTCAGGCGTCATCCCCAGGTGGGACGCCGTCCGCTCGTAGAGGCGGCTGCTCGAACTGTAACCGGCGTCATACAGCGCATGAGTGACGCTCTTCCCCGTCTGCAGATTGCGCTTAAGCAGCCCCATGCGGCAGGAATCGGCGTAAGCCTTGGGAGTGATCCCCAGCGCCTTCTTGAACGTCTTTTGCAGATGGAACGGACTTTGCCCGAAAACCCCTCCCAGGTGCTCGAGGGTCAGGGGTTCGTCGAGATGCTGTTCAATGTAGCGGCAGATCCGCTTCACAGCTTCTGCCTGCGGATTCTGTCCAATCGCTTTCGGCCGGCAGCGCAGGCAGGCGCGGTATCCCGCGCGTTCGGCTTCCTCCGGCTGGCGGAAGAAAGTTACATTCTCCCGTCGTGGCCGTCTGGCGGGGCAAGACGGGCGGCAGTAAACCCCGGTGCTCGAAACGCCAAAAAAGAATTGGCCGTCTTGCGTGGCGTCACGGGCTACGACTGCCTCCCACCTCTTGTCACGCGCCAATGGTGCCATGCTTGCCTCTGTCTCCAGATTGAGTATCGCATTCGTCGTCATAGCGAGGAAAGCTTACGGCGACAGGCTGTGGAGAGCTATCCGAAGCTTGCGGTCAAACCAAGTTTCCTGCAAGATGCTGAAACGGGAATAGAAGTAAGCACCTACGCAACGATTCAGCCGATCAGTTTTCGCGTGCCGCGTGATGCATCTGTCAACTTCAGCAAATCGCCCAGCCGTGCCGCCTTCCGCGGAGGTCGTTGCCACGTCCATAGCCGAGAACATCGGCCTCAACGCGGCGCAGCCGGCACCTGATTGGGATCTGGCAACGCCTGTGACCTTCTCTCTGGATTGGCAGGGCAAGAATCCCGCGCCCGACCGCGAGACCAGCGTCCGGCTGTTGTGGTCGCCATCGAACCTGTACCTGCGATTTCAGTGCCGCTATCGCGAACTCCACGTTTTCCCTGATGCCGATCCCAACGGGCGGCGCGGCCAATTGTGGGATCGCGACGTCGCGGAGGCATTCCTCCAGCCTGATCCCACGCACACCCATCGCTACAAGGAGTTTGAGGTCAGTCCCAATGGCATGTGGATTGATCTCGACATCGCTCCGGGCGAGAAGCGCAACCTGAACAGCGGCTTGACCCGCTCTGTTGTTTTGGATGAAAGAGCACACACCTGGGCGGCCGAGCTGGCAATTCCTTTTCGTTCTCTAACTGCTCATTTCAATTCGAACGAAGTATGGCGGGTGAACTTCTTCCGCGTGGAGGGCAGAGAGGAGCCTCGAGGATATTACGCCTGGCAGCCGACGAACACGCCGCAGCCCAACTTTCACGTGCCGGCGGCGTTCGGGTACCTGCGCTTCGGAAACGGCCAATAAAAGCCTGCCAACTCTAGTGGGTAAGTGGCTGGATTCTTCCCAGGCCCAGGTTCATGCCGGCTCGTTTCCGCAACTCTCCGAGCAAGGCTCGGGCCGCATTCTGGTAGGTGCGGTTCGAATCGGTGGTGTCAGCCCATACCGCGTCGTAGATAATCTGTGCGGCTTCCTTTAATTCCATCTCCAGGGCAGACTCAAACAGATCCATCCGTTGTTGAAGTCTCTCGTAGCAGATCTTGCAGACGCTGGCGGAATCGTGGGCGGCGTCCTCTTCGCCGGCATACGTGCACCGGTGCGCGGTCGTACTGATTTGCGTGTGGGCCGCGTACAGCTTGGCCTTGAACTCACGCAAAAACCGCTCTTTTTCTTCATCAAGAACCTTGCCAGCCGGCGGCGTTTCCAATACCGGGCACGGAAGTGCGGCAATGGGAGAAACCCGCTCGTTCGATTTGCAGACCGGGCACTCGCGCAACGCGGCCGAATAGTACTTCCTGCACTTGGCACAAGGTAGACCATAACCAACAGCCTTCAGGCTGGGGCTGCTGGTCTTTTCTGCACGCGCTCCAGTGGGCGCAACCGTCGAATGTGCTGCCGTCGAAGGCGCCAAAGCTCGCCGTACGGCGGTTCCCGAACCGGTGGATTGAACGGAACGCAACGACTCCATAGTGCTCTCCCTTGGATAGGCTGGCCGGACCTTGGAATTGGTTCTCCAGCCATTCTAGGAGGCATCTAGAGAGATGCCGATACACGAGAGTTCAATACGCACTCGTCCACTGGTACATGTTGTGGAGAGGCAAACAGTTTGATCAACGCGGGGAAGAGAGCTACGGGTGACTGGGCTGCGTCATCAGCTTCATCAACTCTTCCTTGCGAGCGCGGTACATGGTCTGCGAGGGATCGAGGCGCGAGGCATTCTCCAACTCGGCCAACGCTTCGTCATTGTGACCGACCGCCATCAGGCAGGCGGCAAGGGAAAAGTGATTCTGGGCGGAAGGTTCGAGGCGAACCGCCTCCCGAAATTCCTTTTCCGCCTCATCGAACGACTGCACTTCAAAAAGCGCGGTGCCCAGGTAATGGTGGGTCAGGGCAGAGTCGGGGCTCAGATAGACGGCGGCCTTGAGTTCCTGCAGGGCCTCCTCGGGCTTGCCGGCCAGCAGAAGAGCCTGTCCCAGGACACGATGTTCGGACGCGCCGGTCGGGTTCTGCAGTACGGTCGTGCGCAATTCAGAAACTGCATCCAGGTAATCTCGCTTCGCCATGAAAGCCTGGGCCATGCAAGCGTGACCGCCTTCCCACCCGGCATCCATGCGATACAGGTCCCGGAATTCGGCGATCGCGGCATCATATTCGCCCTTGTCGCAGTAGGTATTCCCCAGATTGTTTCGAACCGACGACTCGTCCGGCGCCAGCCGCTTGGCCTCGCGATATTCAACCACCGCCTCTTCCAACCTTCCGAGGTCGTGCAGAACTACTCCCAGATTGCTATGGGCCTCCCAGAAATCATTCTTGATCCGCAGCGCATGACGATACGCCACCACTGCGCCTCGCAAGTCCCCGATCTCGCGGCGAGCGATCCCGATGTCATAGTAAGCGTCCGCGTTTTCCGGTTCGCGCGCGAGTGACTGGTCATACGCGTGCAGAGCGGCATAACTCTTTCCCAGGCCAAAGAGTCCCAGTCCCAGATACCGGTACGCTTCGGCGTTGCCAGGATCCATGCTCAAAGCTGTGCGGGCCTCGGAGATGGCATCCTCCGCATCGTCTGCACGGTAGAACAGATACGCCAACCGGTTATGCGTCTCCGGAAAACTTGGCGTCAGGCGCGCTGCTTCCGTGAATTCGTCCACCGCCGGATCCCACCGCTCCTGCATAACCAACATTTGTCCCAGCGCAAAGTGCAGGCTCGCGTTGTCGGAATCCGAGGGGAGCAGATTGCTGAGCTGTGCAGCGGCGCCCTCGTACTTCTTCGCGCGCGCCAACTCTGCCGCCTTGGACAATGCCGGAGACACCGGCGCGCTTGAATGGCCGAAACGGTGCGCAGTTTTTAGAGCCTTGAGGAGTTTCACGTCCGCGCCAGCCGCCCGCAACTGCTTTTCATCCGCCAGCGAGAGGGAGAAGTTCACTCCGCGCTCCGACGTCAGCCGAACCAGTCGATCGTTTGTGATGCCGCCCATCAGCCAGGCGGTCAGTTGGCTGCGCTCGATCGGTTGAGGACGAGGCGACTCGCCCAGTGACCGTCCGACGAAGACCAGCAGACAAAAAATGGAAAAGACGAGGCGGGCAAACTTCACAGCGACTCCTTTTGCAGTGGGAGGATCTGCAACTTCTGCTAGCAAACATAGAATGGACAGGTAATCCTCGGTAGGTCACGGAGGTAATAGGACGGTAAGACTGTCCCAACAGCCTGCCGGATACGCCTTTAGTACCATGCATCAAGGATGCGCGCCGGCGCCCAGATCCGAGGATCCGCGATTGACTGGAACCCTCTGACTCCGTTACCGTTAAGTATTGGACTTAGCCCGTTGGGAGGATGGAATGTTTGAGGGTCTTTTTCAACCCATGCATTTGCTGGTGATTTTCTTCATTGCGCTTCTGGTATTTGGCCCCAAGAAGTTGCCCGAACTGGGGAAAGGTCTGGGCGAGGGCATTCGTTCGCTGAAGGAAGGAATGAAGGAACACCCGGCGGACGATGCTAAGCCTTCAGATACCGACCCTAAGAAGGGATAAGCGCCGCAACCTCGCTCGTCCCGGTGGCCTCTCGTATATTTTCATCGACTCTGTTCGTAACCGTTCATCCGACCCCATTCTCACTGACACTCGATATACCCGGACACGCTCGTGTTCCTTCTTTACCATTCAACAGCTGAGTACCATTTGACCACTCGTCGGCAAGGCCACTGATTCAAGCAATCCCAATCTCTCTGTGGAGGACAGCTGTGCGTAACGTAAAGGCGATTCTCCCTCTCTCTTTCCTTCTGCTATGTTCTTCCGCGTTCGCCGATCAGATCGTCTTGAAGAACGGCGACCGGCTCACCGGCACCATCGAGAAATCCGACGACAAGTCTCTCGTAATCAAGACCGAGTTCGCGGGAGAGGTCACGGTCGACTGGTCCGCCATCCAGGACGTCAAATCCGAGCAACCGCTCCACATCGCACTCAAAGACGGTAAGACCGTGGTAGGCCCCGTGAGTACTGTCGACGGCAAGCTTGCAGTCTCAACCAAGAATGCCGGCAGCATCGAAGTACCCAAAGACGCGGTCACGGTCATGCGCAACGATTCCGAGCAACTTGCCTGGGAGAAGGCGCAGCATCCGGGGCTGCTCGAGGGTTGGAACGGTGGAGTGACCGTCGGCTTTGGTCTGACGGCCGGTAATAGCGAAACCAAAAACCTGGCCGTGGCATTTAACGGGACTCGCACCGGCCTGCACGACAAACTCACTCTCTACGCCGCCTCCGTGTACTCAACCAATGGTCTTGCGCCGGCGGCAACTCGCGTCACTGCCAACACCAACCGCGGCGGCGCCCGCTTCGATCGCGACCTGAAACCTCGGCTCTTCGCTTTCGTCAACGCCGACTTTGCCACGGACGCTTTGCAGGACCTGAACCTTCGCCAGGTGTACGGCGGCGGCTTGGGATTCCACGCGATCAAGAATCCCAACACGACCCTCGACCTGCTCGGCGGCATCGCATATACGCGTGAAAATTACACGCAAGTTGCCCCTTTGCCTCGCTTGATTCGTAGTTTCGTGGCAGGGCAAATTGGCGACGAGTTCATGCACAAGCTCGCCAAGTCGACCGTGATTACCCAGCGGGCCTACTTCTTCCCCGATTTCCAAAACTCGGGCGAGTACCGCGCGACTTTCGATTTCGGAACAGTCACAAAATTTAGCAAGTGGCTGGGATGGCAGAACACGTTCGGGGATGTGTATGTTACGAATCCGCCGACAGGGAAGAAAAAGAATGACGTCGTCTTCACTACCGGATTGAACGTGACGTTCACGCACTAGACTCAAAGCCTGTGCTGCTTGCGGCTCGCCAAAAGGATCGTCGGCTTTGGCGAGCCGCAGGATCCTCAGAACCGCAAGGCTTTGATCGCCATTCCTGCCATGCCGCCACCGATCAAGGGACTAATCACCGGAACCAGGGCATATCCCCAGTCCGACGCGCCTTTCCCGGCGATCGGCAATAGCGCGTGCGCGATACGCGGACCCAGATCCCGCGCCGGGTTGATGGCATACCCGGTAGTGCCGCCCAGTGAGAGTCCGATTCCCCAAACCAGGCACGCGACCAGGTAAGGTCCATAGCCCGGCGGGAATCCGGTGGCCGAGACGGCTTTCGAAAAAATCGCGCCCACCACGAACACCAGAATAAACGTGCCAATGATTTCGCTGATAGCGTTCGCCGCGAGGTTTCGAATGGCAGGCCCGGTGGAGTAACACGCCAACTTTAGTGCGGGATCGTCCGTGGCCGCCCAGTGCGGAAGGTAGTGCAGCCACACCAGGGTCGCCCCCGTGATCGCGCCCAGCACCTGAGCCAGTACGTAGGGCGCGAGTTTGGCGAAGTCCCCGGTCACGACGGCAAAGCCCAGCGTCACCGCTGGATTCAGGTGTGCGTCGCGACTCCCGCACGCGATCGCAGTTAGAACGCCGCAAAGAACGGCGAATGCCCAGCCCGCCGAAATCACAATCCATCCCCCGCCTTCGCCCTTCGATTTCCTCAGCAGGACGTTGGCCACCACGCCATTGCCCAGCAAAATCAGCACCGCCGTGCCCATGAATTCGCCCAGCCATGGGGATGTCATCTTTGTGAAGTCTCCTCTCGGAAGCGTCAGGAGCTCTGCTGCCGGAAAGTCGCCTACTCTGCCCAGTCGAACGAGCGCGTCACCGCTTTCTTCCACAGCCCGTACATGGTGTCCCGCTTCGCGGCTTCCAGGTTGGGATGCCACGTATGATCGACCGACCAGTTATCGCGCAGGTCGTCGATGCTCTTGTAGAAACCAACTGCCAATCCGGCCGCGTAGGCCGCTCCTAAAGCCGTGGTTTCCTTGATCACGGGACGCACCACTGGCCGGTTCAGAATGTCCGCCTGGAACTGCATGAGCAAATTGTTTTCGACCATGCCACCGTCCACGCGTAGTGAGTCAAGCGCGATTTTCGAATCCCTCTCCATCGCTTCCAGCACTTCCCGCGTCTGAAAAGCGGTCGCTTCCAGAACAGCCCGTGCCAGATGCCCCTTGGTTGCATAGCGTGTGAGCCCGGCAATCACTCCACGCGCGTTGTCTTTCCAGTAGGGAGCGTACAGGCCCGAAAACGCCGGCACGAAGTAGACTCCGCCGTTGTCGGTCACTGAGATTGCCAGCGACTCAATGTCTGAGCTTTTCTCGATGAGGCTCAGATTGTCGCGCATCCACTGCACCAGCGCTCCGGTGATCGCAATACTTCCTTCGAGCGCATACACCGCAGGCTGCTTTCCGAATCTGTAGCCAACCGTGGTCAACAGACCATGTTCCGAAGGCACAGCCTGCTCGCCGGTGTTCATGAGCAAGAAACAACCCGTGCCATAAGTATTTTTCGCCTCGCCCGCCCGAAAGCAGGTCTGCCCAACCAGCGCGGCTTGTTGGTCTCCGAGAATCCCGCCAATCGTCACGCCCGGCAGAACACTCTCAGTGGCGGTGCCGTACACTTCACTGCTCGAACGGATTGCGGGAAGCATCGCCCTTGGAATCCCGAATGCCGAGAGAAGTTCGTCGTCCCAGTCGAGCTTCTGCAGGTTCATCAACTGGGTGCGGCTCGCGTTGGTGACATCGGTGATATGGATTCCGCCTCCCTGACCGCCGGTTAAATGCCACACCAGGAACGTGTCGATGTTTCCGAAGAGCACATCTCCGGCTTCCGCGCGTTGACGCAGGGCGCGCACATTCTCCAGCAGCCAACGGATTTTCAGACCGCTGAAATAAGTGGTGAGCGGCAACCCCGTCTGCTGCCGAAATCGATTCTGACCGCCTTCGCGGGAAAACTCCGCCACATCGTCGGCAACCCGCGTGTCTTGCCAGACGATGGCATTGTGGACCGGCTTCCCCGTCTTGCGATCCCATACCACGGTTGTTTCCCGTTGATTGGTGATGCCGATCGCCGCCAGATCAGAAGGCTGCAGCGCGCGTTGCTGCAACGCGCCCGCCATCACTTCCTGGGTGCGTCGCCAAATCTCTTCCGCGTCGTGTTCTACCCACCCGGGTTGCGGATAGATCTGCTCGTGCTCGCGTTGTTCGCTCGCAACCATTCGTCCAGAGCGGTCGAAGACAATAAACCGTGTGCTGGTCGTGCCCTGATCAATTGCACCCAGGTAGCTCGCCACGCCTGAAACCTCTTTATTCTTTGGATGAAGAACGTTCGCTGGATTGAGTAGCCCGGCTTGCGGTCGATAGTCCGAGCGCCTGCCATTGCCGCTCTATCTTACTGACATAATCCTCCACTGCGCGGCTGGTTTGCTCTGGGGGCCAGCCCAGCTCACGCCCCAGGAGAGTCGCGACCACCTCCGCGGCCTCTGTAGACAGTGCCCAACTGAAATTCTGCAAGCCGATTCGGCGTGCCAGTACATCCTCGATCGTGACCGCCATTTCCTCTCGCGCGCAATAGACCACCTCAGCCCGAATCGGCGCGGCACCCTGCACGATCGGCTCTTTCATCTCTATATTTTGCTTCGCCAGTGCAAGAACCGCGGCGGCTTCGGTGCCAAACTTTTGCGACAGATGCCGGGCGCTATCCTCGGCCAGACCGTACTCGCTCGTCAGTCCTCGCCAATACTCGGAATGGTATCCGGCGGCCCCGGCTAGAAGATGATGATGCGTCATGCTGGAACCGGAACCGCCGAGTTGCTTTTGCACCCGATCGATCGTGTCTTCCGCCATCGCCCGGTAGGTTGTCCACTTGCCGCCGAGAATGCTAATCAGACCGCTGCCGGCATCGACTTCGATCTCGTGGCTTCGGACCAGCTTCTTCGTCTGCCTGGCATGTTTCGCGCGCACCAGCGGCCGCACCCCGGAAAATGCGCTGATCACATCCGCGATGCTGTACTGCAAACTCGAATACCGGTTCAGATGTCGAAGCAAATATTCGGCTTCCGCGCGACTGACGGTGAGCGGCTGATCCGGCTTCACCTCCTCATCCGTCGTTCCCACCAGCAACCGTCCCAGCCAGGGGATGGCAAAGATTACCCGGCCGTCCTCTGTCTTGGGGATCAGCAACGCATGCTTCATGTCGCCGGGCAACGGTAGCAGGATATGCACGCCCTTACTCGCAGTCAGCCGAGCGGTTGCATCGGGCGTCCCCAGCGAACGCAGGTGATCCGAATAAGGTCCGGTGGCATTCACGAAAGCACGCGCCGCCACGCGAAGGTGGCTCCCCGTAAAGCTGTCGACCGCGAGAACAGCCGCCAGCCGCCCGTTCCGATCTTTCTCGAAACCGACAACGTTGACGTAATTCGCATTCTCGCCACCCGCTTCGGAAAATGATTTCACCAGGCTCAGACCGAACCTTGTGTCATCGAATTGCCCGTCAAAGTAAGACACCGCACCGCGCAGGCCATCTCTGGCCATTGCGGGCAGAACCTCAAGCGCCTGCGCTCGCGAAAGAAGCCGGCTCGCGCCCAGGCCGGCCCTCCCCGCGATCCAGTCGTAAAGCTTCAACCCCGCCGCATAGTACAAGCCCGCTGTTTTGCTGAAGCACGGCACGAGGAACTGGCGAGGATGAGCCAGGTGCGGGGCATTCTGCAACATCAGCGCGCGTTCGCGCAGTGCCTCCTGCACCACCTGAAATTGTCCGAAGTCCAACTCAGCGAAGGCTTGCTGCAGGTAGCGAACTCCACCGTGGGCCAGCTTGGTGGATGCGCTCGAAGTCGCGCCCGCGAAATCTCCGGCGTCCACCAGCGCCGTGCGCAAGCCGCGCAATTGTGCATCCAGCGCACACCCCGACCCCGTGGCGCCGCCTCCGATCACACAGACATCAAAATGCGTCGATTCAATCACGCGAAGAGCTGCGGCCCGAGACTTCATGTGCCGTTAGATTACTGTGAGATCCCGCGGTGGTCGAGTTCGGAAAATCCTGAGCAGGCGCCTCTAGCGCGAACGCCAGGACAAAGGCGTAGCGAGAGCAGGTCACTGCCCGTTTGACGAGATGGACCGCGTGTCCTTCTGAACGAGAGGAAGACTGCTCGCTGTCCAGCCTCCGCCCAGGGCCTTGATCAGCGAAACGCTGGCTGTCATGCGCCGGCCGGCAATCTCGACCGCGACGCGTTGGTCAGTGAGCGCGATGCTCTGGGCGGTGATGACTTCGAGGTAGGTTGCGACGCCACCCTTGTAACGGTTGGTCGATAGCAGCAGCGAGTGTTGTGCCGAAGCCACCGCGGCGTCCTGCGTCTTGGCTTCATCTTCCAGCAAGCGCAAGGCTGCGAGATTGTCTTCGACTTCCTGGAACGCGCCCAGTACTGTCTGCTGATAGTTCGCCGCCGACTGGTCAAACGCGGCGCGGGCTTCATCGGTTACCGCCCGGCGTCGTCCTGCGTCGAAGATCGTTTCCAACGCCGAAGCTCCGGCCGTGATGAAGCCGCTCGGACCGTTGAACCAGTTCGTAATCGAGGTGCTTTCGAAACCCCCGGTCGCGCCCAACGTGATCGTCGGGAAGTAGGCAGCCCGGGCAATGCCGATCTGCGCATTCGCCGCCGCCATGCGGCGCTCATTGCCCGCAACGTCGGGCCGACGTTCCAGTAGATCGGAGGGCAGGCCCACCGGAACAACGGGCGGCGTAGTCGCAAGCGGCGCTGCGGCTACAGCAAACGTCGAGGCCGGCTGGCCGGTAAGCACCGCAATGGCATGCTCGAACTGCGCCCGCTGCACTCCCAGATCCACCGCCTGCGCGCGGGTCGTTTCGAGTTGTGTTTCTGCCTGCGCAACGTCGACCTGCGACACGATACCGCCGCTGTAGCGATTGCGCGTCAGTTCCAGTGCTTTCTCATAGGCGGCAACCGTGGAATTCAACAGTTGTTCTTCCGCGTCGAGTGCGCGCAACTGGAAATAGTCGCTGGCCAGCTCAGCATGCAAACTAAGGTTCACGTTTTCCAGGTCTGCGGCGCTTGCCTGCGCATTCGCCCGCGCTGCCTCCACCGTCTTTCGCACCCGGCCCCACACGTCCGCCTCATAGGACGCATCCACCGGAAGCTGCAAATCGGTGTAGGCATTGGTGGGCGAGAGCTGCCCATTCGGACGATTACCAGAAAGGTGGGAACGCGTCGCACTCACGCCCCCCGTGACATTGGGATATTGTGCCGAGCGATTGATGCGCACCACCGCGCGCGCCTGTTCGAACTGAGCCTGGGCGGCCTTCAACGTCTGATTGGAAATGTCGACTTGCTCTTCCAGGGCATTCAGTTGCGGATCGTTAAATACCTGCCACCACTTTCCTTTGGTCGCTTGATCGCTGGGCTGTGCCTCTTTCCAGTTCGCCGGCAACTCTTTGTACGCCGGTGGAGCGGGTGCAGCAGGCCGCGAATAACGAGGGCCCACTGCGCATCCAGCCAGCAACATAGACCATGCACAGAGAGCGATCACACTCTTGCGAAGCCGAATCAGCGCTCTGCCTTGGGCATGCACGATCTTCACTGCGCGGCTCCTTTTGGACCCGCCGCATTCTGTGCCAGCCGCACTTCCTGCCCTGACACGATCGAGTCCGGGGGGTTCACGATCAGATTCTCATCTCCCTGCAATCCAGTCAGGACTTCTACCTCGCTTCCGAAGTCGCGCCCCAACGTGACCGGGACCAGATCCGCTTTGTTGTCCTTCACCACGGCAACCCGCAAACCCTCTGAGCGGAACAAGAGCGTATTCACGGGAATGGTGAAGGTGGAAATATTGCCTGGCAGTTTGAGATGCACCTCGGCATAGGCGCCAGTCAGAAGCTCTCCCATCGGATTGTCCACGTCGATCTCGACCAGCAGCGTGCGGCTGGATAGATCAAACGCATCCGCCGTGCGGACCAGCGTGCCTTCGAAACGCCGGCCAGGAAATTCAGCCAACACCAGATCGGCCTTCAGGCCGGGCTTGCTAAGGCGCGAATACACCTCCGGAACATTCACGTACACGCGCAGCTTTCCGGGCGCCGCAATATGAAAGAGCTCGCTTTTCGTACCCGTGGTGCTCCCGGAATTAATCAGCTGGCCGATATCCGTGTTTCGCGCGGTAATCACCCCGTCGAACGGCGCATAGATCTTCTCGAACGACTGCAATTCCTCGAGCCTTCTGAGATTCGCCTGTGCCGATTGCACCATGGCCTTCTTGGCTGCGAAGTCACCCGTGGCATTGTCGGCGTCCTGCTGCGACACGGAATCGCTCTTCAGCAGACCCTGATAGCGCGATGCCGTGATCTCGGACAAGTGTACGTTCGCCTCGGCCGTGCTCAGATCGGCACGCGCCTGGTGCAGTTGCTGATCGACCTCGGGCGTATCGATGTCTGCCAGCAACTGTCCCGCTTTCACACGCCCGCCAATGTCCACGTACCATTTCTTCAGATATCCGTTGGTACGCGCGTAAATCGGTGCGTCCCGGAAGGCCTGAACATTTGCCGGCAGAATGACTTCCTGGCCGGGCGCGGACTTTTTCGGCTGAGCCACGATGACCGCGGGAATCGCCAGCTGGTTCGTTTCGGTGCGCAGGGCACTGCGCGCACGCACCCTCGGCACGATGCCGGAAATCACCACAACCGCCACCACGAGAAACGCCAGCACAGTGATCACCCAGCTCTTCTTCGAATTCGACGGCCGGACTTGCCGCTCGTCCTCCGAGTTTCGCGTTACAACCTGCGTTTCCACGTTGTCTTCCTGTTCAACCGGCATCTTCCATTCTCCAATTCCTGCGCCCCATCAATCTCCGCGATTGGCTTCAGCCTCTTGGCGGCGGCCGTGCAGCAGGCTGAAGAAGACGGGAACGAAAAACAGCGTCGACACCGTCGCCAGCAGCAAGCCGCCGATTACCGCCCGTCCCAGCGGCGCGTTCTGCTCTCCGCCCTCGCCCAGCCCTAACGCCATCGGCACCATGCCGATCATCATGGCCAGCGCGGTCATGAGCACGGGCCGGAAGCGTGTGAATCCCGATTCCAGTGCCGCCGCGATTGCGTCCTTGCCCTCTTCCAGTTGTTCCTTCGCGAAACTCACGACCAGGATGCTGTTGGCGGTCGCGACCCCCATGCACATGATCGAGCCAGTCAGCGCCGGCACGCTCAGGGTCGTGTCCGTAATGAACAGGAACCACGCGATTCCCGCCAGCGCCGCGGGTAGTGCCGAGATGATGATGAATGGATCCAGCCAAGACTGGAAATTCACCACGATCAGCAGGTACACCAGCAGGATCGAGAAGAATAACCCGCCGATCAACCCAATGTACGAGGAGCGCATGGTCAGTATCTGGCCCCGAATCACCAGGCGCGACCCCTTGGGCAGATCTTTCCGGCTGCTGTCCACAATCTTGTTCAGATCCCGCGCCACGCCTCCCAGATCGCGACCCTGCACGGAACCGTAGATATCAATGACCGGTGCAATGTCGTAATGCGACACAACTCCTAACCCCACGCCGCGGCGGATCGCGGCCAGGCTTCCCAGAATCTGCGGCGGCGCACCGCTGCTGCCGGTCACCGGAATGTTCTGCAATCCCTGCAACGAGTCCAGGCGGTATTGCGGCGTCTGCGTCGCGATCGCGTAGCTCACTCCGTTCTTCGGGTTCAGCCAGAAGGTGGGCGTGGTCTGAAAACTCCCACTCAACGAGATCAGCAGATTCGTGGCAACGTCGCGTTCCGTAAATCCAATCTGGTTGGCCTTGGTCCTGTCCACGTTAATGTGCAGTTTCGGCTGATCAAACGGCTGTTGAATGCGCAGGTCGACCGTACCCGGGATGTAGCGCACTTTCTGCAGAAGCGTATCGGCAAATTTGCGATTGCCTTCCAGATCATTGCCCACGATCTGTACATCGATCGGCGCGGGCAAGCCGAAATTCAAAATCTGGCTGACGATATCGGCGGGAAGGAATGCGAAAGTCACGCCCGGAAATTCGTTGGCCAGCTTGATCCGCAGATCGTGCACATATTTATCGGTCGAGTGGTGATGCTCCGCGAGGCTCACGAGGATATCGGCATCGGCCGGACCGACCGGAGCCGAAGTGCTGTAAGACAAATTGATGCCGCTATACGGCAGCCCAATGTTGTCGATGACGCTCGACATCTCGTCCGGCGGAATCTGCTCGCGGATCGATTGCTCCACCAAATCGCACAGACGCGCCGTCTCTTCAATTCTGGTACCCGTGCGAGCGCGCAAGTGAAGTTTGAACTGACCGCTATCCACTCCCGGAAAGAAGTCCTGCCCAAGCCACGGCACCAGGAACACCAACGACAGCACGCAGGCAGCGAAGAACCCAATCAGAAACAGCTTCCGGTGGTGCAGGCACCGCTCCAACAACCGGTGGTAGCGTCCCCGGAAGCCCTCAAACGCTTCCTCGAAGCGAACCTGCATGCGAACGAACGGATTCCTGCTCGTCTTCGAAGCATGCCCCGCTTCTGCTTCGTGTCCCCGCAACAGATACTTCGCCATCGTCGGCACGACCGTGCGTGACAGGAAGTACGAAGCCAGCATGGCGAACGACACCGCTTCTGCCAGAGGCACAAACAGATAGCGCGCGACGCCGGTCAGGAAGAACATCGGAACGAACACGATACAAATTGACAGCGTCGAAACGAAGGCTGGAACCGCAATCTGCTGCGCACCGTCCAGAATCGCGTGCTCCACTTCCTTGCCCATCGACAGGTTGCGGTTGATGTTCTCGATCTCGACCGTCGCGTCGTCGACCAGGATGCCGACGGCCAGGGCCAACCCGCCCAGCGTCATGATGTTGATCGTCTCGCCCAGCGCGCTCAGGCAGATGATCGAGGTCAGAATCGACAGTGGGATGGAGACCGCAATGATAATGGTGCTGCGCCAGCTTCCCAGGAACACCAGGATCATGAAGCCCGTCAGGCAGGCAGCGATGATGGCTTCACGCACCACGCCTTGGATCGATCCGCGCACGAACAGCGATTGATCCGCCAGCAACCGGATATTAAGATCCGCGGGCAGCGTCTTCTGTACATCCGGAAGCATGCTCTTGATACCCGAGATGATGTCGAGCGTCGACGCATTGCCCGCCTTCTGCACCGTAAGCAGCACGGCACGCTGCCCGTTGACGCGCGCGATGTTGGTTTGCGGCGGAAAGCCGTCGCGCACATGCGCAACATCTCGGATATAGATCGTGTTCGTGCCCACCGTCTTGATAGGCAGATCGTTCAACTCCGCCACCGTCTGCGGGCTGGCATTCATATCGACGTCGTACTCGAGCGGACCGATCTTCGTGGTACCCGAGGGCAGGATCAGGTTTTGCGCTCCCACCGCATTGACCACGTCGAGAGGTGACAGGCCCTTGGCCTGAAGCGCGGCCGTGTTGAGATCCACCTGCACCTGCCGCTGCTTCCCGCCATAGGGATATGGAATGGCCGCGCCCGGAACGGTGATCAGCCGCGTGCGGATAAAGTTCACGCCCGAATCGAAGAGCTGCTGCTCCGAGAGTTCGTGGCCCGAAAGGGCCAACTGCAAGATAGGCACCGTCGATGCGCTATAGGTAATGACGAGCGGAGGCGTTGTACCAGGCGGCAATTGCCGCAGCTGCGTCTGCGATATCGCCGTTACCTGCGCGATCGCCTTGTCGATATTGGCATGCGGCTGAAAGAAAACTTTGACCACCGCAATCCCATTCAGCGATTGCGATTCAATATGCTCAATGTCGTCCACCAGGGTGGTGAGCGCACGCTCGGTCACCGAAGTGATCCGGTTCCCCATGTCCTCCGACGATAGTCCGGAGTAGTTCCAGACGATGCTGACCACCGGAATGTTGATTTCCGGAAAAACATCCGTCGGCGTGCGCAGAATAACGATGGGTCCGAGTATCAGGATCAGCAGTGCCAATACGGTGAACGTATATGGCCGGCGCAGAGCGAGCTTAACAATCCACATAACCTGTCTCTTACGGATGGGCGAGCAATGCTTTGATTCGTCGCGAGCAGCCCCTCAAGGCCACGAGACCATGAGAATTTGCGACACCACCCCACATTGTTCTCCGCAATGCAAAGGCCACTCTTCCCAGCAGAGCGGCGACAGTGTATTCGATGTTGGGTGAAGGACTTAAGAAGCAGAGTCTTTTCGAATCAGAAGAATCGGAACTCTGCCTTCGTGTCGAATATTCGACGCCATTCGACAGCCGCGAAGTCTACTCGCGCGATCTCTCGATGCCCAGCCGCCGCATGCGATAAATGAGGGTCGTGCGCGGGATTCCCAGCCGGGCGGCCGCCCCGCTCGGTCCCCCGAGGATCCAGTCCGTGTCGCGCAGCACCTGCAGCACATGCTTGCGTTCCACCTCCTTCAGGGTCGCGCCGGCGTTGCTCTTGGATTTGGATTCACGCAACTCGGCAAGAGGCGGACGCAAGGATGACCCTTCCGACAAAATCACCGCGCGTTCGATGAAGTTCTGCAATTCGCGGATGTTGCCCGGCCACGCGTAACGCGTCAGCGCATCCATCACCGAATCCGGCACGCGATTGATTTTCCGGTTCATCGATTTCGCAAATTTGTCCACCAAGTAGCGCACCAGGATCGGAATGTCATCGCGGCGTTCACGCAACGCCGGGATGTGAATCGGAAACACGTTAAGCCGATAGTAAAGATCGGCGCGGAACGTTCCTTGCTCCACCATCCGGCTCAAATCGCGGTTGGTCGCTGCCACCAGGCGCACGTCGGTCCGGATCGAACGGGTTCCGCCCAGGCGCTCGAATTCCTGTTCCTGCAGCACTCGCAGCAGTTTCGGCTGCAGCTCCAGCGGGATGTCCCCCACTTCGTCGAGAAACAGCGTGCCTTTGTGCGCGATCTCGAAGCGTCCCACTTTCCGGCTGATCGCGCCGGTAAACGCTCCGCGCTCGTGCCCGAACAATTCGCTCTCCAGCAAGCCTAGCGGGATCGCTGCGCAATTCAGCTTGACGAAAATGTTGTCGCGCCGCGTGCTCAGCGCGTGAATGGCGCGCGCCACCAGTTCCTTTCCGGTCCCTGTCTCTCCCTGGATGAGCACGGTGGTCTCGTTGGGCGCCACCGTCTCCACTTGCCGAAGCACCTGCCGCAGTCCCGTACTGTTGCCAAGAATGTCTTCGAAGTGGTGCTCGGTGCGGATTTCGTCGCGCAGGTAGAGTCCCTCTTCTTCCAGCCGGTCCTTGGACTCGCTGAGTTCGCTGAACTCGAGCGCGTTCTCCAAGGCAATACCCACCTGGCTCGCGACTTGCCGCAGAAAATCCACGTCCTCCTCGGAGAACGCATCCTTCTTGCGATCCAACAAATGAAGAACGCCCAGCGTGCGGTTGCCACGCAGAATCGGCAAGAAGCAGCCCGACTCGAATCCCTCTTCCGCGTTCACCTTGAGCGCCACCGGCGCTAACGATTTTGGAGCCGCGCCAAAGAGAACCGGCTTGCCCGTCTGATACGCCGTCCCCGGACTGCTTCCCGCCATCGGCAGCACCATCTGGTCCTGCATGAATCCTTTCCCGGCAGGAAAGTCGAGCCCATAAACACGAAGCTGTGTCTGCTCTCGGTCGGGAAGCGAAAGGCACGCGGCATCGCATTGCATGGCATTGCGCACGCTCGCGGGAATCGCACGAAACAGTTCCGACAGTGCCAGGTTCGAAACTACAGCGTTGTTCACGTCCAACAACAATTGGAGCCGGTCCCGCTCGCGCGTAACCTCTTGCTGCAGGGCGCGCGCCTCCTCATAGTTCAGGGCATTCTCCACCGCCACCGCAACCTGCGCCGCCACCATCTTCAAGATGGCGAGACCCGATGGCTGGTACGCCTCCGCATGCGAACTCCCGAGATTCAATGTGCCGATCTTGCGGCGCGCGGTGGTTAAGGGGAGGCTGCAGAACGATTTCAACCCATTGTCGAGTAATACCCGCATCGCCCGTGGAAAACGCTTTGCTTCGTTGGGATCCCCGACGATAAACGGCTTCTGCGTTCTCCACACCTCGCCGGAAGGAGAATCATCGACGCCGAATTCCATCCCGGGCCGGATCGTGGAGATCCCATCGAAGTGCAGCGTATGCACGCGCATCACTTCATGCACCGGGTCGTGCAGAATCAGGCTGAGATAATTGAAATTCAGGATCGTGTGCAGGCGACGCCCCAGATCCTGGAACAAGTCGGTCAATCTCTGATGTGACGAGATCGCCTGCGAAACCTCCAGCAGCGTGGAGTACGGGCTGTCGTGAAGCGAGGCGGGACGGTTTGGGAGCGTAGCCATGCAGTGTCCACTTGGGTCAAAGTGCTGGCAGGTCCGCCCCGAACCCCCAGCTTAATGGAAGTATAGCCCTGACGCGTCGAAATTTCGACACCTCCCCTACCGGAATTGGCTGCCCAGTCACTCGTCCATAGTCCCCCGAATCCGTTAACGCACGAAGATGGTTGGGTTTAGGAGTACCCAACTATTCTCCCAGAGATTGGCTTTCCCGTTGCAATTCACAGAATCGAAGAACCGGCCCATGCTGAAAATTACCCTCAACGAACAACCCACCGCGCTCACGCTCGTCTTTGAAGGAAGACTGAGCGAACCTTGTACGAGTGAGGCGGAGCAGTGCTGGCGCGACGCCATCACCCGGGCTGGCAACAAAGAGATAAACCTGGATCTGAATGGTGTTTCGTTTGTGGATGTCGCGGGTGAGTCGCTACTGGGAAAGATTCTGGAGCGCGGAGCGACCGTTCACGCCGATGGAGTACTGATGGCACATCTGGTCGAAGAGCTTCGCCACAAACAGGCAATTCCGGAAACGACGGATTCCCGAAGGACGCCGAGGCCGCATCGCAGCCCCGGCGCTTAATTGATCCCCGGCCCTCCCCCAAGTGCTAAGGTTCCTTCGGGAAGCTTTAAAAATGGCGGGCGTTGCGCCTTTAGCTGTTTTGCATCTCGCGCAGCGCCCGCCGCAGGTGTTTCTTCACACTCTCCTTGCTGATTCCCAAAACCCTGGCGACCTCGGGTAATGAATATCCGTGCAGTTCGGTCAGCACGAACACATCCCTGCACCTGGGTTGCAACAGCAAAGCACGGAGCATGGTCAGTTGAAATAAACGATCGGTACTCGCACCTGGTTTGGTGAAGCCTGAATCGATCGAGCCGTGCTCCTTCACCTGCCAACCTCCTATCATCGTCATCGTACGAATCGTGAAACGAGCGGCGTCTTCGTTTCATCGCAACTCCAAATCATCGGCGGGAAGCGGCTTTCCCAGCATTTCTGCGGGCATTGTCATCGCCTGCGATTCTTCCTTTGTTTGGGCCCCCGCTGACTCGGGGTTTTCTTGCTTTAGGTGTAAGATATCCCGCACTCCTGCAGTCCTTCGAGGCAAGCTCTTGCAATTCCAGTCGTTTGATGGACATTACGTGGAGCGCCTTCGTGCCGGGGATCCCCCGACACAGGAGCATTTCGTCGCCTATTTCAGCGAGTTGATCCAGCTCAAAGTCCGATCCCGGTTGCATACCGTGCAAGCCATGGAAGATGTGAAGCAGGAGACCTTCGCGCGGGTCCTCGACAAGTTACGCAGCCCCCAGGGCATCCGCTCGCCCGAGCGATTGGGGGCGTTCGTAAATTCCATCTGCAACAACGTCCTACTCGAGCAGTACCGAAAAGATTCTCGAGTCGATTCAATCGAAGACGAAAGTGACCGGGATTTCCCCGATCAGCGGACGGACGTCGAAGGCGAAGTCGCCGCCAAGCAGATGGAACAAAAGGTCCGCGAGATCCTGGAGGAGATGCCCGAGCGCGATCGCCGCATCCTGCGCGAGGTATTTCTGGAGGAACGCGACAAAGACGATGTGTGTCGCGATTTCGGCGTGGACCGCGACTATCTGCGTGTCCTGGTGCACCGCGCCAAGCTGACCTTTAAAGCTGAATATCTGAAGATCACTCAGCGGCGCCCGCCGCCGGGCAAGTAGGCCGACTGGGAGATGAAACGATTTCACTCCCGGCGTCACTACTTAGGGTAAGAGGGGGAGTAGTAATGAATCATATTGACGCGGTGCGTCTTAACGCGACCGAGCGGTACATTCTGAAAGAGTTGGACCCCGCCCAACTCGACCAGTTCGAAGAGCACGTATTCGATTGTCAGGAGTGCGCCCTCGACCTGCGCGCCGCGACAGTCTTCCTCGAGCACAGCAAGAGCATCCTGGCTAAGTCACAGATTCCAGAGGTTTCCCGACTACCGGTACCGGTCCCAACCCAAAAGCACTGGTTGTCCTGGCTGCGTCCGGCCATCGCCGTGCCAGTCATGGCCGGCCTGCTGGCGGTCATTGGCTTCCAGAATCTGGTCACCTTCCCTCGGATGCAAAGTGCATTGCATCAACCACAAGTCATGCCTTGGGCTTCAGTTACGGTGGGAACGTACGGGGCGAATGGGCCTACCGTCACGGCTGCCCCCGGACAAGGCTTCCTGCTCTTCGTCAGGATCCCGCCGGAAGCCGGGTTCGAACGCTATACGGCGGACTTGTATAACCCGGCTGGAACGCTAGAATGGTCGCTCACATTCCCGGCCACGACAGGGCAAGACCAGTGGCCGATGCAGGTTCCAGCGGCGAATCGAGCCGCAGGCACTTATAGGTTAGCAATCCACGGAATCATAGCGACCGGCGAAAGCAAAGATCTCGGTCAGGCCTCATTCGAATTGCAGATCAAGAAGTGAGTGCGAAAGGGGAACAGCACAAATGGCGCAGACTACTCAAGATCCGCCTACGCGAGACAATCCCGCCAGTGGCCAGTCGCTGGCCAAGGGACCTCAGAGCAACACACCATCGCACGAATATCATGCGGAAGCGCACGGACTAAGTGGTCACTTTCACCATCCCGTGTACCAACGCATCAACAAGCAAGCGCACGTAATGATGAAGGGCGAGCGCGGCGGCCAGGTTGTCGAGAAGGAACACGGCTTCACGCTGGAAGGCGTGGTTTCTTTCCAGAACGCGCATACGCGCGTTTCGGGCAGTCGCAGCCTCAAGAATAAAGGCTGGATCACTCTCTCCACGTCGATCGTGGAAGGGCTCAACGTCTTGGAAGTGATCACTGCCGACCGCGTCGTTTCGCAAGTCTCAACCGAGCATGCAGACGGTGTGCACGGCCACGTGCCCGACGTCACTTTCCTGGGCACGCAGTTCGTGAACCTGCGTCTGAGCGGCTTCGCGATCCGGCCCAAGCTTAATTTTGGAATATGCGGCCCCAAACCGAACGGCAGGACGCCCTACGTGCTCGATAAGGACTTTCTGGAAAGAGCACATAAACAAACCACCAACGTCAGAGAGCAACTCGCGAAAATTATCGCGGAAATCCCTTCTAGGGTTAAAAATGATCAGAGCACGTCCAAGCCCCAAGAAACAGGAGAGCAAGTTCTTCTTGGAAGGCACCAGGAGCTTCTCAACGGGCTGCTGGGCAGGTACATTGACAGGGAAAAGGTCATTGCGGGGCTCGAAGAGGGACTCGTACAGAAAGACAAGAACCTGAAAGCCGCAAATCCGAGCG